>Ga0075445_10001863_pt1 | contig 10613 bp, 11 predicted proteins | sample CoawatmetaG02DNA_FD_72350 | JGI IMG/M metagenome (GOLD analysis project Ga0075445, IMG submission 72350) | Marine microbial communities from the West Antarctic Peninsula - Coastal water metaG029-DNA | ecosystem: Environmental > Aquatic > Marine > Coastal | place: Atlantic Ocean: West Antarctic...
TGAAGAAATAACAAATCCATGCACAGACTGTAATGGTCAAGGTAACAAGCAAGCTTCAAAAAAAATATCAGTTACAATACCTAAAGGTGTTGATGATGGCACTAGGATCAGATTGGCTGGAAAAGGTGAGGCAGGATCTAAAGGTGGAGCAAGTGGTGATCTTTATCTTTTTATAAATGTTCATTCACATGACTTATTTAAAAGATCTGATGAAAACCTATTCTTTGAATTTCCCATATCTATCGCTGATGCAGCATTAGGGACCACAATAGAAATACCAACAATTGATGGTGGAAAAGCAAAAATTAAAATACCTGATGGAACTCAAAATGGAAAACAATTTAGGCTAAAAGGTAAAGGCATGCCTTATATGAGGGGCAGTGGAAATGGAGACCTTTATGTCCAAGTAAACACTGAAGTTCCTATTTCTTTGAATAAAGAACAAAAAGAATTACTTGAAAAATTTAGAGAAATTGAAAACGACAAGTCTAATCCAAGTATCAAACAATTCTTTCAAAAAGCAAAAAGTTTTTGGAAAAACTAAAGACTAATTAACCAAAAAAGGTTAATATTTTCTTAGATGAAAAAAATTAACTTAGCTATTTCTGGCTGTCTAGGGAGAATGGGTCAACAGCTTATTAAGTCCTCAAAAAATAATAAAAATTTTAGATTGGCTGCTCTCACAGAAAATAAAGTTATAAGTAAAAAAATTGCTGGCATCAAGCTTGATATAAATACAGAAGAAGCTTTTAAAAAAGCTGATGTAATAATAGATTTTACAGTCCCAAACTGTACTTTAGATATTCTGAAAATTGCATCTAAATTAAAAAAAAGAGTAATAATTGGAACAACAGGATTTACTCAGAAAGAGGAGGTTTTAATTAAAAAATTTTCAAAAACTATTCCAATTTTAAAAGCAGGTAATATGAGCCTTGGTGTTAATTTATTAATGTATTTAACTGAAGTTGCCTCAAAATCACTAAATGATGAATATTTAAGTAGGGTATTTGAGGTTCATCACAAACACAAAAAAGATTACCCATCAGGAACAGCTTTAATGCTGGGAAAAGGAATTGCAGATGGAAAAAATAAAAACTTTTATAATTTAATGGGTAAAAAATTTTTAAATAAAAAATCTTTTCCTTATGGAAAAAAAATAAATTTTAATTCAATTAGAAAAGGTGAAATTATTGGCGAACATGAAGTTACATTTTCAAGTGGAAAAGAAATAATAAAATTAAATCATGAAGCTTTTGATAGAGCGCTTTATTCAGATGGAGCTTTAACTGCTGCAAAATGGTTGATTAATAAAAAACCAGGGCTTTACTCAATGAGAGATTTATTGAACTTTAAATAATGAATGAAAATGAAAAGGCTAAAAAAATACTAAAGATTTTAAATAAGATTTATCCAACAACCCCTATTCCACTAGATCATACAAGTAACTTCACTCTCTTAATGTCGGTTCTTTTATCGGCTCAATGTACTGATATAAATGTTAATAATGTAACTAAAAATATATATCCAAAATATAATAGACCTGAACATTTTGTAAAGTTAGGCAAAAAAAGAATAGAAAAATTGATTAAAAGTATTGGTCTCTTTCGGGTTAAAGCAAAAAGTATTTTCTTAATGTCTAAACAACTTCTAGAAAAGCATGGAGGTAGAGTGCCTAGAAGCTTTGAAGAGCTTGAAAAACTGCCTGGTGTAGGCCATAAAACAGCAAGTGTGGTCATGTCTCAGGGTTTTGGAGTACCAGCTTTAGCAGTTGATACTCATATACATAGATTGGCTCAAAGATGGGGCTTAACGAATGGTAAAAATGTTATTCAAACTGAAAAAGATTTAAAAAGAATATTCCCAAAAAAGACATGGAGTAAATTACATTTACAAATAATTTACTATGGAAGAGAATTTTGCAAAGCTAGGGATTGTTATGGTTTGACTTGTAAAATTTGCACGACTTGTTATCCTAATCGAAAGGATCCAGTTGAAATAAAAAAAGCTTAATATGAAAATTCTAGGAATTGGTAATGCAATTGTTGACGTTATTTGCAAAGTTGACGATCAATACTTGATAAACAATCAATTAACAAAAAGCACAATGAAATTAGTTGATGAAAGTGAGTTTAAAAAACTTTTATTAACTCTTAAAATTGAAGAAACAGTATCTGGTGGATCTGTTGCAAATTCTATTGTTGGATTGTCTCAATTAGGAAATGATGTTGGGTTTATAGGTAAGGTTAATGCTGATGATTTGGGACAAAAATACGAAGAGGGTTTAACTAAAGAAAAAGTTAAATATTTTTATAAAAGAAAACACGAAACTTCACCTACTGGAACTTGTTTAATCTTAATCACGCCTGACGCAGAAAGAACTATGGTTACATTTCTGGGTATTGCTGGAAAAATTAGTGAACAAGATATTAATAAAGAAGCTGTTCAAGAAAGTAAAATAATATTTTTAGAAGGATATTTGTGGGATGAAGGAGAACCAAAGTCAGCTTTTGATAAAGCAATGTCACTCTCTAATGTTAAAGCAATGTCCTTATCAGATCAATTTTGTGTGGAAAGACATAAAAATGATTTTTTAAATTTAGTTAAAAATAAACTTGATATTACTTTTGCTAATGAACAAGAAATTAGATCATTAATTGATGCTAAAAGCTTTGAAAATGTTATTGAATTTGGAAAACAATTAGGAAAATTTTTAATTATCACGCGTGGTGAAAAGGGGAGCATTGCTATTAAGAATCAAGAAGTTGTAGAATGTCCAAGTAAACCTAATTTAAAGATTCTAGACTTAACAGGTGCTGGAGACCTCTTTGCGGCTGGTTTTCTTCATGGACTAATTAATAATATTTCAACAAAAGAATGTCTCGAAAAAGGAACCGAAATGTCTTCAAAGATAATCCAAAAAGTTGGCGCTAGATTAGATTAAGTTATTTTAGTCAATTAAATAGCCATTTTTATGGCTTAATATAAATTTTTCATCATTAAATGAGTCACTTATTTTTTTCCGTAACCGATAAATGTGTGTTTCTACAGTATGAGTTTCCATACCCGCAGAGTAAGCCCATATATTTTTTTGCAAATCTGCAACATCGTGTTTACTTTTTTTATTATATAAATATAAGATAATTTCAATTTCTTTTTCAGTTAACCTTAGATTTAAATTATCTTTAGAAAAAAATTTAGAATTTAAATTTAATTCATAGCCCTTAATAATAATTTTAGATTGTTGATTAAATTTTAACTTGATTAATTTAATATTGATTAGTTCTAATAGTTTTTTTAGAGACAGAGGGAGATCATTAAAATCTAAAAAATTTTTATTAGTTATAATATCATCTGGTAATAAATTATGTTTAGTTTTTGAAATTATTAAACAATTTATTATATCAAGATTGGGGTTTTTTTGAAAATCTTTTACATTTTCAAATTTCATAATTTTAAAAGATAAATTTTCTTTTAACTCATCCAGGATTTCATATAATGAATTAAAATTTATAATAAAAACACTTTGCATAATCATATTTAGTTTTACTATGTTAATTCATGTTCCAGATAAAAACACTCTTATAATTGATGATTTTAAATTGAGATGCTGTATTGGGAAAAAAGGCTTAAAATCTAATAAAAAAGAGGGGGATTATTCGACACCTAAAGGATTATTTAATTTAAGAAAATTATATTTTAGAAAAGATCGTGTTGGTATTCCAAATTGTAAAATCAATAAAAAGATCATTAAGAGAAATATGGCTTGGTGTGATGATTCAAGCCATAAAAAATATAATGAAGAAATTAAAACGTCTAATAAGAACCTTAAAGAAAGCCTATATAGAAAAGATCATAAATACGATTATATAATTTCAATTAATCATAATGAAAAAAAAATCCCAGGTAAAGGAAGTGCAGTGTTCATTCATTTAACAGATGATCACAAGCCAACAGCGGGCTGTGTTGCTTTAAAAAAAAAAGATTTTGAAATATTATTAAAATTAATAGATAAAAAAACTAAAATCAAAATTGGTTAGGCTCTGCTACCAAATATTTTTGACCCCATTCTAACGTATGTCGCATTATTTTTAATTGCCACCAGGTAATCTCCAGACATACCCATACTTAATTCTTTAAAATTTAATTCTTTGTTTATGTCACTCATCTCTGAAAAGTATTTCTCTGTTTCACTATCATTTGGGGGAATACACATTGTGCCAATAATATCTAAGTTTAAATTTTTACAAAATTTATAAAAATCACTTAATTTTTCTTTGTTTATTCCAGACTTCTGTTCTTCAGCTCCAATATTAACCTGTATGAATATTTTTGGTTTTTTTTCATGTTTTTTTTGTTCGTCGGCAATTTTATTTGCTAATTTTTCACTGTCTAATGAGTGAATATAGTCAAATATTCTTAACGCAAATTTAACTTTATTAGTTTGCAGTTTTCCAATTAAATGAAGTTTAATTGTATTGTTTTGTTTTTTTATATCGGTCCATTTATCTAATGCTTCCTGAACCTTATTTTCTCCATAATCAAGTTGGCCATGTTCTATTAATGGTAAAATATTTTCAATAGGAAAAGTTTTTGATACCGCTATAATTGTGGGTAATTTATCATGATTTGCTTTTGATTTAATGAGCTCTTCTATATAAATTAAATTTTTAACAGTATTATGCATAATAAAATTTTAAATAAATATTACTTTATAAATAAATTTGATCAAAGTCACATAGATAAACAAGACAAAGGAACAGTTATAATTTACAGAAATTATAATCAAAAACCAGATAAAAAACTTATTTTAAAGATAAAAAATTATTGTAAAAAAAAAGGTAATAAATTTTTATTGTCAAATAATATAAAATTAGCTGTAATGCTTAATTTGGATGGAGCCTACATCCCATCTTTTAATAAAAATAAAAGACATCTTTCTTATTCTTTAAAAAAAAATTTTATTATTTTTGGCTCTGCGCATAATGTTTATGAAATGAACACTAAAGAATTACAAAATGTAAGTGGAATTTTTTTATCCTCAATATTTAAAAGAAATAAAAATTTTTTATATATTAACAGATTTAGGTTATTATCTCTTTTAAGTAAAAAACCAGTTATAGCTCTTGGCGGCATCACAAATAATAATTTAAATAAATTAAATCTAATCAATTGCTTAGGTTTTGCTGGAATTTCTTTCTTTGAACAAAAAAAAGGCCCCTAAAAAGGGGCCCTTTTATTAATTTGTGTTCTAAATTAATTAGAATGCAAATGATACGCTTAAACCAACATATTCTTCATCTTTAGAAGCTGTTGTACTGAAGTCACCATTTTCCATTTCTGACATATTACCAGATACAGTCATTCCACCAGCAGTGTAAGATGCTGAAATTTTACTGTATTTCGCATCTTGGTCATCCGCTGTTCCAGAACCTACTTCTTCTTCTCCGTAAGAGATCGAGATTGCATCAGATACAGTGTACGACAATTTGTACGATGTTACGTCTAGATCTGCAGTTGATGTATTACTATCAGATTCATGATCTGAATAAGCAACAGTTACTGGACCATAAGCATAACTTAGGCTTAAAGTTGTTGCATCTGCATTTGCAGTTGAACCACCTGAACCAACTGCTTGTGCATCATTTGAACCAACACCATACTTAGCACTTAAACCTTCAAAACCAGTATAAGTTAAAGCATATGCTGTATCACTTTCATCATTACCAGCTGCTGGCGTGTATGAAGTAGCTACTTTTAAACCATCAACCATTGTTGGTAATGTGTAATGAAACATATTATTTGCTCCTCTAGATTCTTTCATCTTAGAAGGTTTACCGCCTCTTCCATCAAAAAGATCCCAGATGTCACCAGCTGCAGTAGTATTTATTGCTGCTTGTGCAGAACTTCCACCCTCACCTGAAAACTTAAGAGTTCCCATAGCGTCAGAGCTAACTGTTACTGAATGAGCATCAAAAATTGAACCACTGTTAGCAACGCTTGAAACATTGGCATTATCAAATTCATCAATCACGAATGATAGTGAAACAGTTAATCCATTATCTAATTCACCTGAACCAGAAAATGTAATTTGGTTTCCCATTGAGAAAGCCTTAGTTCCAGACGAAGCTGTTCCAGCAGATTTGTCAACTTTGTAGTTTTCGTAGTTTATTCCAGCTGAACCAGACACTGTTAATTCACCAGCAAATACTGATGTAGAAACAAGTGAAGCTGCTAAAGCAGTTAAACCTATTTTTTTAAAGTTATTCATATTTTTCCTTTATTTGTTGTTATTGTTTTATTATTAATAATAAACATAGACTGTGTAGCAATTTAAGGTCTATTTTTTATAAAAATGAGCGTTTCTTATTAAAAATTATCATAACTGTTGCATTTTTACATCAATTTAAAGTGGCCATTTACTTATACTTTTAGCAATTTTAATAATATATTGTATAAAACTATTAAATTAACAACTAATTTTATTATGATTCCTTTTAAAAACCTAAGATTTATCTTTGTTTTAATATTATCAACTTTTGTTTTAAGTTCTTGCAATGGCAAACTTCCAGGAGGTGATGCCAGGAAAAATTCTGACAACCCTAAACTTAGAGTTAAAAAAAACATAGAAGAGGGACGCGGGTTTAGACTTAATGATAGCTTAGGTAAGACTTTTGGACGTGGGAGTGGTGTTTTTGATTTTGCAAGCTCTAATGAATTATGGAGAGCATCTCTTGATACTGTAGATTTCATGCCTTTGGCATCTGTTAACTATAGTGGGGGTATTATAATTACAGATTGGTACTCAACCGATCAAGCTTCAAATGAGAGTATTAAAATTTCAATTAGATTTTTAACAAATGAAATTAGATCTGATGCTTTAAAGATTAAAGTTTTTAATAAAAAATGTATATCACCGTCAAATTGTGTAACCTTTGAAAAACAAGGCAACATTAATACTGAGTTAAAAAAAAAAATCTTAAAAACGGCAGCGCTTTACAAAGCTCAAAAAAACTCAAAAAACTCCAAGGAATATAAGGGTGCTCAAAAATATTAAACTATAAATTTAATATAAAAAATTTAATTTTTGTGGATAGATACAATTTCAAAATAGTAGAAGAGAAATGGCAAAAATTTTGGGAAGAGAATAAGTCATTTTCTACTAAAATTGATAAGAGTAAAAAAAAATTTTACTGCTTAGAAATGTTTCCTTACCCATCAGGTAAAATTCATATGGGCCATGTTAGAAATTATACAATTGGTGATGTACTAGCACGTTTTAAGGATTTACAAGGATATAATGTTCTTCACCCTATGGGCTGGGACTCGTTTGGAATGCCTGCAGAAAATGCCGCAAGACAAAATAACTTAGATCCTAAGACTTGGACCGAATCTAATATTAAAACGATGAGGTCTCAACTTAAAAAACTTGGACTATCAATTGATTGGGATAAAGAGATCTCAACTTGTTCACCAGAATACTATAAGCATCAACAAGAATTTTTTTTAGACTTGTATGATAAGGGTTTAGTTTATAGAAAAGAAAATTATGTTAACTGGGATCCAGTTGATCAAACTGTTCTTGCAAATGAACAGGTGGTTGACGGTAAAGGCTGGAGATCTGGAGCCATGGTTGAAAGAAAGAAGTTAAATCAATGGTTTTTTAACATCTCAAAATTCTCTGAGGAACTTTTACAGGGATTAGATGGCTTAGATAATTGGCCAAACAAAGTAAAAGTTATGCAAAAAAACTGGATTGGCAAATCTTTTGGATGCGAAGTTGAATTTAATATTGAAAGTGTAAAACCTATTGAAAGCATTAAATGTTATACGACAAGACCAGATACTTTATTCGGTTTTTCTTTTCTTGCACTATCAGTTGATCACCCTTTAGCAAAATATTATGAGGATGATGAAAAATTTCAAGAATTTAAAAAAGAATGTTCTAAAACTGGAACAACTGAAGAATCTATTGCCTCTGCTGAAAAACTAGGTTTTAAAACAGACCTAATTGCAGTTAATCCATTAGATAAAAATATGAAAGTTCCAGTTTATTTTGCAAACTTTGTGTTAATGGACTACGGGCTTGGTGCTGTATTTGGTTGTCCAGCGCATGATCAGAGAGATTTAGATTTTGCAAAAAAATATAATTTAAAAGTTATACCTGTTGTTAAGCCTGAAAAAGATAAAGATTTTGAAATAAATAATGAAGCTTATACGGGTGAAGGTTATCTTTATAATTCAAATTTTCTTGATGGTTTAAAAGTTCCAAACGAATCTATTATTAAAACAATAGACTTTCTTGAAGAGAATAACCTAGGAAAGAAAAAAACTAATTATCGATTAAAAGATTGGGGCATATCAAGACAAAGATATTGGGGCTGCCCCATTCCAATAGCTTACGATGAAAATGATCAACCCATTAAAATTCCTAGAGATATGCTGCCAGTTAAGCTTCCGGAGATCGAGAAATTAAGTAATACTGGAAACCCCTTAGACTCAGAAGACGGTTGGAAACATTTTATATTAGATGGAAAAAAGTATAGAAGAGAAACAGATACATTGGATACTTTTGTGGATTCTTCATGGTATTTTTTAAGATTTTGCTCACCTCAAAATACTGATCACGGTTTTACTCAAGAGGAGGCTAATTATTGGATGCCTGTTGATCAATATATTGGTGGAGTGGAACATGCTATACTACACCTTTTGTATTCAAGGTTTTTTATGCAAGCACTGTCTTTTAAAAACAATAACTTTGATTTAACAGAACCATTTAAGGGGTTATTCACGCAAGGCATGGTTTGTCATGAAACTTATAAAGACCAAAAAAATAAATGGTTAACTCCAGAAGAAGTGGCCTCAGAAGATGGTAAAAAATTTTACAAAAAAACCAACCCTTCTGAAGAAGTAATTGTTGGACCAACTGAATCCATGTCAAAATCAAAAAAAAATACAATAGATCCAGAAAGTATTATTAAAAATTATGGAGCAGACTCGGTTCGATTATTTATCTTATCAGATAGTCCCCCAGAAAAAGATGTACAATGGTCTGACCAAGGTATGCTGGCTTCATTTAAATTTATTCAAAAATTATGGACTTTAAATTCAAAAGTTTTAAATAAAATTAAAAATGATCATAAAGAAGGTGAAGGTGAAAATTTAATTAAATTCACCAACCAACTAATTCATAAGATAACTGAAAACTTAGAAAAATTTCACTATAATGTAATAGTTGCCAACCTTTATGAAATGTATAATTTTTTAGTTAAAGAAATTGATAAACCTATAAAAAAAAAGGTTTTAATTGAAAACTATAGAAAAATTTTAATTCTATTAAATCCCTTTATTCCACATTTTTCAAACGAGTGCCTAAGTGCTATTAATGAACATCAAATAAATTGGCCAAGAGTTTCTAAAGAAGATTTAATAGAAGATGAGATTAACTTTGTTGTGCAAATAAATGGTAAAAAAAGAGCTATCTTAAAGGTAAAAAGAGATATGATAGAGAGAGAAATTTTAGAAACAATTAAACTAAATCATGAAGTGCAAAAATTTATTAATAACCAAGAAATTAAAAAATCTATTTTTGTACCCAACAGACTTTTAAATTTTATAATATAGAAAATGAAAAAAAAAATATTTACTTTTCTCCTTTTTTTACTTTTATCATCATGTGGCTATGAAGCTACATATTCATTAAAAAATAGAGCAATCTATGCTTTTTCAATAAGTGAAATGGTTCTTACTGGGGACCGACAGATTAATTTGAAAATAAAACAACTACTAAACCCTTATAACAATCCTAAAATTGAAGAAAAAAAAAATTTTGTATTAAATATTTATAGTAACTCTGAAAAAATTATTACAACAAAAGATGCAGCTGGCGATGCTGTAAAATTTAAAAATGAAATAACAGTGAAGGTTCAAGTATTTTCAGATGGTAAAAATATGTCAAATTTAGTGATTATAGAAGATTTTATATATGATAATAATTCTGATACGTTTGGACTAAGAGCTTATGAGAATCAAATAAAAAATAATTTAGCAGAAGCTGCTGTAGATAAAATACTTTTTAAGCTAGCTCATACTCTGTGATAATAAAATCATTTGAGTTAAACAAACTAGAATTAAACAATTACAAATTTTACCTATTTTATGGTGACAATGAAGGTTCTAAAGAGGAAACTATAAAAAACTTATTTGAGAAAGAGTATTTAGATAAAACTCACAGATATGAGGAAAGAGAAATATTGGACAATATTAATAGCTTTTTCAGCAGTGTTCTTACTAAATCCTTTTTTGATAACGAAAAACTTATAATCATTAATAGAGCTACGGATAAAATTAAAGAAACTGTAGAGGACTTAATCGAAAAAAACCCAAAAGATATAAAAATAATTTTAAACTCTAAAAATCTTGAAAAGAAATCAACTTTAAGAAAAATTTTTGAAAAAGAAAAATCAATTATATGTGTCCCCTTTTATGAAGATAATAATCAAACCTTAAATTCAATAATTAGTCTTTTTTTTAGAAATAAAAAAATTCCAATATCTCAACAATTAATAAATGTTTTAATAGAAAGAAGTAGAGGAGATAGAAAAAATTTGAATAAT
>Ga0075445_10001865_pt1 | contig 10610 bp, 9 predicted proteins | sample CoawatmetaG02DNA_FD_72350 | JGI IMG/M metagenome (GOLD analysis project Ga0075445, IMG submission 72350) | Marine microbial communities from the West Antarctic Peninsula - Coastal water metaG029-DNA | ecosystem: Environmental > Aquatic > Marine > Coastal | place: Atlantic Ocean: West Antarctic...
AAAAAATGAGCCTGAATGGATGCTTGAATGGAGACTTAAAGCTTTTCATAGATTGAAATCTATGAAAATACCAACTTGGGCTAAAGTTGAATTTGATGAAATTGATTTTCAAGCTTTATATTATTACTCTGCCCCTAAAGGACATGATGATAAGCCAAAATCTTTAGACGAAATTGATCCTAAGATTCTTGAAACGTATAACAAACTGGGCATTCCACTTACTGAACAAAAAATGTTAGCTGGTGTAGCAGTAGATGCAATATTTGATAGTGTATCTGTTGCAACTACTTTTAAGGGTAAGCTTAATGAAATGGGCGTTATATTTTGTCCAATATCTGAAGCAATTCAAAAGCATCCTGAGCTAGTTAAAAAATATCTTGGATCTGTTATTCCTGTTACGGATCATTTTTATGCAACTTTAAACTCAGCTGTTTTTACGGATGGTTCATTTGTCTATATTCCAAAAGGTGTGAGATGTCCGATGGAGCTATCTACTTACTTTAGAATAAATGCATCTGAAACAGGTCAATTTGAAAGAACATTAATCATTGCAGATAATGACAGCTATGTAAGCTATTTAGAAGGTTGTACAGCACCGATGAGAGACGAAAATCAGCTTCATGCTGCAAATGTTGAATTGGTTGCTTTAGATAATGCGGAGATTAAGTATTCAACTGTGCAAAATTGGTATCCTGGTGATGAAAATGGTAAAGGTGGGATTTATAATTTTGTAACCAAAAGAGGTTTATGCAAAGGTAAAAATTCTAAAATTTCGTGGACGCAGATTGAAACTGGTTCTGCTATAACTTGGAAATATCCAAGCTGTATACTTAGAGGTGATAATTCAATTGGTGAATTCTACTCAGTTGCAATAACTAATAATTATCAACAAGCTGATACCGGAACTAAAATGATTCACCTTGGAAAGAATACAAAAAGTAAGATTATTTCTAAAGGGATTTCAGCCGGTAAATCAACTAACACATACAGAGGATTAGTTAGTTTTCATCCGAAGGCAGAAAATGCTTCTAACTTTACACAATGCGATTCATTGCTGGTGGGTGATTTAAGTAAAGCAAATACGGTGCCTATCACTGAAAATGCAAATAACACTTCTTCAATCAATCATGAGGCCACAACATCAAAGATAAGTGATGAGCAATTATTTTATTGTTTACAAAGAGGATTAAACGAAGAGGAAGCGCAAAGCTTGATTGTAAATGGTTTTTGCAAGGAAGTTTTACAAAAATTACCAATGGAATTTGCTGTTGAAGCTCAAAAATTAGTAAGCATTAGTTTAGAAGGAAGTGTTGGATAAATGTTAGAAATTAATAATTTAAATGTCTCGGTTGAAGATAATAAGATTTTAAACAACTTAAGCTTGTCAATTAAAACAGGTGAAGTGCATGCTATAATGGGTCCTAATGGCTCAGGTAAGAGCACTATTGCCCATACACTAGCGGGAAATCCTAATTATCAAGTTGAATCTGGTTCAATTAGTTTTAATGGAAAAGATCTATTGGATATGGAGCCGACAGAAAGATCATTAGACGGTTTATTCTTAGCTTTTCAATATCCAATTGAGATCCCAGGTGTAACTAACGCATCTTATTTAAGACAAATAATGAATTCTCATAGAAAACATCAAGGAAAAGATCCAATAGAAGCTGCTGCATTCTTAAAATTGCTTAAAGAAAAATCAGCATACCTAAAAATTCCTTTTGATATGCACAGCAGATTTGTTAACACAGGGTTTTCTGGTGGTGAGAAAAAAAAGAATGAAGTTCTTCAAATGGATTTACTTGATCCAAAATTAATTATTATGGATGAAACTGACTCTGGGCTAGATGTCGATGCTTTAAAAGTTACAGCTGATGCTATTAATCAAATGAAATCAAAGAATCGTTCTCTTGTCATAGTGACTCATTACTTAAGATTGTTAGAGTACATAAAACCTGACTATGTTCATATATTTCAAAATGGACAAATTATTGAGTCTGGAGATTCCAGTTTGGCCTCAAGAATTGATAAAGATGGCTATGAATAAAGATCAGTGCTCAATTAGATTGGATGGTGTAACACCAGTTATCGAAAACTTTTCAAATTTTATTTCTATATCTAGTGCTGAAGACTTTATTAAAAGCAATATACTAAATATAGAGGTTAGCGAATCTGAAAATATTCAAAGAGTTAACTTGATCTTAGAAGATCAATCTAAAAATCCAATTAATTTTGAAATAAATTTAAAACTTAATGAATGTGCAAAGCTTGAGTTTCTTGATGAGTCTATCTATTCAATAGACTCAAATATTAAACTTTTAACTACACTTCATAAAAATTCTTGTTTTGAGTTATACAAATTAAATAGCTATAAAAGTGAAAATACAAACATGTTTTTTCATGATTGCTCGTTACTAGAAAACAGTTCTTTTAAAGATTACAGTTTTTCAAATGGATCAAAAGAAAATTTTAGCAAAACTGTCATAAACTTAAATGATATCAATTCAAAATATTTAGGTAGTGGCGTTTCAATAAATGATTCTACTAACTCAAATACTGAGGTTGAAATAAGACATAACACCAAAATGGCTTCATCAGATTGCTACTTTAAAACTGTTGCAAAAGGTTCTTCAAAAGTGAATTTTGATGGAACTATATTCGTAGATAACCATTGTTCTAAAACTATTTCTAATCAAGTTAGCAAAGGATTGTTAATTGGCAAGGAATCAAAAATTAATTTAGTTCCAAAATTAGAAATTTATAATGACGATGTGGAATGTTCCCATGGAGCCGCTTCAGGTCAACCTGACAAAAATACTCTTTTTTACTTAACTTCAAGAGGCATTTCCAAAGAAGATGCTGAACAAATTTATGTTGAAGGATTTCTATCTGAATTTTTTGAAACTATCGAAAATAATTTAATGGCTGAAAAAGCTAAAAACTTCATAAATTTAAATACCTAGAATGGAACAAGAAAATTTAAAAGATAATATTCGCGCTGATTTTCCTGTATTGAATAAAAAAATACTTAAAAATGATCTTGTTTACTTTGATACAGCTGCATCTGCTCAAAAACCATCTGTTGTAATTAAGGAGTTGAGTGAATTTTATTCTAATCATTATTCTAATGTGAGCAGGGGCGTCCACACTTTATGTGTCGAAGCAACCTTTAAATATGAAGAAGCTAGAAAAAAAATTCAAAAATTTATAAATGCCAAATCAGTAAATGAAATAATTTTTACAAAAAATGCTACTGAAAGTATCAATTTAGTTGCGCAGTCGTACTGTAGAAGATTTCTTAAGTCTGGCGATGAAATCATTTTAAGTGTTATGGAGCATCACTCCAATCTATTACCTTGGTTTTTTCTTCGGGATAATTATGGAATTGTCCTCAAATTTATAAATGTTGATGATAATGGTGATTTAGATTTAATCCATTTTGAGTCACTTATTTCAAAAAAAACAAAGCTAGTTACTGTAACACATCTTTCAAATGTTTTTGGCACAATCACAGATGAAAAGTTAGTAAAAATAAGCAGGGCTAATAATTTGCATATTTTATTAGATGGGTGTCAGTCAATTTCACATATTAAAGTTGATATGCAAAAGCTTGATTGTGATTTTTATGTTTTTTCAGGTCATAAGATTTATGGTCCATCTGGAATAGGTGTTTTATATGGAAAAGAAAACTTATTAGATGAACTTCCACCTTTTTTAGGCGGTGGCGGTATGATCAATGAAGTTAATCTTGATGGCGCTACTTTTGCTGGCTTGCCAGGTAAGTTTGAAGCTGGAACACCACCTCTGGTTGAGGCGTATGGTTTAGGTGTAGCGATTGATTACGTTGATAATATTGGTATGGAAAAAATTGAACAGTATGAGAAAATGTTAACAGTATACGCTGATAAAAAGATGTCAGAGCTAGATTTTGTTAACATTTATTCAAAATCAAAAAATAAAACATCGATAATTTCGTTTAACCTTGAAAAAATTCACGCACATGAAGTTGCTTCATTTTTAGATGTTCAAGGTATTGCAGTTAGAGCTGGACATCATTGTTGCCAACCACTAATGAAAATCCTTAATGTTGTAGCAACCTCAAGATTATCTTTTGGGATTTATAATAATAAACAAGAAATTGATTACTTTATTGATGCTCTTATTAAGTGTAATAATTTTTTTAGTGTAAAATGAGTGATTTATTAAAAGAACTTTACCAAGAAATTATTCTTGATCATGGAAGTACTCCACGTAATTTTGGCGAGTGTGAGCCATTCAACAAATCAGCTGATGGTCACAATCCTTTGTGTGGTGATAAGGTTCACCTTACTTTGTTAGTAGACAATCAAGATATTATAAAAGATATAAAGTTTACTGGAGTAGGTTGTGCAATTTCCATCGCCTCTACTTCTTTGATGACTCAGAGCCTTAAAGGTAAATCAACTGAGTATGCAAATAATCTCTTTAATGATTTTTCTAATTTGATTACTGGTAAATATGATGAACTAAATATCATAGATGAAGAAGATTCATTGTATTCATTAAAGGGTGTTGGAGCTTTTCCAATGCGTGTAAAATGTGCTACTTTATCTTGGCACGCTTTTAAATCAGCGATAGATGATAAAAAATAAGTTTGATATAATATTTTTCTTAATATTGTTGAGTTTAGTAAAATTTAATTTTATTAAGGCAGAAAATCAGATAGAAAGTTATGATATGAGTAATGTAAAAATTGTAGAAACTCCTTTTTGGTGCTCCATGACTGAAGAAGAACGCTCTGAGGCTGTTGCAAATTTAACTGAAGAACAAAAAAGAGTTGCACTTAAAGATGGTACAGAAAGACCATTTGACAACTTATACTGGAATAGCAAACAAATTGGTATCTATGTAGACATTGTAACAGGCGAACCTTTATTTTCATCTTTAGATAAGTTTGATTCAGGCACCGGTTGGCCAAGTTTTGACCGACCTATTAAAGGTGCTGAAATAATTGAGTTGGCAGATAATTCTTTTGGAAGCAATCGAACTGAAGTTAGAAGTCAATTTGGAGATAACCATTTAGGTCATTTATTTAATGATGGTCCACAACAAACAACTGGACTTCGATATTGTATAAATTCAGCTTCTTTAAACTTTATTTCAGTAGATGATATGGAAGAAAAAGGCTATGGAGAATTTTTAGAACTATTTAAAAAATCATGAGTGAATTAACTTTAGATAATAAAATTATTAATGCCCTTAAAACAGTTTTTGACCCTGAAATACCTGTAGACATTTATGAACTAGGCTTAATCTATAAATGTGAAGTAACTGAAGGTAATGACGTGTTGATTAATATGACATTGACTTCACCTAATTGTCCTGTTGCTGAAGAGTTACCTAGAAGTGTACAAGAAACAGTTCAAGCCGTAGAAGGTGTCAATGAAGTTAAAGTTGATATAGTCTGGGAGCCACCTTGGGACATGTCCAGAATGTCAGAAATCGCAAGACTTGAACTCGACATGATGTAATAATGTTTAATAGTTAAATTTATGAAAAATATAATTGAAATAACAGATACAGCCTCACAAAGAATAAAAGATATTATCTCTAAAGCTGATAGTGAAACTCTTGGTCTTAGAATTGCTGTTAAATCTGGCGGTTGTGCCGGTTATTCATATGACATGGATTACATTAAAGAAGTTATTCCCACTGATGAAATTGTTGAGCATGATGGTATTAAAGTTTTTATCGATCAAGGGGCTATTATGTTTTTACTTGGCTCTACTATGGACTTTAAGAAAGAAAAGTTTAAGTCAGGATTTGCTTTCATTAATCCAAATGAAACTGAAAGATGTGGTTGTGGAGAATCTTTTAGTGTTTAGATTTGACATCTAAATATACTGTACATTAAGATCAATTCCTTTATAAAGACCACTTTGTGAGTCCGTAGCTCAGTTGGTAGAGCATTCCCCTTTTAAGGGAATTGTCCTCGGTTCGAGCCCGAGCGGACTCACCATTAAATTAGCCAAAATTTTTATACCAACACCTTCCTAATTAGTTCTTTGACGCATATCTGACGCACTTATGTTTAAAAATTCTTATTCTTGGGTTATGATTTAGGATGAAAAAACTTTTACTAGTTTTGTTATTTGTTTGTACTCATTCTACTTTAGCATTTGCAGATGAATGTATCAGTGGTGATTGTGAAAACTATGGTACTTATAGTTATTCTAATGGTGATATATATACAGGTGGTTTCAAGGACCACTATCTACATGGTCAAGGAACTTACAATTATGCTATTGGCGATAAATATGTTGGTGGCTGGAAAGATGGTTTCTTTCATGGTCAAGGAACTTATCTGTATCAAGACGGTTCAAAATATATTGGTGAATATAAAAGACATTTAAGGCATGGCAAAGGAACCATGACTCTAGCAAGTGGTGATAAATATGTTGGAAAATTTATAGATGATGGGCTTGAATTTCATGGAACACTTTATTACGCTAATGGGGATGTATTTGTTGGCCAAATTAAGGATTATGATGAATTATTAGAGGGTACCTTCACTTCTTTTGAAGAAAAGCAAATTCAAACTGAAAAATTAAAAGTTGCTGAAAAAAAGTCTAATATTAAAAGTTTTAAATCTGATTGTGAAGACATTGGGTTTAAAGATGGCACTGAGGCAATGGGTAACTGTGTGCTAAAATTAATGGAGTTACAGGGTAATAATTCACCAACAATTGTTACAACCACCACTTCAAACTCTAGTCAAGAAATTGTAGATATTGAGAAACAAAAACTACAAGCTCAAAGAGAAGCTTTGAAACTTCAACAAGATCAACTCAAAGCTGAGCAAGCAAGAGTTGCACAGGAGCGACGTAAAGCAATTCAAAGAAACGCTAATAAATCTATTCGACAAGGACAATGCTTAATGAATGGTGGCTCTACCTGGGATTGTATGTAATTCCCTGACGCAAACCTGACGCACTCAACTCTAAAAACCTAACATTGACTTATTCTGAATTCCCAGTAAACAAGGGATGTTGAGTAACGCATAGAGCTTTTAAGGGAATTGTCCTCGGTTCGAGCCCGAGCGGACTCACCATTAAATCAGCCGAATTTATATAACAGCAATTTAAGTAACTATTTATATGAAACATCAAGATAACAGCATTTTTGCTAATATATTTCCTTTATCTAGAACAAGCATGATTATTGAGCTGTTGGCAGGACTTACAGTAGCCCTAGCTTTGGTACCGGAGGCAATAGCTTTTGCGTTTGTTGCAGGTGTTAATCCACTTGTCGGTCTTTACGCTGCATTTATAGTTGGTTTAATTACAGCTTTAATTGGTGGACGCCCAGGTATGATTTCAGGTGCTACAGGTGCTCTTGCAGTTGTTATGGTATCACTCGTTGCTCTGCATGGTGTCCAATATTTATTTGCAACAGTTATATTGATGGGACTCATGCAAGTCACATTTGGATTTTTACGATGGGGTAGGTTTATAAGACTGGTACCACATTCAGTAATGCTTGGGTTTGTTAATGGTTTAGCTATTGTAATTGGTTTAGCACAACTTGAACAATTTAAAGTAGGTGGTGGCCATGATGCTGAATGGATATCTGATATGCCATTAATCATAATGTTGTTGTTAGTAATTTTAACTATGTTTGTTATTTGGTTAACGCCTAAAATAACAAAATCAATTCCTGCGCCTCTAATGGGCATAGGTGTGGTTGCATTAGTGGTTATTTTTTTTGGTATTGATGTGCCACGAGTAGGAGATATGGCTTCAATATCAGGAAGATTTCCAGATTTTTATTTTCCACAAGTTCCACTAAACATTGAGACATTAATTATAATTTTGCCATATGCTTTTATTTTGGCAGCCATTGGTTTAATTGAAAGCTTACTAACTTTGAATCTTGTTGGTGAAATGGTTGGCGATAGAGGTGGTGCTAGTCAAGAATGTGTAGCCCAAGGTGTAGCAAATGTAGCGACTGGTTTTTTTGGTGGCATGGGTGGTTGTGCTATGATTGGACAATCAATGATTAATGTTAACTCTGGTGGTCGTACCCGTTTTGCTGCGGTAGCATCTGCTTTATTTTTATTATTATTTATCTTAGTTGCTAGCCCGATTATTGAACTAATACCTTTGGCTGCTTTGGTGGGTGTTATGTTTATGGTTGTAATTGGAACATTTGCATGGCGATCAATTTTGATTTTAAGAAAAGTACCTAAAACGGATGCTTTTGTAACTATACTAGTTACTGCTGTGACTGTAGCAACAGATCTTGCAACCGCAGTTGTTGTAGGGGTTATAGTTGCATCACTATCATATGCTTGGAATACTGCTAAACATATTAAAGCTATCTCTAAAATATCTAAAGATGGTCAAACTAAAGTATATGAATTAGAAGGTCCACTTTTCTTTGGCTCGTGTGAAGGCTTTGCTGAGATCTTTAATCCAAATGAAGATCCTGATAATATAATTGTCGACTTTACTAAGTCACAAGTTGTTGATCAATCGGCCCTACAATCAATAGAAATGTTGGCATCAAAGTATGAAGCCATAGGCAAGAATATACAGCTAAGACATCTTAGTCGTGATTGCCATGCGCTTCTTGCTAAAGCAGGCCATTTAATTATTGATAGTGATGACGATCCAAACTATGCATTGGCTGCTGATTATGGTGTGAAAACAGGGATTTTTGGAAGCCATTAGTTCTCCTTTAAATTAACTATGTTGAATATAAAAAAATTATCATTTTCTATTGGTGGCACTGCACTTTTTGATGAAGCATCAGTAAATATTCCAACTGGACATAAAGTAGGAATAGTTGGTCGTAACGGTACCGGCAAAACAAGTTTATTCAAATTAATTAGAAAAGAATGGACTTTAGATAGTGGAGCTATTGAAATACCTAGTCACTTTAGAATAGGGGGTGTTGAACAAGAAGCGCCTGCAACTAATGATAGTTTAATTGATACCGTTATGTTGGCTGATAAAGAAAGAACAAGTCTTCTTGCTGAAGCTGAAATTGCTACAGACCCAAATAGAATTGCAGAAATTCAAATTAGATTAGTCGATATAGATGCGTATTCAGCTGAAGCACGTGCCTCTATTATTTTGTCCGGCTTAGGTTTTAACAATGAAGCACAAAAAAGACCTTGTCATGAATTCTCTGGTGGATGGCGAATGCGTGTTGCTCTAGGTGGCGTATTGTTCTCCAATCCTGATCTTTTATTGCTTGATGAGCCAACTAATTATCTTGATTTAGAAGGAGCTGTTTGGCTTGAAAATTTTTTAGCAAAATACAAAAACACTATTCTAGTAATTTCACACGATAGAGAGTTATTAAATCGTGCGGTAACAGGAATCCTTCACTTAACTGATAAGAAGTTAAATTATTACACGGGTAACTATAATCAATTTGACAAAGAACGAAGAATGAAACTAGAGCAACAGCAGTCATTAAAAAGAAAACAAGATAACCAGAGAGCACATATTCAAAGTTTTGTTGATAGATTTAAAGCTAAAGCATCTAAAGCCAAGCAAGCTCAATCGAGAATGAAGCAGCTTGAAAAAATGGAACCTATTATGGCTTTATCGGAAAATGCTGTAGCTTCGTTTCAATTTAATACATCTAAAGAATTAGCCCCACCATTAGTTTCCATTGATAAGGGGAGTGTTGGTTATGATGGTAAGCCTGTTCTTAGGAATCTTAATTTGAGACTAGATCAAGACGATCGTATTGCCTTACTTGGAGCAAATGGTGAAGGCAAATCAACTTTATCTAAATTAATAGCAGACCGTATTGAGTTAATTGATGGCAAGTACGATAAGTCAAATAAACTTAAAGTTGGATTTTTTGCTCAACATCAATTAGATGAATTAGTTCGTGGTGAAACTCCCGTACAGCACATGATGCGATTAAAGTCGTCTGAACCCATTCATCAATTACGCGCACGTCTTGGCACTGCTGGCATAGACACTAATATTGCCAATACCAAAGTAGAATTATTATCAGGTGGTCAAAAAGCTAGATTATTAATGGTGATTGCAGCCATAGAAGACCCTCATATTTTAATATTAGATGAGCCAACTAACCATTTAGATATAGAAAGTCGTGAAGCACTAGTTTTAGCCTTAAATCAATTTCAAGGTGCGGTAATACTTGTTAGCCATGATTCACATTTAGTAGAGATGGTTGCAGATCGATTGTGGCTTGTACAAGATGGTGAAGTCAATGCTTATAACGGTGACATGAATGAATATAAAAAAATGCTACTTAGTGGTAAACCAGCTAAGGTGGAAAAAAAATCTAGTAAAGTTAATCGAATAGATTTGGGCAATGAATCAAGTGATCAGATTGGCGTGCCATCTCCAACAGTAAAGAAGAAAAGGAATATAAGCTTAGTAAAAAGATTAATTAGTGATTGTGAAAAAAATATTTTACAGCTGGAAAAAGATAAATCTAGAATTGAAAAAAAAATGAATGACCCTAATTTTTATAGCGGTGAAAATATCAATATTGCAAAAAAAGCTTCAAAAAGACATGCTGAATTAATATTATCTATAGAAAATGAGGAAAAGACTTGGTCATCTTTATTGATTGAGCTT
>Ga0075445_10001869_pt1 | contig 10603 bp, 6 predicted proteins | sample CoawatmetaG02DNA_FD_72350 | JGI IMG/M metagenome (GOLD analysis project Ga0075445, IMG submission 72350) | Marine microbial communities from the West Antarctic Peninsula - Coastal water metaG029-DNA | ecosystem: Environmental > Aquatic > Marine > Coastal | place: Atlantic Ocean: West Antarctic...
TAAGAAGAAGTCCGAAATCTTCTTGGCTCATTTTGCCAACCCGAACTAGAAATTGATTATTTTTTCCTATTAATCTTTTATTACTTAAATATGTTTCTGTAAGATTTGGTCTGTTATTAAGTGTGCCACCAATATTAATTTTTAAGTTTTTACTAATCGGTAAAGCCATACTTAATTTTAAATTTGTTGATTGTTTTTGTGATTGTAATCCAATTGTATATTCTGATTTAGTTTTTACTAATTTAGGTTCTTTCGATACTCTGAATTGAGAAAGATAATGTAGCGCATTTCCATCTTTTAGGTTGTTTGCGGTTTTATATGAATCCATCGATATGATTGCTTCACTTAATTGAGCACCATTCTCGACGTTAGTTAGTTTTATCTGGTCAGCATATGCATTATTTTGTTGTAAGAGCTCATTAATTATTGGAATTGAAGAATTTTTAGAGCTGGCAGTAATTGATATATTAAATTCTTTAGCTAAATTATTTAGAATTTTTGGATTTTTTAATATTAAATTTAATATTAAGTTTTGATTTAAAGTTATTTTGCTGTCATTTTGCATATACTGATAGTGGTTGTTTTTTTGTTTAATAAAATAAATAATTTTTTTATCACATTTATTTCTAGTATCAATAGCGTTATTTTTAAAAATAAAGATTTTTTTTGAGCTGATAATTAAAGTTTCATTTTGATCAATGTTCAATTTGCTGAGAATTTCTTTTAAACTTTCTAAGGCAGTAATATGGCTTATATTTTTTAAGATAGGTCCATCTTTGCTTAAAAATGATATGTTGAGCTTTTGTGCGCCAAAGGTATGTGGTTTTAAGGTCACCATATTTTCTACCAATAATGATGGCAATCCATCGTGAAATTGCAGCAATGAATTATTGGGAGCATTTAAGGTTTTTAAAATATTTTTTCGATGAATAAAAAGATTATCAGTATTACACGCTGTCACTATACTGTTACAGGTTGCAAAAATAAAAAAACTTAATAATAATATATTTTTTTTTTTACTACTATGAAATTTATACATTTGAGAATTAGCATTATTTAGACACGGCATTTATGGCTAATAAGGACGTCGCTATATTGCCTAATACTCTCGAAATTACCTCTGTTAGCCCCAAAACTGAAAGCTTATCTGTTTTAGGCGGAACCACAATGGTAGCGCCTGGGGGGATTATTCCCCCATAGTTTTTAAGTTGGTCGGATTGAAATCCCTTACCATTTGGTAGCACCACATATATATTCTTGATATCAGCGGTACGATCAAAGCCACCAGCATCATTTATATAATCATCAATTTGTCTATTTTTTTCATAACTCGCCATCAATGGATTTTGCACATTCCCAGTAACTCCAACATGAGACGGTCGTTTAGGAATAATGATTTCATCATCTTTCTCAAGCATCGTTCCATTAGAGTTTGAAGAACCAGTGTAGTTTACTGTTAAACGTCCATTTACAGGAAGCGATCTTAATCGGGTTGCATAAAATAATGTGGCTTTCATTTGTTCGGCAACATCTGTTGCACTATCTTTAGGTGAGCCCAATATCGATTGTTCTAGCTTTTGCGCTAATGCCAAATTCACTTCCTTTTCCCGCTCCTTTAAAGATACTCTATTTAAAATTAGACCAAGTGGATACGCCACGGACGTGAGCCCTCCAGCTCTAATCATTAATTCTCCTAGTGTTTCATCACGAGAAATTGTGTATTCGCCAGGTCTCATAACCTCCCCAGAAAGGGTAACGACCCCAACCGCTGCGTTATTCACAAAATTAGGAACAAGGACGTCATAATCCCCAGAAAGAATAATTTCTTTAGGGTCTACTGAAGTTACATCTATCTTTAAGGTTTCGGAAATATCTATTATCCCTTTGTCACTCGTTGTGTATCTTCTGAGGGTTACTTCTGTTTTATTTCCTCCAGGTAGAATGCCACCAGCAACATCGATTAAAGTTTTTAGTGTTAATTCCCCAGCTACAGGATATAAACCTGGATTTTCTACTGCTCCCGAAATGCGTTTAGATGCTCTTTTAAGTGCGGAAAGGGTGTATCTAGTTTTTTCAGACACCTTGGTCGTTGGATTAACACCTTTATTTTGTTCAAGATTATCTTTAGCAAAACCTAAATCGATTTCCTCACTGGAACTGGATAATATTTCCACAATATCAGTACCCTTCTCCTCAGCTTTGGTAAATAGGTTTGAGATATAGGTTTTTGAGAATACATCGATTCTTTGCCCTGCTAGTAATTTTTTATTTTTTGTTTTGAACAAGTCGCTGAGATTGATATTTTTATAAGTTGTTCCAGCGTTGTTTTCAGTGGTATTATCAGTCTCCCGAACGAATAGTGGATAAAGATTTTTATTTATTTTTAATGATTTACCTAGATTTGTTTGATTTAAAATACTGTTAGGTGGTAATATTCCAATTCTATTTCCATCCATAAAAATCTCTACTGGATTTACTTCCTTGATGGAACGTAAATTTAGATTTTCTACAATCACATCATTAATATTCGCCAAAATATCAGTTAAATATTTATTTGTGAAAAGATTTACACGGGAATTATTATTAATGCTAATTTCGGTCTTGGAGTTTAATAACTGACCTAGATTAAATGCTTCAACTGAATCAGTTGAACTTCTAGTTTTATGCGATAAAATAGCAAAGTCTTTATTAATTTTTTGGCTTAATATTATTTGTGAAAGGATGATGGCTTTTAAGTCATTATGTTGATTATTTGGAATAAAAGCTAAACGTTCTTCGTCCAAAAATATCTCAGAAATATTCTGATATAAGATATCACTATCGTCTTCCAAAAGCAATGTGTACTCTTCTTCATTTAGTATGTCTATAACATCACCAGGAAATATAAGAAAATCGTCAGATCCATATAAAATTTGCTTTAGGTTCAATGCTGTGACGTTGGTTTCATCTTTATAATACCCTGTTACAAAGGCTATTCTTTTTAATGCCTTTTGTTTTAGTACTGCACCTCCCTTAAGAATAGATTTCAGTGATGTGCCATTGGGATTTACAGCAATTTTAAATGGATTTAACACTTCACCATTTACAAAAGCTTCCTTGAGGTTTCTTGTTTCAGAAAAGCTCAATCTTAAAGCTTCACCTGCATTTACATAAAGATTTTCTGAAGATTTGAAACTTAGTGAATTTACTACGCCTTCATTATTAAAATTCAACATTTCGAAGTTTGTTCCAAGAGGTATAAGGTTTGCATTTGCTAGCTGTAATAATTCCTTAATACTAATCCGTTTGCTTCCTGGTTTTAATTCGAAGATTCTTGGCCTTCCAACGAACCCCGAGACGGCAACAGTTAAGCCAATATCATTTACATGTATACGACTAGATGCTGTGATTAGTGGCTCTTTAAAGTTATTAGCCTCTCTTAAAATATTATATAGATCAACTCTTAGTTTGTCTTGATTAGTGTCGGTTAAGATAATATCTCTGAGAGATCCAAGACTACTAATTCCACCAACGCGCGAGAGAACCTGGCTTAGCGGTGTGTAAGCGGGAACTGCAATAGTTTGTGGATTATTCACCTCGCCGGTTACTTTTACTTGAATTAATCTAGCCGCACTTAGCGTTACATACGCTGATGCTGATGCATCTTCTGTCTTTAGCTCTCTTAAAATATGTTCTTTAATTGCCTCAAGTGTTTTACCCTGTGCAAAAAATGGTGCGATAATGGGTAGTGTCAATCGTCCTAAATTATCTATTTGTGCTTCTTCGTTTATTACAGATAAACCTCTTGTTATAACCTGTACGATATCCCCCGCTGCTAATTGATAATCATCACCTGGAGTATTGAAGAATAATAAATCATTATTTTCAGTGAACTTAAAAGCTTCTTTACCAAAAATTGTTAGCTGCTCTTGAGTTAGCATTTCGTAGTAGTGATTTATAAAAGGTTTTTTTTCTTCTTCCAACATAGGGATTTCATCATCTTCAACCTTTAATTCCTCTTTATTGGTTGTTTTTAGGTCTTTTGTATTTTGCACTTCAGGCATTTTGGCTACGGGTAAATTATTGTCTTTAGTTCCTGCCTTTTGATCTGCGACTTTTTTTAGATCTTCTAATTGTTGAGCTGTAAGCATATTCGTTATGTTTGCAGGTAATTCCTGAGCGTATAACGGCGTTATTATAGATATCACCAGTGCAGCTATTATTGAAAAGAAAATATTTATGGATAAATTTTTTACCATTTTTCTGGACGTCCCGCAGCGTTAGAAATGTAAATTAAAGAATCAAAAGCAGAAAAACAATTATAATCTTATACTAATAAATAAGCCACTAATAATTTGTTAGATCTTGTGAGCTTAAATTATTCACCAGCGTTATTTTATGAATATTAAGTTAACTTATGACCCTGTGAATAATTTTATAACCAAGAATATTTACCATAATTTCTATTCAACTATTGGTTGCGTGGACATGAAATTAAATTAGGTAAGTGAAGTTTATTAAAAAAATAAAATCAATTGTTTATTTTTAATGAGGTGATTATTTATGCATTGTTAAATTCAACTTATTTATTGATACGCGTGTCTGAGTTCCTAAAATATCTAATAAAATCCAAATACGTTGGTCGGCATCAATTTCCTCTATCTTACCAATAACCTGTGTAAACGGTCCATTTGTTATTTCAGCATTCATACCTACTACAAATGGATTGGCCACTTTTAGGGTGTTATTTAGCGAAAAGCGATGTTTAAGCTCCTCCATTAATTTGCAACGAACAAGTGGTATTTCATTTCCAAAAACTATTATGCTAACAATTCCCCGTGTGTTATTTATCTTAGACCAATTTTTTTCTTTCGGATTTATAGCGACAAAAATATAACCTGGAAATACTGGTTTAATAATTTCTTTAAATTTATTATGCACTTTCGACAAAGTTTTAAATTTTGGTTGGAAAAATTCAAAACCTTGTCTTTCAAGATTTATGGTGGCGATCTTGTCTTGATTTGGCTTAACTCGCGCAACAATCCAGGATTTAGAGTTACTCATTATAATTTTTTGTTCGAAAACTTCTGATTAAAAGAAGTCCACAAGAAATAAAGCCACCAAGCATGATACTTAGAGCTAAAATAAGGCTTGTCTTTGGAGAGGTGGGATTTAAAGATGTATTAGGTCCCGTTAGAATTTCTGCCACAAATGGGCCGTCGCGCGTGGCAAGTAATAATTTCCGTTCTTCTTTAGCTATAAGCGTTGCTAAAATTTCACGATGTTCTTGCGATCTTGCTTTGGAAATCTTAATTTGATAGAATTGAACGGCATCATTTGCTTGCTTTATGAATTTTTTCTTAAATAATTCATCGGTATTTTTAATCATACTTATCAATAATTTTGTTAATAATTCAGGGTTTGAGCTTTCCACACTGAGACTTAAATGTTTTGTTTTTCTATTCAAGCTAATACGAATATCGTCACCTAAAGATTTTGCAAGCCTAGCTGGGCTTGGCCTCATATACTCTTTGGGTGTTCGTCCTGTTATTAATTCCCTCACGTAATTCTTTATGAGCCTTATTCTAGTTTGTTCTTGTTCTCGAAATATCTGCTGGTTACTGTCCCATTCTTCCGCAAATAATTCTTGAATGAGATTTTTTTCATTAAAAATCAGAGTGGAGATTTCCTGGGTTTTTAACATTATTTCATATTTAGCAAAGTCAGAAAAACTTCCTGTTGGTAAAGTTACTCCTGCAAGGGACGCTAAACCACCTAGACCGCCAAAATTAGGTATAGTTTGTTCTTCTTGGACCGGCGCTAGTAATATAGATACTTCATATTTAATACTTGCATTTCTTAAATACAGTGACCCAGCTGTAAGCGAAATCATTGTGAAAATAATAACAAAATACTTACCGCGCCATAAAGTGGAAAATAACGCTTTTAGATCTATTTCATCATCATAATTTTGATTTTCTTGCATTACTTTGTTCAATCTGTCGGTTTGTTAAGAAAATAAATCAGTACATTCTAGTATAAAACTTTAGAATTGAAAAGCTAAGTTTATAATAAAGTAGATCATAAATTATGTCTTGGGGTGATTACTTCAAGGCAATATGTTGGAGTGGCGTTTGAAGGCGCTCTTGTGTTGAGGTTTGAAATCTTGAGTGCATCTGTCGGAGGAGAGATTTAAAATTTAAATATATTTTTCAGTCGGAAGGGTACATAAAAATAATGATATTTTAGATCTTGGTGTGTACTTATGGAATTGATAGTTAGGAGAGTATTAATTTTTAATTTATGTATTAAATCTCCTTACATTTAGTAAATATCGTGGAATTATGAATTAGATTGTTACAATCCTCTGATTGGTTTAGAATATCTGTTTAGAGAAAGGATATATAATTTTTTTGGAAGTTCTAAATTATAGCGAGAGAAATAAATTTCAAATTTCTATTGATTAAGGGTAAAGAAATTTGCAGCAAAATAAAAATATTTAAGTAGTGCGAGTAGAGAAGATAAAAAATTAACACAGTTGAGCAGAAAGTTAAATAAATTGAGTGCAATTAAGGAAAATAAAAATTCACTAACCTGTTTTAAGTCATACGACGTTAGAGGAGAGTTGGCGGTAAATTTTGATGCGTCTATCGCTTACAAGATTGGCAGGGCCCTTGCTCAACACTTAAGCGCAAAGGTAATCGTTGTTGGCCGCGATGCTAGGCAGAGCTCACCTGAATTAGAAAAAGCCTTAATTTCAGGTATTATAGATTCTGGTGCTAACGTCCTTAATATAGGTCTTTCTGGCACTGAGGAAATGTATTGGGCCGTAACAGAATTTAAAGCCTGCGCTGGAATTGAAGTAACAGCATCCCATAATCCAATTAACTATAACGGTTTGAAATTTGTTAAGTCGGGATCACAACCACTTCATTCTGTGCAAGATTTTCAAGTCATAAAAAAATTAGCTGAGGCGAGTAATTGGAAATTTAGGGGATCTGGCGGTAGTGTGAAAGACGTGTCTTTATTGGCGCGGGGGGCCTACGTACAGAAAGTGTTGAGTTTTATTAATTTTGGTGCGTTCAAAAGTCATAAAATTATCGTAAATTCTGGAAATGGCGCCGCTGGCCCGACTTTTGATGCCATAGCGGATGTATTAAAGAACAACAAAGTACCTATTGAATTCATCCGAATGCACCATGATCCTGATCATACCTTTCCAAATGGAATTCCAAATCCTCTTTTAAGTAAGAACCACGCTCCTATGCGACGCATGGTTTTGCATCATGGTGCTGATTTTGGCATTGCTTTTGATGGCGATTTTGATCGGTGTTTCTTTTTTGATGAAAAGGGAACATTCGTGTCAGGTGAATATATTGTGGGGCTTTTGGCGTCGGCATTTTTGGATAAAGAGCCCCATGCGAAAATTGTTCATGATCCGCGCGTTATTTGGAATATCGAGGATATTGTTAAGGCCAAAGGTGGTTTTTGTGTGCCCTCTCAAACTGGCCATGCTTTTATTAAGCAAACCATGCGTAAGCATCAAGCAGTGTACGGAGGAGAGTTATCGGCGCATCATTACTTTAGGAATTTTTCTTACTGTGATAGTGGCATGATACCCTGGTTGCTTATTTTAGAAATACTATCAAAGTCGGGCACTTCTCTGGGTGCTTTAGTTAAGAGCAGGCATAATAAGTTTCCCAGTAGCGGAGAGATTAATTTTAATATTAATGACCCTGATAAAGCTATTGATTTAATAAAAAGTTACTACGGTGATAAGAGTCTCAGTTGTTGCTTTCTGGACGGTCTGAGTCTGGAGTTTGAAGATTGGAGGCTTAATCTTAGAAAATCAAATACAGAGCCACTAGTTCGGTTGAATCTTGAGTCCAAGAATAGTAAATCTTTAGTTGATGCAAAAGTTAGTGAGGTGAGCGCAATTATTAACTCGATTAATTAAAATGGATGTTAATATGAGACAAATATGTATAAATTATAATTCTGAAAATCAAAGGAATTACGCTTCAGTTTTAACAAAAAAACAAAGGGTAAAAAAATTGAGACAAGTAAAAGATTAACAATAAAAGTTGTGACTAAATAATCTTTTTAAGGTATCAAAATCATCTCCTTAAAAAGATGGGCAATAATATGGGCTGGCAGTCTATATTGATATATTTTTTAGAGTAGTAAATTAAAGAGAAATACTATGGTGCATTTTTTTGATACAAAACAACCTAAATAATCATCACTAATTTGGTCTTGTAAGTGATCTTTCCTTAGCTTATCCTTCACACTCGTAAAACTATATTTTTTAACATGCAAAAAAAGTGTTTAAAATCAGGCTTTAATTTTATTCTTTTAGCCTTTGTGCGGTAGCTTTTTTTCTTGAATTGTTATCAATGGAAAGATCAGCGTTCCAGCATGTGGTTGCAACACAAAATAACCAAAGATGTTTGCGTTTAGTAGCAAAAGAGGTCAAAATTCAAAATGGTTTAACTACTAACTTGGATACCTCTTTGATTTAAATGTTGTTGATAACGCAATCCAGCTAACAAAGTCTTTCTCTCAAACATTTCAAACAGTAGTTTATTTTACATTTTGTAAGTATTTATTTGTTACTGGTAATGTTGACTTTCAAATATTACAATTGTGTGTTTAGGACTTAAATAGATGTTGGACATAGTCATTTATCTATCAAGGTCAATTGAAATTATTAAAAAGAGCTAAAAAGATGTCTTTTAAGATAAAAAAAGCTGTTATACCTGTAGCTGGCCTGGGTACTCGAATGCTGCCTGCTACGAAGGCAATACCTAAGGAATTGCTAACAATTTATGATCGCCCAATAATCGAGCACGTAGTACAAGAGGCAGTAGATGGAGGTATTTCGGAAATTATCCTAGTAACACGGAGTGGGAAAGAAGCCATCGAAAACCATTTTGATTCTAGCTATGAACTAGAGCATCGATTGAGAAAAAAAGACGATAAGGGTACTTTAGGAAAAATAAGAAATGTAATTTCGGATGGGGTTACCGTCACATCAGTTAGGCAAAAAGAACCTCTTGGTTTAGGACATGCTGTGCTTTGTGCAAAGCACCTCTTAAATAATGAACCTTTTGCGGTCATGTTGCCAGATGTTTTAGTTCTAGATCAGGATCACAGGAAAGATAGTTATAGTTTTAAAAAATTGATTAGGGCTTGGGAGGATACGGGTATTGGGCAGATTATGGTGGAACCTGTAGCTTCAAACAAAATAGAAAATTATGGCATTGTTGATATTGATCATGGTCCCGCCAATTTTTTTGAAAGTCAGAAATTAAAGGGTCTTGTGGAAAAGCCCACTATTAAAGAGGCACCTTCAAATCTAGCGATTGTTGGTCGATATATTCTTCCATTTAAGGTTTTAGAATTATTGGAAAACTTAGAGACAAGTCATGATCAAGAGCTCCAGTTGACAGATGCTTTAAATAAATTAGTGAAAATTCAAGAAATACACGCATTAACAACAGACGCAGATGTTTTTGATTGTGGTAGCAAACTGGGCTTTTTGGCTGCAAATGTTGCTGTCGGCATTAAAGATCCAGTGATCAAGGGATATCTAAAAAAATTACTTGAATAATTTGAGTCTGAAGAATTTCCATTTATTCTGTAATTGATGAAACCACATTTAAACAACGTTTTTAAAAACCAAGGTATTAAAGATATGCATAATAAAGCGTTATTTTTGGATCGAGATGGTGTAATTAATATCGATTATGACCATATTTTTTGCATAAAAGATTTTCACTTTATTGAGGGTATCTTTGATATTGCGCACTATGCACAGTATAATGGTTATCTTTTGATCGTGATCACTAATCAAGCTGGTATTGGACGTGGTTTGTACACAATAGAAGATTTTAATATTTTAAGTGATTGGATGTGTGAACAATTTCGAAACAAGGATATTAAAATCAGCAAGATATATCATTCACCTTATCACCCAACGGCTGGGCTGGGAAAGTATAAGAGAAATCATATATCCAGGAAACCCAATCCAGGTATGATTATTGAGGCTTCAGTTGAGTTTGATTTGGACCTCGCGAATTCTATTTTTATAGGGGATAGAAAAACTGACATGGAAGCAGGTTTAAGGGCTGGTGTGGGTAAAAACCTTTTGTTCTCACCGAATGAGGAGTGTAGTGACCATCAGAGTTTTGATTATATTACTATTCGGTCTCTTCACGATGCTGCTGTGTATGTGCAGAGATATAAGGAATGAAAAAACTCTTGATATTAGCAGGTGGCTTTGGTTCTCGTCTTAAAACTGCGGTGTCAAATGTACCAAAACCTTTAGCCCCAGTTTTAGGAAAGCCATTTTTAGAGTATTTGATAAAACATTATATATCCCAAGGTGTAGACGATTTTGTATTCCTGCTACATTACGATTATGAAAAGATTTTGAGTCTTTTATCTCAAATGAAAAAAGATGGTTATCTTGATGGCATAAAAGTAAAAAGTGTCGTAGAAATGAAGCCTTTGGGAACTGGGGGTAGTATATTGAATGCGGTTGAGGAGTTGAATTTAAATACACCTTTTCTTGCTACAAACGCTGATACCTGGTTGGGTTCGGGTATTTTGGATATGGACG
>Ga0075445_10001883_pt1 | contig 10564 bp, 9 predicted proteins | sample CoawatmetaG02DNA_FD_72350 | JGI IMG/M metagenome (GOLD analysis project Ga0075445, IMG submission 72350) | Marine microbial communities from the West Antarctic Peninsula - Coastal water metaG029-DNA | ecosystem: Environmental > Aquatic > Marine > Coastal | place: Atlantic Ocean: West Antarctic...
GGCCCCATCCAAATTGTGTGATGAGCAACATTTTCGTAGCATTCAGTTGAGCCAAAAAATAATACAAATAGCCCCATTGAGTGCTTTGCATATTTTTTTATTAGATTGTTATGCAAAGAAATTTTTTCATTCTTCAGCAGTTCTGTTGACACCTGAATTGGGTCTGCATTACTTACAATATAATCAAATGCCTTGCTTTCACCATTTGCAAAGTTAACTCTTGTAATTAACTTTCCAGAAGTAGAAAAACTACTGACATCAGAATCGTAATTTATCTCAATACCATTTCGGATCATTAGCTTTTCTAGCTCTATTACTAGTTTTCCCGTCCCTCCCATGCAAAAGAAGATACCCCATTTTTGCTCTAACGCATGAATCAATGCGTATATAGATGAAGTGGTAAAAGGATTGCCTCCTACCAATAACGGCTGTATCGAGAAAGCTTGACGCAAATTGGGGTGCTTTAAATGCTTTGAAACAAAACTATATACAGACTTGTACCCCCTCATTCTGATAATAGCTGGTGCATATCGAATCATTGTCGTCAGTCTGGTAAAAGGGTGTCCTGCTAATTTTTCATAGCCGAGCTTAAAAATTGCCTCTGACTCCTTAAGCATACTGAGATAACCTGATACATCTTCAGGAGATATTTTTTCAATTTGATCAAGCATTTTTTCTCGATCTGGACCGTAATCGAACTGTGTTTGATCATGAAAGTGGAACCTATACCAGGGATCTAGTGGCTTAAACTCGAGAAAGTCTTCTAAATTTTCTCCAAATAAGCTAAACAACTCGTAGAATAAATTTGGAGCTGTAATGACTGTTGGGCCAGCATCATGAATGTATCCGCTTCGCTCGAATACCTGAGCCCTTCCTCCTATTTTACTTAACCTCTCATACACGGTTACCTTGTTTCCTCTCGCCCTCAATCTTATTGCAGCAGCTATTCCACCAAAGCCACCGCCAATAACAGCAATATTTTTCATATCAAATCTGCTCTCTTTGTGATTTCATCTTTTAACGATTCAATCACTGGTTGGATAACGACGGGGAGTCGATGCACATTCTTCATGGCTTTATTTAAAACTCCAACTACCTCGCCTCGCGCTTCATCGAAATGATCTCTAGAGACAAAATCGTTAAATTTAACTGGCTGGTTAAATACGGTTAACTTTTCTGAGTTTGATAAGCTCTCCAAAATTCTGATTACCATAAAATTTGGGTGACCTTTTAGAAAATCTGAGGAGATCTCTTGCTCAAAACCAGTTATATTTTCAATATCATTTAAATATTGGTAAGCAAATCCCAGCTCGTTAGAGATTTGTTTTAGTGCGACACATTCGTCTTCTGTGAGCTCTTTACAACGAAACATGCCCATCATAGGTAATGCGATTAGTGGAGCCGTTTTATCAATAGCTATCTTACGACACTGCTCTTTAGTTAGCGTTAAATGGTCTAGACTCACATCCAATGATTGGCCAAATATAATCTCTTTTACCGAGCATGATAATAGCTTTAAGAGGATATTTTGATGCCACCCTTTTTCTATTTCCGTAAGCTTTCTGAATGATTCTGCAATTAAATAATCACCTGTGCAAACAGCTGCAGGTATACCGAACTCTTTCCAGAGGGACTTTTTTCCTCGCCTCATCGAGTCTTCATCACATATATCGTCATGTAGGAGCGAGGCACTGTGAATTAGTTCGCATACCACGGCCCATTTGATGTATGTTTGACTTGAAAGCCCAAGTAAGCCACCAGAAACTAGAGCCAAACGAGCCCTCATCCACTTTCCTTTCGACTCATTGTGATGTTTTAGCCAATCAGAAATGAATGATTCTTGCACATCAAAGCTTTTTGTAAATTCCTGCTTAACAACATGAAGAAATTCATCAGCCTCTGGAGGCATATAGTATTCCATACGCTTTCTCATATATCGTAGTATAAAAAAACGCGCTACTTAGGCGCGTTTTTTATCAAGTTCTTTTCTTTTGCTTATCAAGCACCAGCATCAGATTTACGTTGAGCAATCATATAAATCATAATACCGAAACCTGCTTTAGCAACGACATCAGCAATAGTATATCCAACCTGTACAGCTGGGTTAATTACCCCTAGCTCCAAACCACCAACACCAAGCATTGGTAGAATAAATACTAATGGATAGAAACACCAAGACAGGAGCGTTAGAGTTCTTGCGTTGGAAACTAGGCCTTTAACATCCGCAGGTTGATCTGCTATTGACGCGCTTAAGCCTCCAACCAACTCTCTTACAATATAAAGAAAGGGGATCATTGCAGCAATCCACCACATCCAACGCTCATCTCCTGTAGCGGCAACTTCACCTGGATAACCTAGAACAACCATTAGTGCTGAAGCGACTGCTAGTTTGGTACCTTTAGAGTAAGTATTTTTTTTGCTTAATCTCATTACTAGAATTAGTTCTAATAAAAGCAAAGGAACAGTTAGCAGCCAATCAACATAACGGTATGCATCATTGAATGCTGCACCAGTTGCGGTTACTACTCCTTCTTTCAAGGTATATGCATGCTCGAAGCTTTCAAACATTCTAACGTAATGATAGAACGCAATTAAGCATACTAAGCCTGATAGAGTAAGTGCTGTTCTGTAAGCTGGAGCGACTTGTGAGCGCTGAGCAAACATGAACACTGTTGCTGCACCGAATGCTGCAATAGCAAAAGACAGGGAGTTAAAAACAAGATTATAACCACCTAATTCCATTCTATTTCCCCTTAAGAAAATATAATTTTTATAACACCTTCTATAATCTGATTCAGATAAAGCTATGGAAGGTACTATAAAAATTAGCGCTACAGGGACGAAGTGCCCCGTAACGCTAAGCTTATTACTTAAACTCGAATGTTAGGTTTTTATGCCTTTTCAGACGAGTTAGTAGCTGCGACCCAGATAACAACACCGAATGCAATCTTGTTGACGAAGTCAGCAAGGTTGTAAATAAGGTTAAGGTTAGCTGAACCATCGCTGCCCGCACCTAAGATGTAGCCTATTGGGTAGATTGCCCAACCAACAGTCACAATCAAGCGTAGTGCGTTGAAAGCGATTTTGCTGGCCTCAGTACCCTGAGATGCGCTGATTTGACTAGCTTCACCGATGAATACTTCATAGATGATGTACAACCATCCAGCCATACCGATCGCGAATGCTGTCCAGTAAGCCATAGCTCCGATTTCTCCAAGATATCCGCCGACTAGCATTACAACCGATGCAATCAGTAGCTTCCAGAACAAAGCAGCACGAACCACAGCTATAGCAGCAAGAATCAAGTAGAACTCGACAATCTGCAGCGGCACAGTCAATAACCAGTCAACGTAGCGGAAAACTGTGGGACTTGCCCCTGTTTCTACCCAAACTCCTCGCATGTAGAAGTAGTGAATCGCTGCGATACCAGTCACCATTGCGGCCACGGTCAAAGATGTTTTCCACTTGCCTACCGCGCGGTCGCGTTCGACGGTGAAAAAGTAAGTTGCCGCAACCATTGCTGCGGAAATAATCCAGAAACTGACTCCTACATAATCATTAGGATTTAAACCTGTCGTTTCCATGTTTCTCTCCCTTTTACTGTTAGTTTAATTACTCAGATCATTAGTAGATATTAGGGCTTGCAAACAACATCGCTAGCCTAATTACAGTCGGTGCCACGCAAATCTTTTGCTTGCTTTGAGCCAAGACCCACTTAACATGAATCAGGTTAATCAATTAGTCAATAATTTTTTATACTAAAACCATATAACGCACAAATATGGTGCATAGTTATCCATTATTCTTAATATTATCCATAACAAAAAAAAGCAAGCAGGACATCGCTGCTTAAGCCTTGGTGAGCGATCAGCCCATAAAAAATAAAACTATCACAAATGGTGCAATTTTTTGTCAAGAAGCGCACTTCCGCTGCAACCCCCCCTTTTTTTTAAAGCAGCAACCTTCTGACGTCAGATAACGCAGCCTTTAAGTGTGTGATAAACCTGGCCCCATCTAATCCATCTATGACTCGATGGTCATAGGATAGGGATAATGGAAGAGTAAGGCGCGGCACAAAATATTTTTTTTCATTGTTGTAGATTGGCTGTATGGATGATCTTGAAACACCCAATATAGCGACTTCAGGACAATTAATAATTGGGGTAAATTTAGCGCCGCCGATGCTTCCAAGGCTTGAGATGGTGAAACATCCACCCTGCATGTCCTGCATTTTTAATTTTCTCTCTCTTGCTTTATTTGACAAATATACTAGATCTTCAGCAATCTCAAATATATCTTTTGCAAGCAGATCCTTGACTACCGGCACCATCAAACCATCTGGAGTGTCGCAAGCAAAACCTATATTATAATAATTTTTCATGATGAGGCTATCGCCATTAGACGAGATGGAGCTATTAAACATAGGGTAGGTTTTTAGCGTTTTTGCACTAGCTTTCATGATAAATGCCAATAGGGTTAATTTAGCACCATTGCTCCCCGCCTCTTTTTTCACAGACTTTCTAAAATCCTCAAGATCAGTAATATCAGCATCATCAAATTGAGTCACATGCGGAGCTGTAACCCAATTGCGATGGAGATTGCGGCCTGATATTTTCTTTATTTTAGATAAAAGCTGTATTTGTACGTCGCCAAAATCACTGAAATCAATAACTGGCATAGCTATAGAGGGGGAATTAGCACCTATATCCTTTACTTCTAGTTTATTGAGCTGACACTTTACATAAGCTTCAATATCCTCTGCGACTATTCTATTCTTTGGGCCAGACCCTCTGACATAACTAAGATTAACCCCCATGATTCGCGCAAATTTTCTAACAGAGGGGCCTGCATGACTGGCTTTATCGTCTGCGGTCAAAGCGCTAACCGCCACAGAAGATGGTTTTTTGGTCGGCTCGAGAGCAGTTTCAGTTTCAGTTTCAGTTTCAGTTTCAGTTTCAGTTTCAGTTTTAGTTTCAGTTTCAGTTTCAGTTTCAGTAAAGAGCTTAGCTGGCTCCGGTGCTGCTTTACTTGAAAAACTATTAGCTTTGTTTTTTGTTATCTTTTCTTTTTTCTTTTTTTCAGTAGCGTCTTGTTGTTTTTCAATTAACGCAATGACGACTCCTTCTTTTACTTTATCGCCAATCTTTACCTTAATTTCTTTAACCACACCAGAACAGGGTGCGGGTATATCCATCGATGCTTTGTCTGACTCAACGGCTAACATCGAGTCATCTAGACTAATCGAGCCACCAATACTAATAAAGATATCAATGACATCTACGCTTTCAAAGCCGCCAATATCGGGAATTAAAATTTCTTCAGTAACCATATGACCCTCAATTTGTCATGGGGTTTAGTTTACTACCATCAAATTTAAAGTTTTTTGTGGCTTTTAGTAAGACGGATATATCTATTTTTTTGGCGTCAACTAATGCGGTTATTGCGGCAACTACAATGTAATAACGGTTTACCTCAAAGAAATCCCTTAATGCCTCTCTGCTATCTGACCTACCATAACCATCGGTACCTAATGCAATAAATTTATTTGGGAGAAATCTCGCAACCTGTTCGGGAAAAGCTTTCATGTAATCAGTCGAAGCAATAATAGGACTTTTCTTATCGGTGATAGTATTTTCAATATGGGAATATTTTTTGTCCTTTCCTGGGTTTAATCTATTCCATCGCTCGACATCTAAGGCATTTTTTCTCAGCTCATTAAAACTAGTTACGCTAAATACATCAGCTGCAATCTTAAAGTCTTTTTCCAATATAAGAGCAGCCTCTATGACCTCCCTTAAAATAGAACCACTGCCCATTAGCTGAACTTTTGGTCCATCACTGGTGGATTTTTCACACAAATAAATACCATTAATAATTCCTTGCTCAACCCCCTTCGGCAACGCAGGGTGACTGTAGTTTTCATTCATAATCGTAATGTAGTAATAAACATCTTCCTGGTTTTGAATCATTCTCTCTAAACCATTTTGGATGATGACTGCTAACTCGTACGCAAAGCAAGGATCATAAGATACACAGTTAGGTATTGTTGCGGCTAAAAGATGACTATGCCCATCTTCGTGTTGAAGGCCTTCGCCGTTAAGGGTAGTCCTACCTGCAGTTGCCCCCAACAAGAACCCTCTACAGCGAGAGTCACCGGCTGCCCATGCCAAATCACCAATCCTCTGGAAACCGAACATTGAATAAAAGATATAAAAAGGAATCGTTTGAATATTAGAATTACTATAGGATGTGGCTGCAGCAATCCAGGAAGAAAACGACCCAGCCTCGTTAATGCCTTCCTCTAATATTTGCCCATCTTTTTGCTCTTTATAAAACATCACCTGATCTGAGTCTTGTGGATCGTAGAGCTGCCCTATGGATGAATAGATGCCAAGCTGCCTAAACATACCTTCCATTCCAAACGTTCTCGCCTCATCAGGTACTATAGGTACGATATATTTTCCTAATTTTTTGTCCCGTACTAGGGTATTTAATATACGCACAAATGCCATAGTGGTTGACAGCTCTCTCTCGCCCGAACTATCTGTGACCTTAGAAAAGATCTCTAACTTAGGAACTTTTAATGACTTAGTTTTTTTACGCCGCGTCGGTAAAAATCCACCGAGATCTTTTCTTTTTTTCATCATGTATTGAATTTCTGGTGAATTATTTGGGGGCTTGTGAAAAGATAAATCCTCAACCTCTTTATCACTGATAGGTAAGTCAAAACGGGTTCTAAAAGCCTTCAATGACTCGATGTCCATGCTTTTTTTCTGATGTGTTATATTTTGGCCTTCTCCAGCAGCACCCATGCCGTAGCCTTTTACAGTTTTAGCTAAAATAATAGAGGGCTGTCCTTTGTGAGATGTCGCGGCAGCGTACGCAGCATAGACCTTGTGTGGATCATGCCCGCCACGATTAAGACGCCATATGTCATCATCCGACATGGCTGAAACCATTTCACGAAGCTCAGGGTATTTTCCAAAAAAATGCTCCCTAGTGTAAGCACCGCCCTTAGCCGTATAATTTTGGTAGTCACCATCCACGCATTCATTCATTCGTTTTTTTAGTATGCCGCTCTTATCCATAGCAAGTAATGAGTCCCAATAAGAACCCCAGATGACTTTAAGAACATTCCAACCAGAGCCACGAAAGTTAGATTCTAGCTCCTGAATAATTTTTCCATTGCCTCTTACCGGGCCATCCAGTCGCTGAAGGTTGCAATTAACAACAAAAATTAGGTTATCCAGATTTTCTCTTGATGCAAGAGAAATGGCACCTTGCGACTCTGGCTCATCCATCTCACCATCACCACAAAATACCCACACTTTTCTGCCTGAGGTATCTACAATGCCTCTATCATGAAGATATTTTAGATAACGAGCCTGATAAATACCCATGATTGGGCCGAGACCCATAGAGACAGTTGGGAATTGCCAAAAATCGGGCATCAACCAAGGGTGAGGGTAACTTGAAAGGCCCTGCCCTCCAGCCTCCATTCGAAAATTATTAAGCTGATCTTCATTAATCCTTCCTTCTAAAAAGGCTCTTGCATAAATACCTGGAGATGAGTGCCCCTGAAAATAAATTAAATCCCCATCAAAATTTTTGTTTGCTGCTCTGAAAAAATGGTTAAAACCTACGTCATATAAAGTTGCAGCTGATTGAAAGCTAGCTATATGGCCCCCAATACCTGGAGATTTTTTATTAGCTCTCAGCACGGTCATTAGAGCATTCCATCTGATAAGCGCACGAATTCTTCGCTCGATAGCCCACTCGCCCGGTCTCTCCATTTGCAGGTGAGAAGGAATTGTATTTACGTATGCCGTTGTTGCGTTATATGGTAGATTTATCCCCGAACGACGTGCTTGATCGATCATGCTCTCAATTAAGAAATGGGCCCTCTCTGTGCCTCCTGTATCAATTACTGAGCTTAGAGAATCAAGCCATTCTTGTGTTTCTTGAATGTCACTATCTTGCGGTGCTGTCATCAAATATCACCTAAAGGGTTTTCAAAAATTTTCTTTATAAATTTTATTTAGTTTCAACTAACTAACAAAACACTACATGATTACATTGCAACTCACATAAACAGTCTTTCACCATTATAGATATAATGAATGTAGAATATAAGTTCTATGAATATGCACTATAAAGATCTTAAAAATTGAGTCAAGGATTAATTGTGCAGTAAGCTGCATATTATTTTAAATAACATTTGTGATGAAGAAGAGATCAATATATCAGCAGAGCTTTTGTGGGGCGCTCAAGGGGATGTCACATGTCCAGACTACAGGAGAAATATAGCTAAGTTGCTGTATGCTAGGAATACAGACAGCTATAAGGTTTATAGAAATAGAAAATTCACATTAAAGATGGAACGAGGTATGCAAAAGTAAGTCCAGTAATAAAAAATCCTACTGATACAAAATAAACAATCAACGATAGTCTTTTGGCCTTAGTGCATGCATCCGCTTTTTTTTCATCTATAGGGCAAGGCAAATTTCTTGCGCGATATTGCAGCACTCCAGAAATTACAAGCATCGTAAAAGCACCAATAAATACCTGAGTCTTGTAAATTGAAATAGCAACCAGTTGTGGAAATATTAAAAAAAGAGAGCTTAGCGTTGCCCCGGCACCAATTGAAACTAGTAACGCAGGTAATGCACAGCAAATAATAGTTCCGCTACTAGCAAATAAAGACAGGTAGTCTGCTAGCTTATTTTTCATTCTCACCCCTAATTTCGCTCATAGTACTTGGATAAATTTCTATTTTCCGAACATCGTAACCTGCATCATTAATCACTTTCGTAATAAATTTATTATCAAGGCCAACTTTTGATTCTATAGCGACAAAGAAGTTTTCTAGGCTAACAAAAACATCGTCGACCTTAGCCGACGACCTGAAGCTCTTCTCTATACCTTGTGCACAAAAAGCGCATACCATACCAAGGACTTCAATTTTTTGAGTCAATGCGTAGCTATGCACACTGAAAGACATTATGGCTAGTAGAAATATTATTTTTCTCATTAACTGCTCTCCTAAAATGTATACATGAAATGAAAGGATGCATCTCCATCCGTGGATACTCCAACATCCATAAATATGGATTTATTAATCAACCTAAGTGTAGGTGTATATTTAATCTTATTGTTTAGACTGTTGATATTTTTAGTTTTTAATATGAACCAGGGCTGTATTTGGGTGTACCCTGCCTCATAAAAAGAGAACCCGCCTTCAATTTTGGTTGTATCAAAATCCTCATGGCCAGCTCTTAAGATTTGATGAGACACCATTCCATATATTCTTTTTGTCTCATAATCAAACTGCAAGGTTGGGCTTAAATAGATCTGATGCTCTTTTGTGCTATTTTTCTTTATGTCTATAAAGCCGACTCCAGTAAACAACCATAAATTTGCCTGTGAATTAATAGTATTTTTTCTCATCAATTTTCTTAAATAAAATATCTCTCCTGAGGTTATATTGTAGGCATCACTCCTAGCCTTTACAGTCTTTGCACCAAACGACCCCTTAATAGATGAAGCGTAACTAGACTCTACACTAAAGTAATCTTCACTCACTTCAGTCATGCTAGTTGTTGACCCCTTAAAACTCATCGGTGCTGCATGAGCCATAGATAGATGTGCTGCGAGTAGAAAAATAAGTACGTAATACAGCTTACCCATGCTTTTCGTCACCAACATACAAAATGTTTTTACCCTTGTATAAATTTGTTAGCTCTCGAATTTTTTCTTTCTGAACATTCTTGTCATTTGATTGAAAAGCTTCCATAACACAGCATTCAAGGTGCTTTTGAAGCATGATTATTTCGAGTGACTGGCAAGCTGAACTCACTGCCCTTAACTGCGTAATAATTTCAGGGCAATATCTGCCCTCTTCAATCATTTTTTTTATCCCATTTAGCTGACCTATAGCCTTATTAGCTCTTGGAATATGTTTTCTATAATCTGGATGTTTCGATTCGCAGCAATCTTTCATAGATTTTTTCCTAATAGTCCAATTTTATACTATATACCCCTATAGGGTATAAGTAAAAGAATATTACACCTACAAACCTATTCGTATCTCTTTTAGCTTTTCCTTTTTTTACACAATAACTATTAAAGGAAGTATTTTGAAATTCAGCTATTTTGTATGGGAGCGGGTACTTAGTTATAACTAGCGATAAAATATAGCCCCCACCCCATGTAAAAATAGGTAACTTTTTAGGTAACTTTCAGAGTTTTTATATAGACACAGAGCTGAAACTCAACGGTAGTATGGGGTGTAGAGTGGTGTTAAATTAAGGATGGTGCCCGGAGCCGGAATCGAACCGGCACGGTGTTGCCACCGAGGGATTTTAAGTCCCTTGCGTCTACCAATTTCGCCATCCGGGCATATTTAATGGATGGGCTGACTTACTAAAATTAAGCTCTAGAGCTTATTAGAGGTCTTACTCTATTTTCCTATTAAATGGAGGCGCGGGTCGGAATCGAACCGGCGTACACTGAGTTGCAGTCAGCTGCATGACCACTCTGCCACCGCGCCTTTTGGAGGCAGAAT
>Ga0075445_10001899_pt1 | contig 10524 bp, 3 predicted proteins | sample CoawatmetaG02DNA_FD_72350 | JGI IMG/M metagenome (GOLD analysis project Ga0075445, IMG submission 72350) | Marine microbial communities from the West Antarctic Peninsula - Coastal water metaG029-DNA | ecosystem: Environmental > Aquatic > Marine > Coastal | place: Atlantic Ocean: West Antarctic...
AGTGTGGGCCACGTTACGCTCTCAGGAAAACCCTCTACCGCTGGCAAGTCTCTAAGTGCCTGTCTGTAGACGCGCCATTCGTCTGTAATTCTATCCACTAATGCCATGCTGTCAGACGCCGCTAAGATTTCGTCACGTTCTGCGCGTACTTGCGTTGCGCTTGCAGCCATTGGGTCAGCTTGGAAGTCAGGCCAGTTTGCCATGTCCTCAGCATCCTCAAATACTGCGCCATCGCCCGTTGTTTTATTATAAAATATCTTAGACATGATAGACCCTCACGTTTCCTGCGGCACCAAAACCGCCTTGATTCAGACCGTTAACTGAGCCAGCACCACCACCTCCAGGGAAAACCCCAGCGGCAGTAGCTGCGTTAGTAGAACCATCGCCACCGTTTCCAGCAAATATTGAGTTATTTCCAACCCCAGTTCCAGAAGAACTTACACCGCCACCACCGCCGCCACTAAACAGAGTGTAGTACGGGCGGCTGCTTAGGTTAGATTCGCCTATGTTCAAACCGTTATTAGCAAAATCACCAACAACACCGCTTGGCAAAACCTGTGTAAATGAAAACGCACCATTGCTGTTTGCAATACCTACAAAATCATCAAATGAGGCTAAGTTTACTGTCTCTTTAGCGCCACCCGTAGTCACAAATCTACCACTTTGAGTAGCAGTATTAAACGAAGTTGCGCCATTTGAAGCCGTTAAAGTAAAAGTTGTAGCACCACCTCCAGTGGGATGGTGGTTAGCAAGCTGACCAGCACCGCCAGCACCGACAACATAAACGCCACCATTTAGCACACCAGCCTTACCGTATATTTGCAAAGCCTTACCACCAGCACCGCCATTAGAACGGTTACCTGCACCACTTACACTGCCATTTCCGCCACCTTGACCACCACCTACTAAGTATATCCAAACATAATCATCATCTGATAGAGAGCCTTTCGACCATGTGCCAGATGAATTGTATGTGTTGGTTGGCGAGGACCAATTGGAAGGGAAAGTAACTTCTACGCCTGAACTAACCGTAGCCCAAGCCGCTGTTCCCGCGCTTGCGAATTGTAGTAGCTGACCTGTCGCACCCGCCGCTGGAACGTGATTGTTACCTGAACCTGTTGGATGCACGTAGGCAGTAGCACCAGCCGCTACACCGTCTAGTTTTGTTCCGTCTGTAGCAACATCACGCCCATCTACTGTCCCAGTAACAGATATGTTTCCCGTAACTGCAACATTACCAGCAAACGTCCCGCCTGTTGAAGCAGGAACCGTGTCAGCCGCCGTAAACGATTTAAACGCTACGACTGCTAGATGGTCATTAAGTGCCGCGCCAGATGCCAACACAATAGACGTGCCAGATGTGGCTGTGTAATCACTTCCGTTATCCAACACGATACCATTAAGCGTTACAATTAGATTGCCAGCCGAATAACTTAAAGTTGCTGAGTTGTTGTCTGATCCGCTAAACGTGGTCTGTCCAGCGGTAGCCGTGTACTCATAATCCAACAGGCTTACAGCACCCGCGCTTGTTGCAAGTATCCAATTCCCGCCGTCATAAACCTTCATGGAACCCACAGCAGAATCAAAAAATAGCGAACCAGAAACTAACGCATTACCGTCATTGTCTACAGATGGCTCAGATGACTTTGCACCTAAGTATCGGTCATCAAATGAATCCAGCGCAGTAGCCGCAGCCGCCGCAGAGTTAGCCGCTGCACTCGCACTATTTGCCGCTGCCGTTGCATTACCCGCCGCCCCAGCCAAAGCACTTGAAACACCAGCAACAGTATTAACATTCGCAATGTTCGTTGCCGTTGTGTTCACTGAAGTGATATTTGATGCGGTTGTGTTGACGTTACTTACAGCACCCGCAACCGTATTCACGTTACTTACAGCACCCGCGACCGTGTTGACGTTACTTACAGCACCTGCAACTGCAGATACGTTTGCGTTGTTAGAGGACACTGTAGACACGGCAGACGAAATTCCCGCGACTGTTCCGATGTCAGAACCATCAGCCGCTACTGTTGATACCGCGCTAGAAATCCCTGCAACTGTTCCGATGTCAGAACCATCAGCCGCTACTGTTGATACCGCGCTAGAAATCCCTGCGACTGACGCAATGTTTCCAACGACACCACTAGCTGCCAGTGTACCCATGTTCGATACGTTTGCTGACGTTCCCAACGCGGTGATCTCTGTGGTTTTCCCAGCGACCGTATTGACGTTAGTAATCGCACCGGCAACCGTATTGACGTTACTGACAGCCCCCGCGACTGTGTTTAGGTTCGTGGTGTTCAACGCATTGAGTTGCGTTTTGTCACTGGCAGACAGCCATGTGCTTTCTAAATAGTTCTTAGTGGCGACGTCTTGGGCCGCTGTTGGGTTTGCGACGTTTGTGATCCGCTCGTTACCGGCGTCAAACAGGTTACTAGCGTTTTTAGACAACACGATGTCCGCGACGTCGTTGGCTTCTTGAGCCAGATAGAATGCTTGGAGACTATCCTTGTCGAGGATTTCGTCAGACAACACTGAGCCGGTCTGGTAGTCCACTAGCCGTGTGTTTGGTGAGGTCGCACGTTTGATCACCACTACGTCACCGGCAGTTGGCCCAGTGTTTAACTGGATGCGCGTACTGGTAGCATATGTGAATGCTGTGGTGGCCGTTCCGTTAACCGTTACGCTGACATGAGATTGAGACAGGTAGGGGAACGACAAGTCAAACTGCTTGTTCTGTGGGTCTGCTAGTCCAGCTTTATTGGCATCGACATTGTAAACGTCACGGGCGTTTGCCATCGTGTGTCCTTTCTAGTTGTAACCGCCGGTCGCGACGTTGAAGATTTGTTGATACAGCTTGAACGGCAGTAACTTCTGCGCGGTCTCCAGCCGGTTGTCTTCGAATGCGAGGTCCAAGCCGTCCATGAACAGACCGGCTGACGGTCCACCGATAAGTGACAGTCGTGCGTTTTCGCGGCTGTACCGTGATGCGCCTTCAGAAAGTCCGACTTGTGTCGCAATGGCGTCGATAGGCGTCGAGAGGTACGTCAGGAATCCTGATCGATCTATTGTGTCATACGCCCACGAACCCGCGTCCCGCTCTTTGATCTCGCCGTAACGCAGCATGTCTTTCGCACCGACAACGGCAGTACCCAGGGCAAGGGCAAAAGCAAACGAACTGAACGCTTGGAGATCACCATAGTTTGCCATCCGCTGAAACGCAGGGACCATGAACTTCGTCATCACGACGAACCCGTAGGTTTGAAACTGACCGATAATCTTAGCGTATTCGTTAGACATCAGAAACGGTGTGTCACCTTTAGACGGCGTCATCACCGCACGGTTCGCAGCGTTCTCCAAAGCGATCATCACGTCTTGGTGCGCTGTCTGTCCTTCGCGTCCTTCTTTCAGCCAACGATGCATTCCAAGTTCAAACACACCCGCATCGTTTTCTTTGGGTGGATACTTCTTGAACAACTTCTGGATATTACGCATCTCAGTAGAGCCTAGACCAGAGGCCGCAAGCTGTGCGATTTTGCCTTTAGCTATAGGATCATTGGCAGAAGCCGCCGCAAGTAAACCATCGTAATCTTTCGAAATACGTGTAAAATTGTTTTGCATTTCGGCCATCGCCAACATCTTGAGGCGCGAGTTCCACCACATCATTCCAGAGGCATACGAGGTGGTATCTGAAAGCCCACGCATGATCCTATCGACGGAACTTGTGGTGTAGTGCTTGACGGTCCCATAGTCACCCACACCGGCTTGTAGACGCATATCGTCAGCACCGTTCATCGCCATTGTCCGGTTGCCGTGACCCATCAGTTCGAGCGCGTAGGCGAGACTTTTGATCTCAGCGTTACCCATGTTGTTTAGTGTCTGATTGAGCGACTTTAGATTGCGATAGGACATCGTGCCGAAACCGGTAGTCAGCACCGTGTTTGACAGGTCGGTCAAGCTGGGGATCACAAAGCCAGAGCCATAGCGTACATAGTTAAACTCTCTGACTTTTTGCATCGTAAAGTTTAACAAGCTTTCGGGATCGGCGGGTAAGTCTAGCTGTCCAAGCTGACGTCTTACTCCTTGTTCAACGTCTTTGACGGCCTTTAGTCTCTCGTTGTCCAGCTTGTTGGTCTGCTTTTTCGTCGCGCCTTCGCGCTGTGCCTTTGCGATCATGTCTAGGTAATCGTCATTAACCGCTTTGACCATTCCTTCGAGTATTTCCGTTTCGCTTCCACCGTAGTGACCAAAGGTTTTTCTGAAGGCCATGCGCTGGGCGAGATCGATGTTCGAGCGGTACAGACTTTCGTACATGTCGTTTTTCAAGATGCCCATCTCTTGGGCTTTCCGACGCTGTTCGTTTGTCAGCTTGATCATACGCTCCTTTAGACGCGACGATTCCAGCACGTCTGTCGATAATGCACCGCGTGGTGCTTGAGAACTTGTGCGAGACCCTAGAGTATTCGTCAGTCCTTCAACGTACTGTTCGAGTGGCTGATCGTTCTCTTTGCGTTTGGTCAGACGCTTGGCTTTCTTGAGAGTTCGTTTAGCTTTCCGTGCGCCTTTGGCTTGGTCATTCATGGCTCCGCGGCGTAGCTTTTGGACCATTAGAGAGTGCTTACGTTTTTGCGTAGCGTCCACGACGTTTCGTTGTAGTGGGTCAATCTTAGCGTTCAACTTGTCGAGTTCTTTGTCCAACTTATTGATCACTTGAGTGTTCTTATCGATCTTGCCCTGTAGGTAACTAATGCGGGTACTGCGTGGCTGTTTAGCTTTCGCACGACCTTCAGCATCTGTTCGGATGGGCTTATCGATATTCGCTAGATCGATGTCAGCCGCCGTCAGGTTTGCTTCAGCGTCGAGGACTTCTTTTTTGGTAGCGGTTTGACCACGGTAGTTCACCATGTCCAGAAGTGCTTTAGCTTCCTTGACGGTTTCTTCAGATTGCAGACGTATCTTTTGTCCTGGGCGTCCGGTCTTGACCATTTGTGCAATATCACGCTGACGCTGCTTGGCTTCTGCTTCCAGCTTGCGGACCTCGTCCAGCATACGATCATTCTTGGCCTTGCGATTATCACGGTTCAATTTCCGCTTATCACGCGTTGCGATTTGTTCTAGCAGAATGTCTTTTGCCTCTTTGACTGTCGCTTTGATAATGGCGAAGTTTGTAGACCGAAACTCGGCAGCGGCTCTTACAGCTTCTTTCCGTGATGCAGTCGCTTCTAAATCGGCGTCCTCTTCCATCTTCTGGAGTTTCTTTAGGTCAGTACGATAAAGGTCGCCGGTCCACTCGCCGAGTATTTCGTTCTTGGCGGTCTCACCTTCGCGGATTGTATATACGGTTGGTTCACCATCCGAGTTCTTTACGGTGACGTCTTCGACCCCCAGTTTACCAAATTGTTCTTTGGTCATCCCAAACGTAGCTGTCAGAAACTCTTCTGTCGGATCGTCTGCAAACAGTTGCATGAAGAAGTTTCGAGCCGCAATCGGGCTGCGTCTGATAGCCTTCCCGTCCCACAATTGTGGCGATACGAACTTGCGACCTAGACGTTCCTTTTCGGTCATCATACCAAGTTCGACCAGTTCGTCTTCTAGACGCAGATTGTAGTCGTGCAGCACATTCGCTTGCTCTTTGGCTCGTTGGATTACCATCTGTGCACCATTGGCACCAAAGCGTTCTTCCAAATTGGAAATCGTTAGATCATCAATGTCTTCATGTGCCGCTGCCGCGATGATGTCTTCGAACTCGGTTTTGCTAATAGCACTAGTAGTTTGCTCAACGGCTTTGGCCTCACCGGACGCCATTGGTCCCGCCGCGACGTCAGACGCCAGACCTTTAAGATTGGCCCCAAGATCGGCGGCTTTTTCTTTCGCGCTCCGCAAGCGACCAGCGTCAGCACCAGCCATGTCGAAACGCAACTTTTCGAAGGCCTCGTTGACCGGACCTAAGATTGACATGCGGAAGGTCATGATGCGGTTCGTTGCGACTTCTTCCATCGATCTGGTCGCCACGCCAGCTTCAGCGGCCTCGTCAATCATACCACCACGGTTGTACAGTTGAGACGTGATGTCTCGGAATGTTCCACTGTTGCTTGTCATGCCGCGAATGAGTGGTGACGCTTGTCCCACAGTCTTTGTGACAGCCGCGAGACCGGCAGCACCAAACGCTTTGACACCAGCACGGGCAACACCTTGTCCCATCAATGCGCCACGTTTAGCCATCTCGCTAGATTTCACAGCCGCCGCACCAACGGATCGACCAGCCCCTGTCTCTGAGACCGCCTCGTAAGCCATTTTGCCGTCTCTGGTGACACGCTTGAGTACGACACTTTCTGACAGTGACTCCCCAAGACCACGGACGCCCATGCTGACTTTGCTGTCAGGCCTAAAGACATAATTAGGGTTCGTTGGATTCAAAAAGCTGTCACCACGTCGGGCCGAAACGAATAGCCCAAGACCACCGCCGAGACCGGAAGACAACGCGGTGTTCAATACGCTCTCTTCGATAGTCCGCACATCACTCATCAAGTGCAGACCGGCTTCTTGCACGACACTGAATTGTGCACCAGCCGTGGCCCACTTGGCCGGCTTACTGTTCATTAGCTTACCAATGCGTCCAGCGGTCTGGAACCGTTTTGCAATGTTGATCCCAGGTATTAGCGTGGATATGTCAACAATGGACCCAACGCCGCCAATTAGCATTCCCAAAGCGGTCCCGCCCTGTAACCTTTTAAGGTCTCCAATTTGCTCACGAAACGACGCCACACGGGCTTCGTATTGGCCCTGCGAATACACCATGCCGAACTGACCGTCCTTGATGAACGCTTCCATGTCGCCGTCTTTGTCACGGTTCGCGGTCCAGTGGGCATAGACATTAAAGTTTTCGTCGGGCCGGTAGTTCCATGAGTTAGCTTCACGACCACGGTCGAAGCCGTATCGAATTTGAGAGCCGACCCATGTGTCTGCCATCCACGTTTCATAGGCTGTGGAGATATGTCCAAGGCCTTCTACGTTGTCTGTAGAGTACCGGCGGGGGATCGATTGGACCGTATCGACGTTTGTCTGAGTAGTGGTCTGTTGGACCGTTTGTTCTTCAGCCATGTCGGCTCCTGTTTATCTCGATTTGCTGGACTAGTTAGACGCGACACGGTTATCGACGGGTCCAATCTTGATGCGGACTTGACGTCCAACATCTCTGTTTGTTCCTTCGTAGTCCCGCGACCCCATAATGAATGCGAGGTTGTGTAGTTTATCAAATAGAGTTCTGTCGGACCCCATTGTTGATGAAAGTGCGTCTGCAACACCTAGACCGCCAAATTTCTTGTCGTAGGCCTCTGCGTTGTATACTTTACCTTTGCCACTGGAGTTAGTGTCTGAGTAGTCCACAAAGACATTAAAATCGTACTGATCGATTAAATAATAATCGCCGTCTATAACTTTGATCATAGACTCTCCAAACGACTTTTGCAGACGCTCGACCGCACTTAGTCCTGACATGTCAGAAAGTGTCGGTGAGTTTTCCCCACGCACGTCAACAGAGCCAGCACCTTTGTAATCACTATAGTTGATCTTACCAGTGCCGTGCTTTTTGACAAAATCTTGCAACACACCCATTTCGTCATCTGCAAGATAACTCTCGTTGATCGTAATGACATTCTTTTTGAAAAAGTCGGGCTGCACAATGTCACCAATAAGCAATCTTCCTGGGGTCGAGAATGCAAGCCCACCCATCGTGTTGATTTTCTTAGCAAGATCAATAGTACCTTCCGCGATACCTTTGACACCTTTGTACGCAGCGATTGTCGCCAATGCGACACCACCCGCTACGACCGTCGCGCCGGTTACAGCAACGTCAATCGCTTCACCAACAAACGATCCAATGACTGCACCGGCCCTATTAAAGACCGTATCGTCTTCGATATATGCGTCCATCAGTGTTCCTTCAGAATCGTAGATGTCACCAGACGTACTGATGGTGATCTCAAAGTCTTCTTCAGCGGTGTCGGTGATGGTGCCAAATGTGTATTGCGATTTGTCTAGGACTTTACGGTTACGCTGGAGGACCGATTGTATTTCGTCAATTCGGGTTTGGTTTTCAGTAGCCGCTGCGTTTTTCCTATCAATTTCCGCTTGCACTGGGTCTTCCGTTTTGACTTCAGACTCTCCAGTAAGATCGGGGGTTGTGTCGGGTTGTGGTGTGTCTGGTGCTGGAGTCTTGTCGCGACTTTCAGTGTGCAAGAAGGTCGATAGATTACCGTCTGTACCAATCACGATCTCATCGCCCTCGACCAGTTCACCGGAGTCTCTCGCAGCGATGTAATCACGGGTGTTGTCAAAGAACATTGCGCTGTCCGTATCGACGTCAAGTTCTGTCAGCTTGTCACTCATTGATCCACTGATCTGCTTGAGTGCGTCGTTCATCTCTGCAGACAATCGCATAGCGTCTGTGTTGCCCAGCGACGTCACGGTAATCTCATCGTCTCCGTCAGGTACGACAACAGGCACGATGTCGTTGTCTACAGCCGTGTCCATAGGTGTTGGCTTTTCGACACCCAGCGCAACTTCTAGTTCACTTACGAGTGCTTCCGTTCCGACACTGTCGGGCCTCATTTGTGGTCGTAACGATCTGGTGAGACCACCAGCCGACGCCGGTACGGGCATATCGTCAGGTCTCATGCGTGGGCGTAACGAACTCTGCAAGCCATTGTCTGGTTTTGCCGTTGGTCTCAGCCGTGGGCGTAATGATCGCTTGAGGCCCCCACCTTCGACCTTTGCGCCCTGATTGGGTCTCAGTTGTGGGCGAAGAGAGGTCTCTGGCGCAGTGACTTTACGTGGCACAGGCATCCCCATGTGGTCTGCCATCGCCGCTGATAGTTCTGGATTACCGGTCTCTAGGAGTGCCCCTACACTATAGTTACCGAAATGCATTGCTTCTTGTTTCCGACGCATTGCCAACGCTTTGTTTTTCGATCCGTTAGACTTGTCGCGTATCTCAAGGATCGCCTTTTTGACATCACCGTTCTTTATGTGTTTCACTAAGTTCGGTCCGAGTAACGCAGGGTTATGCATCACCAATGACGTGAGAGTCATACGCTGTGGTCCGCGCAGTGGCGCACCGTCTGTCAACTCAGAGATCAGCTTGTCTGCTTGTGACACTTGTGCTTCATAAAGAGCGCGGCTTTCGCGACTACTGACGCCTTCCGTGCCGTCCATAAGTGCTTGCATCTGCTTGGGGGTCTTTCCGAGTACACCCGCTGCCAGCGCAAAGTTCTCAGCGTTGTCCAGATTGAACTCAAAACCGATGACATTACGACCAATCGCGTCTTTTTGCACGTTCTGCGAGAACACGCGGTGACCTGTAATGAAATCAAAACGCTGACGATTGTAGTCACCAGCTTCTACGTCGAATGCTGATGGTCCAATCTTTGAGTACACCTCGTTGTCCAGCATCTCACTGTATTCGGCGTTTGGTAGGTCCAGCATTGTGTCCTCGACCGTCACACCAATCGTCGGGCTGACGAACCCACCGTCGCGATACGCACCCCGATACAGTTCGTTCTTTAGACGGTTGTGTTCGGTAGGGTCTCCGACGTCATTGAGTGTGTTTTCGTCAACAGGATTTTCGGTGAGATAGTTGTCTATGGTGTCCATTTGAATTTCCTATCGAACTAAGTAAAACGGCTTGGGGCCACCGCCACCATAGCGTGTGGGCTGATACTCACGCGGAGTAAGAGCGAGACGCTCAATGTCTGCCTGAGTCAGTTTAGGTGTTCCAATCAGTCTCGGCGTGACAATCAATTCGTACTCACCAATCGCCCCATTTTGACCGGTATAGATCGGCTCTAGACGAATCCCTGGTCCAAAGATTGCCACGGCGGCTGCGCGGTCTACTGCAAGATCGCCTGTGAAAGTCTGGCTGTATTCCCAATTCGCTGAGTTAGACAAAAAGCCCCGCTCTTTGCCGCTGGGATGATACCGGCTGTCAACTTGTATTGCTTGACCGACTTGAAGTGATACAGGCATTCCATTTTGGTTAACCACGATCTGTGCGTTATCTCCAAGTCGTGGTATGGGTTTTGCTGTAAGTGTGCCTTCAGTGAAGATCGAAAACGCACCATTTTCAATGTTCGATATGTCATTCTCTAAGGTCGCGACGGTGTCTTCGACTTCGCCGGTAGCCGTGTTGAGAACCTCTTTGCCTAGCACGATACCACCAGCCGTGTTGGTTGCTTGCCGTCCAGACTTCACGATGCCATTTTGAACCCACATTTGATTTGACACAGCGTTGAATGCCGCTTGTTGGACATCCTCAGTGGAGTACTCACGATCTTGCGACATCTGATAGGCCACGTACACTTTACCAGCCGACCTCAGTTTACGTTGAGTCTCAATGTCAATCCCACTGATTGATGACGCTAAACCTGTAAATCGCCACTCATTTAAAAGCTGACGCTGTATCATCGCGCCCATTGCGTCTTCGTTAAATAACTCAGTGACGGTTTGCTCACGTTCACGTTCATTAGCGGC
>Ga0075445_10001907_pt1 | contig 10498 bp, 10 predicted proteins | sample CoawatmetaG02DNA_FD_72350 | JGI IMG/M metagenome (GOLD analysis project Ga0075445, IMG submission 72350) | Marine microbial communities from the West Antarctic Peninsula - Coastal water metaG029-DNA | ecosystem: Environmental > Aquatic > Marine > Coastal | place: Atlantic Ocean: West Antarctic...
ATTAAATTATAAATTTATTATGCTTCATTCATTAATTTTTTTTTCCGGGATGCTTTTATTGGTCATATTGTCGAATGTCGACTTAATGACCAATGCAACTATATTTTGCTTATTCATAATTATCTCGATTATTTTTAAATTGCCATTTTTTTCTATCATTAACAAGATAAAATATTTTATTTTTTCTTTATTAATCATCTATTCTTTATCAACTCCTGGTGAAATATTTCTTTATTATTCATTTATTTCAGTTACACAAGAAGGTTTTTCTTTAGGGGTAAATAATTCGTTGAGAATTATAAATACATTTTTGACAATTATGTTTTTAATGAAATTTATTCCAAGAAAATTTTTTATTAATTTTATTGTTAAAATTTGTTATCCGTTAAAATATTTTGGTTTGAGTATAGAGAATTTGACTTCACGAATTTTCCTAACTTTTGATTATCTTGATTTTTATAAAAATTATTCTTTTACTTTTTCTAATTTTATTGAAGTAATCAATACTCATATAAAAAATAAATCACCTATTGTTAAAGTTGAGAAACTTGAAAAAGTTATACCTTCTGTAATTGATTATTATTGGATTGTTGGTTTCTTTTTTAGCTTTATTCTAATTCAATTTATTTAGGATATGAGATATGCAGCTTCAGTAGAGTACGAAGGAACAAATTTTTTTGGTTGGCAGCGGCAATCAACAGTCAATAGCATCCAGGAAGAGATTGAAAATTCTATTTCCCAAATAACCCAAACAAATATTAAGATTCAAGGTGCGGGAAGAACTGATGCAGGTGTTCATGCATTGGGCCAAGTATTTCATTTTGATACAGATATTGTTAGATCTATTAGATCCCTTATTAAAGGGACAAATTCTTTTCTTCCTGATTCAATTAGAATTAAATGGATTAAGAGAGTGCCTGATGATTTCCATGCTCGTTTTTTAGCAACTGGGAGAGAGTATCAATATTTATTAAATAATTCTTCTATTAATTCTTCAATTTGGTTTAGTCATTGTGGTTGGAGTTTTTATGATCTAGATTCTGACCTTCTAAAAAAAGCATCTAAGAAATTTGAGGGATGTCATGATTTTACTGCTTTTCGCTCCTCTGAGTGCCAAGCAAAATCTCCTATAAGATCAATTGAAAATATAAAAGTAGAAAAATTTAATAATTATTACTTATTCACGATTAATGGTGATGGGTTTTTACACCATCAAATTAGAAATATGATTGCAACAATTGTTAGCGTGGCAAGAAGAGAAATAAGTATTGACCATATTGAAACCTTATTTAAAAAAAAAGACAGGAGCCTTACACCAGCTACTTTTTCTCCTAATGGTTTATATTTGACTAATATTAAGTATGATAAAATTTGGGGTCTACCTAATAAATTAAATACATTAAATATCTTTAAGGCATAAGATAAATTAAATTGAGAACAAAAATTAAAATTTGTGGAATTACCAACCTTAAAAATGCGCTTGAGGCAGTTGAATTAGGTGTAGATGCACTTGGTTTTGTTTTCCTTACCGAGAGCCCTCGATATATCAAGCCGAAAAAAGCACGTGCGATAATTGACCTACTGCCTTCATTTGTTTTGAGAGTTGGATTATTCGTTAACGCTCCAAAAGAAGAAGTTTTATTAGCAATTACTGAATCGAGAGTAAATTTACTTCAATTTCACGGAGATGAAGACGAAAACTTTTGTAATCAATTTAATTTACCATATATTAAGGCTATTTCGTTCAAGGGTGGAATTAATTTGCTAGAATGTTGTCAACTATTTGCTTCAAGTTCAGCAATTTTAATAGATACTTACTCTAAAGAAATGAGAGGCGGAACTGGAAAAACTTTTAATTGGGACCTGGTGCCTAAAAAATTACCATTACCGCTAATTATTGCAGGTGGATTGGACAGTGAAAACGTTTCTTTATTAATTAATTCGGTAAATCCATACGGAGTTGATGTCAGTGGCGGTGTGGAGTTAAAAAAAGGAATAAAAGATCATAATATGATGAAAAATTTTGTTTTAGGAGTAAATAATGCAGCCATATGACCTACCTGATGATTTTGGCCACTTTGGTCAATTTGGCGGCACGTTTGTTGCCGAAACTTTAATTGAAGCTCTAGATGAATTACGAGATATGTATGCTAAATATAAAGATGATCCAGAGTTTCTTGCCGAATTTCATCATGACTTAAAACATTTTGTTGGTAGACCGAGTCCTATTTATTTTGCCGAAAGATTAACAAAAAAGATTGGCGGAGCAAAAATTTATCTAAAAAGAGAGGACTTAAATCATACAGGTGCGCACAAAGTAAATAATACCGTTGGACAAGCTTTATTAGCTAAGAGAATGGGGAAGCCTCGGGTTATTGCTGAGACAGGTGCAGGTCAGCATGGGGTAGCAACGGCAACAATTGCTGCAAGACTAGGTTTAGAATGTGTGGTCTACATGGGCGCCGAAGATATAAAAAGACAATCACCCAATGTATATAGAATGAAGCTATTGGGAGCTACAGTTGTTCCTGTTGAGAGTGGTTCAAAGACTCTAAAAGATGCATTAAATGAAGCATTAAGAGATTGGGTTACCAACGTATCAAATACATTTTATATTATAGGCACTGTTGCCGGACCTCACCCATATCCAATGATGGTTAGAGATTTTAATTCGGTAGTTGGTAAAGAGTGCAAGATTCAAATGCCAGAACTTGAAAATAAACAACCCGATGTTATAGTCGCCTGCGTTGGAGGGGGTTCAAATGCAATGGGAATTTTTTATCCTTATATTGATGATAAAAATGTGAAGTTGGTCGGTGTAGAAGCAGCAGGGGATGGAATTGAAACAGGAAAACATGCTGCCCCTTTAACATCAAATAGCGCAATTGGGGTTTTGCATGGAAATAGAACGTATTTAATGCAAAATGATGAAGGTCAAATTATTGATACCCACTCTGTATCTGCAGGTCTGGATTACCCAGGAGTTGGTCCGGAGCATTCTTGGTTAAAAGATTCTGGCAGGGCTAGCTATGTTGCTATTACAGATAAAGAAGCTTTGGAATCTTTTCATAATTTATGCTTAATAGAAGGAATTATTCCTGCTCTTGAAACAAGCCATGCTCTTGCCTACGCAGAAAAAATTGCTGCAGAAATGTCTCCAGAGGAAGTAATCTTAGTAAATCTTTCAGGTAGAGGAGATAAAGATATTAATACTGTTGCAGATATTTCAGGAATTTCTTTATAAAAAATTATGTCTAGAATTCAAGCTACTTTTAAATTTTTAAAAAATAAAAAAGAAAAAGCATTAATCCCTTTCTTTACTGCTGGCGATCCACATCCAGATAAGACAGTCGAAATAATGCATACTCTTGTAGCGGCTGGTGCTGATATGATTGAACTTGGAATCCCTTTTTCCGATCCTATGGCTGATGGACCAGTTATTCAAAGAGCAAGCGAAAGAGCATTGAAAAATAATGTTGGGATCACCACAACTATTAAATTAGCTGCAGAATTTAGAAAAAATAATAAAACAACACCATTAATTTTAATGGGTTATGCAAATCCAATTGAGGCTATTGGTATTGATAATTTTGTATTATTAATCAAGGATGCTGATATAGATGGAGTTATAACTGTTGATTATCCTCCAGAAGAGTCTGAGCAATTTGTTAAGAAATTAAAAGAAAACAATATTGATAGTATTTTTCTTATATCACCAACGACAGATGATACAAGAATTAAATTAATAATTAACCAAGCTACCGGCTTTCTGTATTACGTATCACTGAAAGGCGTAACTGGCTCAGCAAACATAGATATTAAAGAGGTGTCAAAAAAAGTTAAAAATATAAAAGAATTTTCAGAGCTTCCAGTGGGGGTGGGTTTTGGTGTTAGAGATGCTAAAACTGCAAAGGAGGTTGCAGAAATTTCAGATGCTGTAGTTATTGGAAGTAGGATAGTTCAAGAAATTGAAAATTCAAATGATGGCGATCTAATTAATAATATTAGAAACTTGATGGCTGAAATAAAGAGCGCTATGACTAAGGATAAGGGAGTTTCAGAATGAGCTGGTTAAAAAATATTATTCCCCCAAAAATTAAAAGAATTGTAGGTCGAGTCAAGAAAAGTATCCCTGAAGGCTTATGGCATAAATGTCCAACATGTCAAACTGTTCTGTATAAAACTGATTTAGAAAAGAATTTAGAAGTTTGTTCTAATTGTGGCTTCCATAACAGAATTTCTGCAAGGTTTAGACTAACTATGATTTTAGATACCCCAAATCAAATCGAACATGGAGGTGAAATAAAGCCAAAAGATCCGTTAAAATTCAAGGATACAAAATCTTACAAAGATAGGCTTGCTTCAACACAAAAAAAACTTGGAGAAAACGATGCTTTAATTGTAATTGAGGGTAAAATTGAATCCATTCCAGTTGTTGTAGCAGCATTTGAGTTTGGCTTTATGGGCGGATCAATGGGTTCTGTAGTTGGTGATAAATTTGTTCTAGCGGTTAATACTGCTATTGAAAATAAAAGTCCATTTATATGTGTCGCTACAAGTGGGGGTGCCAGGATGCAAGAGGGATTGTTATCCTTAATGCAAATGGCTAAAACTAGCGCAGCTTTAACAAAGCTAGCTGCTTCAAAATTACCATTTATTTCAATTCTTACAGACCCAACAATGGGTGGTGTTTCTGCAAGTTTTGCTATGCTGGGCGATATAATTATCGCTGAACCAAAAGCCTTAATTGGTTTTGCTGGCCCAAGAGTCATTGAGTCTACTGTAAGGGAAAAGCTACCTGAAGGATTTCAGAGAGCTGAATTCTTATTAGAACACGGTGCAATTGATTTAATAGTTGATAGAAGGCAAATGAGAAAAACTCTCGTTGGACTTATGACTCATCTAAGTGTTAATTGAGCAAGCTTAATGATTTTATAAATAAATTTTATAACGGCACGAACAGCCAGGCCATTAAAATGGGTCTTGATAGAGTTCAAGCTGTAAAAAATTTAGTCAATATTGAGCCAATATTTCCAATTATTACTGTTGGAGGAACCAATGGTAAAGGTTCTGTTTGCTCATTCCTTGAAACAATTTATACTAAAGCTGGATATTCGGTTGGTTGCTATACTTCACCTCATCTTTTTAAGTTTAATGAAAGAATAAAAATAAATTTAGAGCAGGTTGATGATGAAACTATTATTAAATCTCTAGATTTAATTCACGAAAAAAAGCAATCAACAGAGCTTACCTACTTTGAAATAACCACTTTAGCTGCAATGAATATATTCATAGAAAAAAAAATAGATATAGCTATATTGGAAGTGGGTTTAGGGGGGAGGCTAGACGCTGTAAATATTTTTGATCCAGATTTGTCTATAATCACGTCTATAGGTATAGATCATCAAGATTTTTTAGGAAATACTATCGACGAAATTGCACATGAAAAGTGTGGAATATGTAGACCGAAAAAGCAAGCAATCTTAAACTTTGAGAATATACCTAAATCAATGATTGAAGAATTAAATAGTCTCAATACCCCATTATCAATTTTAAATAATGACTACTCCTTTACATTAAGCTCTCAAGGCTATAATTATAAAAGTCAGAACTTTTCTATAGGCAGTCTTCCTATTCCCTTTGTAAAAGGAGATAATCAACTTAGTAATTTAGCAGGGGCACTTCGGGCAGTTGATCTGCTTTGTGAAAAAGTACCAGTAAAGCTGACTGCAATTGAAGAGGGGATTAGGAATACAAGAATAAAAGGCAGACTTGATATTCTATCAAATGAGCCCTATATTGTGGCAGATGTGGCACATAATGAAGATGCTGCAATGAATTTGTACAATTTTATCAGTACGTCAAAGCGGAGCGGTAAAGTTTATGCCGTTTTTTCTATACTTGAAAATAAGGACATTCAAAAAGTATTGATGCCATTTATTAATATTGTAGATGAATGGTTTATTAGCGAAATAAATGATTCTAGGACGCAAAAGATAGATGTAATCTTTGCCACACTTAAAAAATATAACAAGCAAATTACTGTTAACAAGTCTGATACTTTAAATCAAGCTTTTAAGAATGCCCGAAAAAAATGTAGCCTTAATGATAATATAATAATTTATGGCTCTTTTTTTACGGTAAGTGAAACTATGAATGGAGTATTAATATAATGACAGGTTTAAAAGAGTCTTTTCACGAAAGTGTGATTATCAAAAGAGCTAAAAGAAGGTTTGTTGGAGCAATTACTATTTTAATTTTGTTATTTACACTTTCGTTGTTTTTTGTAAAAAATACAGGACAAACAGAAGTCAATAAAGAAATAAAAGTTTCATTTTTAGAGATGGGTCCAGCAAGTTTTAATATAAAAAAAAATATAGAGCAAATTGAATTTATTAAATTAAATTCTGAAGGGTTGCAAAAAAAAACAAATACAGTAAAAAAAACTAAAAATAATACAAAAAAGTTTGCTGTGCAAATTGGAATATTTAGTGATAGAAATAAAACACAACAGTTGAGCAATCAAATAAATAATATTGGATTTAAAACTAAAATACAAAAAATAAATCTTTCTGGCAAAGAAAAAATTAAACTTACGACTGAATTTTTTAACTCCAAAAAGGAAGCGCAGAAAGCTTTAAGAAAATTAAAGAATGCTAATTTTCCTGGCTTAATTAAGCGCCAATAGTTAAATGAGCTATCTCGATTACTTTTTTATTTTTATCATTTCTTTTTCTTTATTAGTTGGTTGCTTTAGAGGATTTACACGAGAGCTGCTTTCCCTATTTGGTTGGGTCTTAGCCTTTTATTTTGCTAACCTTTTTAGTGGTGACCTTTTAAAATATGTGCCTTTTGAGTTTGGCGAACAGATAAATTTTATAATAATTTATATGGTTATATTTGTAATTATTTTGTTATTAGCAGGATTTGTGGCCACTTTATTAAATAATTTAATAAAAAATATTGGATTAGGTTTTTTAAATGTAATCATGGGTTGTATTTTTGGCATTATGAGAGGGGTCTTAATAACTTTTATTATAATTTTTCTTGTTGAAAAAACTTCATTTATAAGCGAGGTTGAGTTGGCTAAATCTAAAACTATTCCTGTTATAAAGCTATTAATAAAAAATACTTTATCTTATTTACCACACGAATGGAGTAACAAGGTAAAATATGACCCTATTCTGACCTAATTTTTAAGAGAGTTAATTATGTGTGGAATAATCGGTATTGTTGCTAATAATTCTGTAAATCAGATGCTTTACGATGGTTTGCTTGTTTTACAACATAGAGGTCAAGATGCAGCAGGTATAGCTACCTGTAGTGCAGGCCATATCAAAATGCATAAAAATAATGGCCTTGTAAAAGATGTTTTTCATACAAGACATATGCGAAACTTGACTGGCAATATTGGTATTGGCCATGTTCGCTATCCAACTGCAGGATCCTCTTCGGTAGCTGAAGCCCAACCTTTTTATGTCAACTCCCCTTATGGAATTGTTTTAGGTCATAACGGAAATCTAACCAATTCTGAACGACTCAAAGATGATATGTTTAAAGAAGATCTAAGACATATTAATACTAACTCTGACTCAGAAGTTTTGTTAAATGTTTTAGCTAATTCAATTGGTAAAGCCACTCAAGATAATGTTTTAACATCGGACATAATCTTTGAGGCAGTTAGCTCTGTATACGCCAGATGCGAAGGTGCCTTTGCCGTCGTTTCTATGATTAATAATTTTGGATTACTAGCTTTTAGAGATCCAAATGGTATTAGGCCATTAGTTATTGGTGTTAACGAAACAAGCGACGGGCCAGAATACATTGTAGCTTCAGAAAGTGTAGCACTTGATGTTTTAGGCTTTAAGATTTTAAGAGACGTTGAGCCAGGTGAGGCTATATTTATTGATATGGATGGCAATTTTTATTCAAAAAAATGCATTTTAAATACTAAGCAATCACCATGTATTTTTGAGTATGTATATCTAGCAAGACCAGACTCGATGATTGATGGTATTTCTGTCTACCAAACTAGATTGAACATGGGTAAATCACTCGCTAAAAAAATCAAAAAAGAATGGTCTGACATTAAAATTGATGTTGTTATTCCGATTCCAGATACAAGCCGTCCAAGTGCCCTTGAAGTTTCGCTCATGTTAAATGCAGATTTTCGTGAAGGTTTTATTAAGAATAGATATATTGGAAGAACTTTTATAATGCCAGGACAAGCATTAAGAAAAAAATCTGTTAGGCAGAAATTAAATCCAATCAAGGTAGAATTTGAAGGTAAAAATGTTTTATTAATTGACGACTCGATTGTAAGAGGAACAACTGCACGAGAAATTGTTCAGATGGCAAGAGATGCAGGAGCTAAAAAGGTCTATTTGGCATCTGCGGCACCCCCAGTAAAGTATCCAAATGTATATGGTATTGATATGCCTTCAAGGCATGAATTAATAGCTTTTAATAAAGCTGACAAAGATATATGTAAAGAAATTGGTGCAGACGGGCTTATTTATCAAGACTTAGATGAATTGAAGAAAAATATTATTCAAGAAAGTAAAGATTTAAAAACTTTTGATTGTTCTTGTTTTGATGGTGTGTATGTAACAGGTGGAATTGATGAAAATTACTTAAATAAACTTGAGTCGCTAAGGTCAGATAATATTAAGAATACCGATGAATCAACAACAACATCTCAATTAGATTTTAGCTTTGCACTTCCGGAGAGTGGGGAAGGAGAGCTGGTTTAGCTTTAAGCATAGTTGTATTTTTTTATATAAAGAGGATAATATAAAATACGCTGTTTTGATTCAGATTGCAGGGCGTAAAAAAATAACTGCTAAACCGACTGATACCTGTTTTAGCAAAATTATTGCTTAACAGGTTTTTTTATTTGGAGAATGTTTGTTAGAAAGAAAGGTAGATTTATACTAACTTGCTAAGCCTAGACACTTGTCAAAGTAGATAAACAGGAATAAAAAATTTATATGAAAAATAATAAAAAATTTGAAACAAATTCGGTGAGAGCTGGCTCAATAAGATCTGATCAAGGTGAGCATTCTGAGGCGCTATACTTAACATCAAGTTTTGTATTTAAAAATGCTCAGGAAGCTGCTGCTAGATTTGATAATTCTGAAGTAGGTAATATTTATTCTCGCTTCACTAATCCGTCTGTAAAAATGTTTGAAGATCGCTTAGCAAGTCTTGAAGGTGCTGAACAATGTGTTGCAACCTCAACTGGTATGTCAGCAATTTTAGCTAGTGTAATGAGTCTTTGTAATACAGGTGACCATATCGTTGTATCTAAAAGTGTATTCGGAACAACAGTAAAATTATTCGATAATATTTTAAAAAAATGGGGGCTAGATGTGACCTATGTTTCCCTTACTAATTTAAATGAATGGCAAAATGCTGTAAAAAAAAATACAAAGTTATTTTTTGTTGAAACTCCCTCAAATCCATTAACAGAAATTTGCGACATTAGCGCTTTGGCAGACTTGGCTCACCAGTCGAATAGTCTTCTTATTGTTGATAATTGTTTTTGTACCCCAGCCCATCAATTACCACTTCAATTTGGCGCTGATATTATTATTCATTCTGCAACGAAATATCTTGATGGCCAGGGTAGATGTTTAGGCGGAGCTGTTTTAGGTAAAAGAGATCATATGCATCATGTTGCTAACTTTTTAAGATCAGCTGGAACATCAATGAGTCCATTTAATGCTTGGATATTCTTTAAAGGTTTAGAAACTTTAAAGATAAGGATGGATGCACATTCTGCAAAAGCAATTGAGTTGGCTATATGGTTGGAGCAGAGAAAAAAAGTATCAAAAGTTTATTACCCCGGACTACCTTCTCACCCTCAACATGAATTAGCTATGAAGCAACAATCTGCTGGTGGGGGCATTGTATCTTTTATAGTAAAAGGAAATAAATTAGATGCATGGAATCTTATTGATTCAACTAAATTAATTTCAATTACTGCTAATTTAGGTGATACAAGGACAACCATAACTCACCCAGCAACAACCACTCACTCAAGACTCTCCCAGAAAGAAAGAAACAGCTCGGGTATTGTTGACAGCCTCATAAGAATTGCTGTTGGATTGGAAGACGTAGGCGATATAAAAGCAGACTTATCAGTACTCTAAATTAAGCTCTCCCGAGTAATATTTTCAGCTATATACATGCTAAAATAAAAGCTATTACCTCCTTCAAATTAATAGTTAAAATTTAAAAATATGGACGAATTCGCTAAAGAAACAATCCCCGTAAACCTAGAAGATGAAATGAAAACCTCTTACCTTGATTATGCAATGAGCGTAATTGTGGGGAGAGCATTGCCTGACGTTCGTGATGGCTTAAAACCAGTTCATCGAAGAGTGTTGTATGCAATGCATGAGTTGAGTAATGGCTTCAATAGACCATATAAAAAATCTGCTCGTATTGTTGGTGATGTTATTGGTAAATATCACCCTCATGGAGATACTGCAGC
>Ga0075445_10001937_pt1 | contig 10408 bp, 9 predicted proteins | sample CoawatmetaG02DNA_FD_72350 | JGI IMG/M metagenome (GOLD analysis project Ga0075445, IMG submission 72350) | Marine microbial communities from the West Antarctic Peninsula - Coastal water metaG029-DNA | ecosystem: Environmental > Aquatic > Marine > Coastal | place: Atlantic Ocean: West Antarctic...
GCGCAATCGAACCGCAAACGAAACCTCTGCTAGCTTATGTAAATTGATAATACTTTACCTATTAACATATCCCATTTAGTGCAATGCACAAAATCAACAATGCACTCTAGTCTGCCAGCACTTCTATGGCGTTGGTAAAGCCACGTAGGGAGGAAGACAAAACAATAGCTTGAGACTGCCTAAAGGGACGGTACGCTACCTTCAGCGCAGCTCCTTGGCGCAACTCGTTAACGAAACCAACGTCTGCGGTAGCAACAGCAACACAGCCCTTGGCAACACAGGTAACAAAAGGAAGATTAACCTCGCCATTATTATCCACTTGAATAGCAATGCCTGCTGGAAGATCAAGCCCCAAAGGTAAGGCAATTTCCATTAGGGTGTTGTCGGCCTGCTTGATCAGTGTAATTCTCATAGCAAAGCTGGTCTGGCCATCTTTCTCAAGCTGCATTGTTTGGGTGACTTCACACGCTGGTTTTTCTTCCCCTAGCACACAAATAGTTTGCCAGTCCTCATAGGTGCTGGTTGTTATAGACGGTTTAACAATACTTGTTTCATCATCTGTTAGTGCCATTGCAGGTTGGGCAAACAAAAATGGCAGGGTTAACACGAACAAAGATAAGGGGAAGTGCATGGTAGCTGTTTCGCTAAGTTAATGGATTATATATATCCAAACACTTTAACAAATGCGTCTTCTAAAAGGAATAATCACTTGACGTGACGTCAAGCCATAGAGGCCTCAATAATAGCTAAAGCAGCAACACACCGCCAAAAAAGTACCCCAGTTTTATACTCCACCATTGGATGACGTATATTCATCCAAATCATGATTACCTATAGCCTCAATAAGATCGCCAGTATTGCGCTCTACAGTACGCTCAAATACATGGCCTCTTCATCACCAATTTCCACTCCAAATAACCCCACATGGATCCCATGGAAAAACTAGTTGTACGCAAGAACTCCAAGCACAGAACGCTGTGACGGATACCTTGAGCGGTTGGCTTTGCATTTTCCATTGATATAAACTTTCCCTCACCTCAATCAAGATAAGGACTATCCAGCATGAAACTCTCACTGAAACCCTTAGTACTGATAGCATCACTGCTACTCACAACCTCAGTCTTTGCAGAAGAGGCTAAGCCAGCAGAATTCCAATTACCACAGGTTGATTGGTCAGACAAGACGATTTGTCGGTTGTTAAAAAGCACTCAAAGGAGTGAATATCACCAAGTGGCGGTTCAGCGAGGCTTAGCTTGTGCGGGATCTGTGATGGCTATAATATCAGCAGAATCTAGCCGCGAGGATTATGAAGGGCATACTGTTTTGGTGGCGGCTGATGTATCTAAGAGTGCTGCAGATAAAGCCAAAAAGTGGCTTTCGGTGGCAGAAGAAGCGTGGTTTAGCAAAGATGATCCTGCGTGGGATCTATACTTTCCTATTATACTAACCATTGTAGGTACCAATACAAACGCAGGTGAAGAGCTTGAGCAAAAGTTTTGCGAGATTGTAAAAGCGGAGTATCCAGATGGGTATTACCGAAGTAAGTGTGCAAACCCCAATCAACCAGGCTGCACAGGGGCTTGTTTTATAGCTGATTATGCGAGGGAAGGGGGAGCTTCTATAACGGGGTGGCGCACAATAGAGGGTTATCATTTGATGATTTTGGCGGGTAACCCTTCGCCTGAATACAAGGAAATGATTTTCCATGAGGCATTCCACATCTATCAGATCTCTCACATTACTACAACGGATCACCGCGAGTTTGAACGGAAAATGGGCAAAGTAAGTGATGTGCACAACAATACGGTGCCTTGGTGGAGCGAAGGTACAGCCAATTATTTTTCGGCCTCCTTGTACTCTAAACAGCCAAATGTAAAGTCTGGATATTTCAAGGAGGTAATGGGCGAACATTTAGAATACTACGGTGATGGAGCAGCGCCCATAGTGGGTCAGTATTTACGCTCAAAAAAGAAATTATATGACATTGATTACAGCTCTAGAAATGGCTTAGGGTATCGGGTTGGAACTTGGTTTGTGGCTTATTTGGTACATAATGAAAGCGAACAAAAAATATTCGATTTTTATGCCAGCCTAGATGAATTGGGGTTTGATGAGTCTTTCACTACCCATTTCGGCAAACCCTACCGTGATTACGTAGATGATTTTGATGTGTTTTTTAAGCAGCCTATTTCAAAGCTACTTAGAATCATACCCTAATAGTGACCGAATGGCGTGTCGGCCTTGGCTGTCTTGTGTCCTTTAGTTGGTCTGTGGGCATATACGTTTTGGATAGTGGGTTAGATGCAATCAGCCCATGCTCTTGTATCATTTAAGATATAATAGGTAAGTGATGAGAAAACTCGCTTGATAGAGCTGATGGCTAACCCTTTTGTCACTAAGAAGTCTCGAAATACTCCACCATTGAATGACGTGTATTCATCCAAATCACGATTACCTATAGCTTCAATAAGATAGCTAGTATTGCGCTCTAAAGTACGCTCAAATACAGAGTTCCTAGGCTTTATATGTTATAAGACTTATGTAAATATGTATCCCATCCACATTTTTACCAACCGAGCACTATGTCTACCAACATTTAAAAGGAACCCTAAATGTCCCCAATACCAAGGAAATAGGTATGAAGAGTTTTTTAATTTTGTGCGTATTGGCTGTATTGTCAGGGTGTGGTGGCTCAACAAACGTTCTTCCCGCATTTACCACTACTGTTTCGTTAGCGTCTAGTGGTACTTTTATATCTGAAAGGTCTACTAGCACCATCACATTAACCGCCACGTTATCTCAAGTAGCAGATGAAGCAGTTACTGTGTCCTTCTCTACTTCAGGAGCTGCGACAGAAGGTACTGACTATGCTTCGCTTTCGAGTATTACCATTGCTGCGGGAAGTGTCACGGGTACAAACAATTTCACTCCAACTGATGATTCTATTTATGAGGGTGATGAAGTAGCGACTGTGGCGATCTCTTCAGTCTCTGGTGGTGGTGCGAGTAAAAGTGGCAGTCAAAGTGTAAGTATTACAATTACTGAAGATACCGAACATCCACTAAATACTGGAACTCAGTTGACATACAACGCATCGGCTGCTGCTGCCCTAAGTAGAACTAATGAGTTTCGTTACATTAATGCTCCAGGTGCAGCTAGCTCTCAGAACCCATTAGAAGTTATTAACGCTCATAAAGCTTATGGGTATGGATTGACAGGGTCTGGCACACAAATTGCCATTCTTGATAGCGGTTTTTGGGCCAGTCATAACGAAATGGACGGCAAGACGATAACTACATATGGAGCTATAGAAGCGGCAACTGGTGTTTCTATTGGGCAGGATCACGGTCTATTCGTATCAAGTGTTGCTGCCGGCGAAGATGATGGTAGCGGGATGCAAGGCGTAGCGCCATTAGCAAGTCTACATATCTCTGATTATACGCAATTAAATGGGAACACTTACTTTCCAACGCACTGGGCAAGTGCAACAAACGATGCAAGCTCTGCGGTCGTTCAAAACAATAGTTGGGGTGTTAATTATCAAGTAGACACCCTAAAATCAGATATTGTTACCAATGGATGGACTAATGGTTATGGTATCGCACAAAAATGGAACGCTAGTGGATTTACAGCTAATGAAGCCTCCACAACATCATACATTACTGCGTTAAATAATTTTCAAAATCACGGTGTTATTGTCTACGCACTGTCTAACATTTCCAGCTTTACGGATGCTGACTTTCAAGCCGCACTGCCAGAATTCTTCCCTCAGTTAAATGAAGCGTGGATTACAGCCGTAAATATAGAGATTACCGGATCTTCAGGCAGTGAGGTATATACTAGAAAATCTGCACCTTGTGGATCTACGGCTCAATATTGTTTAGGTGCAGATGGGTGGGAATTAAATGGTGCTGCTTATAATGCCTCTGGAGGAAATTATTACTGGCAAGGGGGGAGTGGAACATCATTTGTTGCACCTCAAATATCCGGTGCTGTAGCATTATTAGCAGAAGCTTTTCCCAATCATACTCCAGAGCAATTGACAGATAGGTTGTTGGCATCAGCCGATAATTCATTCTTTAGTCACACAGATGCCGTTACTTTTGGAAATGATGTAGAGCATGGTTATAACGCTGAATTTGGTCACGGTGTTATGGATATTTATGCAGCTCTCAATCCAATCACAACTTCTGGATACACTAGAGTTTTCACAGGTGACTCAAATCAAAATTCATTATCTTTCCCATTGGGAAGCTCAAGAATAATTTCATCAAGGTCATTAGGGGACTCGTTAATTCAAGGATTAACTGGTGAAGTTGGTTATGCCTATGATTCTTTGAACGGAGGTTTCAGTTACGATATGACTACGGCTATTGATATGTACAGTTATGATATGCCAAAAATCAACATATCATCGGAACTTTCGAAGCTTGATGCACCTTCAAACCCACCCAACTCATCATGGAAAGGCAACTTCAATCAAGTGCTATCCAAGCTTACTAAAACTGAAGCGCTAGAAGCTAGATTAACTTTAGGTTCAAGCTCATTACCTGTACAAAGTTTCTTCGGTTCTAATTTTGATTTATCAAACAATCTAAATGATTATGGAACACCGTATCTAGAAGCGGATGAGGGTGGCCTTGGTCTAGGTGTAACGTACCAACTAGAGGAATCAAGACTTATCATAGGCATTACTAGTCCAATCAGCCAAGGTGATGGTAATACTATTGGCTCAAGAAACTCATTCGTTGTATCGCTAGAAAATGGAACTCCATCAGCCACGGCTACGACGGTTATGGCCGGCTTGACTCAAGGTAAAGATAACTTATTAGGTTCTACAGGTATCGATGCATATAGTTTAACGGGAGCTAAGTCTGGCACTACGTTCGCTGCATTTAAAGTACAAACGCAATTAGGGGAAGATTTATCATTAACTGGGATTGCAACAGTGGCCAATACGAATATGACGAGCCCAAGTAATAGCTTCATTAATTCAGCAAGCAATGTTAAATCTACTAGCGCTAGGCTAGGTGTAAGCAAGAGAAATGTGTTTGGTGATGATTCTGTGTCGTTTTTTGTTAGTCAGCCTAATCGTGTTAGTAAAGGAAGTATGTCTGTAAGGTTGTCCAACCTCGCAGATAATGATGGTAATTTAACTTACCGCAAAAAAGATATTAATTTAGACCCCTCAGCCAGACAACTGGACTTTGCTTTAACATATCGAAAGGACTTTGATAAAAATAGTAATTTTATAGTTAAGCATATGGTCACTGAAAACTTCAATCATAGCCAAAACTCTAAAATGATAAATTCGAGTTTTCTTGGTGCAAGATATAAACATTTTAAGATTGGACTTTCTAAAGGCTTCGAAGACAATCACAAATCTGCAGAAATGTCATATGCCTATAAGTTCTAAAAAAATAATTATACCTTTCTTGATCTGTATATTTCTTTGTACAAAAATATTGGCCGGTGAGTTGGTATGTGATGTTAATATTGACTGCAATAGATTTGACTATACATCGAAGGAAAACTTTAACAAATCAGTTATTAGTTATGCAGTCAGGTGGGGCTTGAAAAATCCAACGCCTATTCTGTCAAAGATCGGCGAAACTCATGAAGTACATATATGTTCAATTGATGATGGCTTGAGTCTCATAGAAGAAAACCCAAGCTTTATTTACTTTATTGGAAAATACGTTGAGAAAAATAAAAGGCCAAAAGAATGGTTGTACATTTTTGAGCAATCTTTTTTACGAAAATTCAATGACTTAAAAAGATAAACTGGCGGTTCAGCGAGGCTTAGCTTGTGCGGGATCTGTGAAGGTTATAATATCAGCAGAATTTAGCCGCGAGGATTATGAAGGGTATACTGTTTTGGTGGCGTCTGATGTATCTAAGAGTGCTGCAGATATTGAAGACAAATCTGGGTGAAAAGAAATTCTGCATTTTTCGTACATCTTCGATCTCCTGTTACTAAAAAAAGGCAAGAGCCAGTTCTCATACAATGCTGGGTTTCGGACTGAAAAGACAAATGGACCCACAGGCGCCCTAAAGGCTCTGTATTGGACGCTTAAATGCCACCTTTAGTGGGTATTTTATGTGGGAAGCTACAGGTATTTGGCCTTAGGTGGCGGTTTCCGAAACTGCACTCAAGACTTACATACATGTAATGCCTTGTTGACCAGCTGGAAGGCCTATTGAATGGTCTAAGAGGCCTACAATTCAGGTGATATGGTTCTGGTGTAAGGAAGTGACTTTGAACTCTCACTGTCTCTGGGCACCATAACTCCCTAAGGGACTGATGGGCAGAGGTATAAATTAAGGCTCCTTAGGTTTTATGTCTCATTAATTACCTATAAGTAAATCATTACTGACAAACTATATGTAGACACTTAAGTGTATGCTTTATGTATTATATTTAATGGCTACCCTTAAGTTCTCTTCGCTGTAGGAAGAAACTTAACTAAGCGCAGAAGATAGGATCAGTTTGGAAATGGAATTTTAAATCATTGAATAATCGGATTGTTAGTATTGACTTGCTGCGCTCTTTTGCCATTGTTCTTATGGTGGTATTTCATTTTATATATGATCTAAGGTTTTTTGGGTATGTAGAATGGAATATTCCAGATGGAGTGGGGTGGCGTACTTTTAGACACATTATCCTAATCGCTTTTCTCATTTGTTTGGGCGCATCTCTGCATTTGTCATATCAGAACGGCATTGACTGGAAAAAGTTTAGTAAACGGCTCACTCAAGTTTTAGTGAGTGCGCTCGCGATTAGTTTAGTTTCGTTGGTAATAGTACCCAATAACTATATATATTTTGGTGTTTTACATTTTATTGCTGTTGCTAGCGTTCTTTGCATTATGTTTGCAAATAAACCACGAGCCTCACTGAGTATAGGGCTCTTCATAATTGCCACATATAATATCGGGGCTGTGTCTGAAAAATGGCCATTTACATATATACTAAATCACCTCCCAGAATACTCAAACGACTATGTTGGTTTGTTTCCTTGGTTAGGCGTGGTATTCGTCGGTATTTGGTCTGCTTCTCTATTATTTGTCAAAAATGACCCTCTACTAAACCTTAAAAAACACACTTGGATAGTATTCCCCGGCAAGCATAGCTTAGTGATATACCTCGTTCATCAGCCAGTTTTATTTGCAATATTTGGATTAATAGCATACCTATCAGAGGGCTAGTAGTCATGGTTCCATCAACGGTTGAGTGCCTGTGGCTAAACGCTGCCTGCTCTAAAGGCCCTCAGTAAATACAACCCAACTTAACACTTCGGCATGGAAGCTCAGGTTGAATCCCAGCGCTTCATGATTAAATGGTGGGACGAATACTTTAACCTCGGTCAGCATCAAGCAACTTGCGTATATGAGCAAGATCATTAACAAGGGCTGATACATGATCAGCGGATAGGTGTGACAAGGTCTTTGTCACTTCAGGCCCCACGTTAAAAACGGCTTGACCGATAAAACCTCGCCCTGCGTCTGTAATCCAAACACATTTGCTTCGCCCATCCTTGGGGTGTGAGCTAAAGCCGACCAGACTGTGCTTTATAAGGCCAGACAAGGTGTGTGTCATTGTTGTTTTTGGAACCTGGAATGCTCTTGCAAGTTCAAGTGGAGTTCGCCCATCGTGAACATTCATGAGATGATTTAGCACCCCAAAATGTGACGTCAAAAGACCATCTGGTAACTTAGCATTCATTGCAGCCCTGCTAAGTTGATCAATCTTCGCAATCTCGTTAAATAATGAGAAACTCAATGCAAGAGGTGCGCTATCCAATAATTAACTCCTTATGATTTTTGATTCAATTGGCCATCTAGGGCTTGGCGGGACGACTGCAGCATATCCTAAACGCCCTAACATTTGAACTGTTTTCCCTTGTGCGTCAAGCAAACGGTGTATCTTATCGTATTCTTCTGTCATTTCTTCATATTCCTGAAGGGCCTGGCTAATTGGGTGGAGTCCCACACCCAAGGCTGTTGTTGTTAGATTGACACGCAGCCACTCGCGTCCAGCATTTAGTTGATCTACCCGGGTGTTAGACTTTGTAATCAACCACACATAACCCATTGCCGTATCAACTTCAGACATGACCGCTTCAAACCCCTGCTTGTAGGCTGATGACTCGGTATCCATAGCCGATTCACGGGAGAAAAGGCCAACCGCACCAAGGACATCATACATAGAGCCACTGAAATCAATGCCATCTGGATTAGCGTTGACTTCTGCCTTACCTATACGAAATAAATCCACACTCTCTTTGTATGTGCGTGGAGTCTCAAGCTCAATAGCCAAGGCTTTGTGGGACAGTCTTCGAATTTGATCAACCGTCTCGCTCTGGTTTGTTGTGGCAATGGTTACACCTGGCTGCTTTAGATTTTCCAGATGGCGTAACACTTTATTGGGAACCTTTTGTCTAAGGTCAAAAGGCTCCTTCAATGATCGGCGAGACAGTGCATTGGAAAATAACGGATCTTTCTGAACCTTGTCGCTTTTAACAAAAGTCATACTGGCGACAGGGCGCTTATCTAGGCGGTTCTGATTAACCCCTTTGGGGAATTCCTCGATAGTCACCAAATACCCATCTTCGGCCGCTGCCATTCGCAACAGCTCCAGAAAGCATCCAAGGCCAATTGTTATTTGTCGGTTAAAAGGGTCTGTGTGAGGCAGTAATCGCTCAGTATCTGCATACAGTATGATCTTATTGTCTTGTGAAAGATCAACTAACCAGGGCTGCCGATTGTGTGGATTGGGCGCAAGAATCGCAAAAGAAAGGGCGCGTCGTCGCGGTTCATCATAATTCCCCGCCAATTTCCAGGGGGCTAGCGCTTTATCAGGTGTACGAGTCGAAAGAAAGGTCGTGGTACCAATTGTTGCAGCAGCGATTGTGCCACCACCAATTATTCCAATAAATTTACGTCTGCTAATAGGCATGAAGAATAGTTCCTTAAATCATAGTAGTGCGATATTGCACTATATAATACGATTTCGTACTAATCAATTATTTGTGGAAATTTAATTGGGTATAAAGGTCTATCCGTTTCATCAAACTATTTGACGTTCATTGAGCATTCTGGTTGTGGGGTATGTTCTACGAGAAAGCTCATACATGCGTTTTAGCATGGTGTTTTATACAAAGCTCCATATGACCGACGGGGTCTTTATTGAGTCTTATTTGGAGAAATCGATGTATTGATAAAATATGAGCCTAGGTGGCTCTGGGCTAGCCCCATGGTAGCCCGGTCAAAACCATGCGAGATGCACAAAGTTAATTGCGTTGTAAATATTTGTTTTAATGTGTGGAGTAGGATGATCCAGCACAACATCACTTTGTTCTAATCCACAGGCTTCAGCAAGGCGAACACCAGTATCACTCACCATAGCTACGAGCCACCTTAGGTCATCATTCATATCCAAGCACAATGATTGAACGTTTCGGATTGTCGGTAGTGGGATTGGCTGTCTTGTGTCCTTTAGGTGGTCTGTGGGCATATGCGTTTTGGATAGTGGGTTAGATGCTGAAAGCCCATGCTCTTGTATCATTAACGGTATAATAGGTTTCAATGACGAGAAGACTCGCTTGATAGAGCTGATGGCTAATCCTTTTGTCACTAGGAATTCTCGAAATACTCTACAATCGGATGATGTATATTCATCCAAATCACGATTACCTATAGCCTCAATAAGATAGCTAGTATTGCGCTCCACAGTACGCTCAAATACATCGCCTCTATTTTTGCCTTTGAGCTTCCTGAAGTTACTTAGGTTTTATATGAATATATGAGTTAGCTATGCGGCTTTATGAATACTCAGTTCGTAAAGGGATTCGATCATTAGCTCGATTCATTACTAACCCACTTCGTGGGCTAGATAATTCATCTCACGTCATTCTGTCACCCATTACTCCTGATATTCAACAGCCTTATAGCGGGAAGGGGTTGGTGTCAGCTGCTAAGCAGCATGAGGTATAACTAATGTGCCCACTGTGATGCAGCATAGTGCCCCTTAGTTTTACGGAATTGGTGTAGACAGGTTGAGGACTAGCCGACGTTACCTTGCAGTGAAACCAAACAGGATGCGCTGGTTAGCCCTAGTTCAGCTTAGATGAGGCCTCTAGAATGCCTTGTAGTGCACAAACTATAGCTTGAATATAAAAGTCCTTTAGACGCCCTCTGCGACCCTCTAATCCCATCCTGATTTTCGATCTCGTTCCGCTTCATTTTGGCGTAACCATGGATGTCTACAGAAATAACACTAAGAAGCCGGTAAGTCTTAACGTATGGAGTCCATGCCAATATTGGATTTAACTTACAGTCACACCACCCAATATTGTCCATAAAAGAATGCGTAACTAACAGTCTGATGCCGGCATCCTAAATCACTG
>Ga0075445_10001955_pt1 | contig 10368 bp, 8 predicted proteins | sample CoawatmetaG02DNA_FD_72350 | JGI IMG/M metagenome (GOLD analysis project Ga0075445, IMG submission 72350) | Marine microbial communities from the West Antarctic Peninsula - Coastal water metaG029-DNA | ecosystem: Environmental > Aquatic > Marine > Coastal | place: Atlantic Ocean: West Antarctic...
AGCATCTATATATTTGTTCTTTTAATTTTCATCTATGTTTTGTTGATGAATAGGCTGGATAAAAAGTATCGCAAAGATATTTCTACGGAGTCAGAAGAGCAGTGAGCACACAAGAACTTACATACATTTTTGTTGGACTTTCATTTGCTCTTTACATAGGCATTGCTATTTGGTCTAGAGCAAAATCTACAAGTGATTTTTATGTTGCTGGCCAAGGCGTTCATCCGATCGTAAACGGCATGGCAACAGCTGCAGACTGGATGTCGGCCGCTTCGTTTATTTCTATGGCTGGATTGATTGCATTTATGGGAAAGGATGGTTCTGTGTATCTTATGGGCTGGACAGGAGGATACGTATTGTTGGCATTGCTATTAGCGCCATACCTCAGAAAATTTGGTCAGTTCACAGTCCCTGATTTCATCGGCACTCGCTATTACTCAAAAGCAGCAAGACTGGTAGCAGTGATTTGTTTAATTTTTGTTTCTTTTACCTATGTAGCGGGACAGATGAGAGGAGTAGGAATTGTTTTTTCAAGATTCTTAGAAGTAGATATAAATGTAGGTGTAATAATTGGCATGGCGATTGTTTTTTTTTATGCGGTTTTAGGAGGCATGAAGGGAATAACCTATACTCAAGTTGCTCAATATTGTGTATTAATTTTTGCCTATCTTGTTCCCGCAATCTTCATTTCCATTTTAATGACTGGCAACCCAGTTCCTCAACTTGGCTTTGGAGATACATTGGTTGATAGTTCTACTTATCTACTAGATAAATTAGATAAAGTTACAACTGAATTAGGGTTCTTGGCTTATACAGAAAATTCAAAAAGCACCATAGATATATTTTGCATCACGGCTGCATTAATGTTTGGGACGGCAGGGTTGCCCCATGTAATTGTAAGATTTTTTACAGTGCCTTCAGTTCGCGATGCAAGAAAGTCTGCTGGGTATGCTCTAATTTTTATTGCTTTACTTTATACAACTGCTCCTGCTGTGGGAGCCTTTGCAAGGATGAACTTCATAGATTCTATTCAAGATCAAGAGTACTCATCCGCTCCAGCATGGTTTAAAAACTGGGAAGGTATAGGACTTATTGCTTGGAATGATAAAAATTCTGATGGGATTATTCATTATTCAGCTGGCAATGCGTTTGAGAATACAAGACCTCAATTTATTGATGCAGAGGGAGATTTTGGTCAAAGGCTAACAAATAATCCTAGCGACGAGGCTAATCAAAATGAGATATATATAGATAAAGATATTATGGTTTTAGCAAACCCTGAAATTGCAAAGTTACCGGGATGGATTATTGCTCTTGTTGCTGCTGGAGGACTAGCTGCAGCACTTTCAACGGCTGCAGGCTTACTGCTGGTTATCTCTTCTTCCATTTCTCATGATCTTTTAAAGAAGACTTTCAAACCCAATATTTCAGAAAAACAAGAATTATTTTATGCCAGATGTGCTGCAGCTGTTGCAATAATTATTGCCGGACTATTTGGCATATATCCTCCTGGCTTTGTTGCACAGGTTGTTGCATTTGCATTTGGCTTAGCTGCTGCAACAATTTTTCCAGCATTGCTACTTGGTATTTTTTCTAAATCGATGAATAAAGAAGGAGCAATTGCAGGAATGTTAGCCGGTTTGCTATCCACTACTTCATATATTATTTATTTTAAATTTATTAATCCTGAGTTTGATAATGTAAATTATTGGATTGGCTCCATTTCTCCGGAGGGAATTGGATTTATTGGGATGCTTGTTAACTTTAGCGTTGCTGCATTTGTAAGCAGATTCTTTTCTAGCCCTCCTAAAGAAGTTATTATGATGGTTAGTGAAATAAGGTTGCCATAGTAAGGACAGAAATTTTCACTTGTTTTGATCTAAGCCTTTTTCTAAATAGATTACGCGATAATAAATTTTTAATACCTCAATTTCTTTTTTTTATTTTTACTAAGCACCATATGAAGCTTTCTCATTTAAGAATTTGAAAGGTGTATAATTGCTTTTTTAAATATAAAATGAATTTTAATACTAGATTTTTATTTTCGCTGGGATTTAAATAAGGAAAAATATCATGACTTATAAATATGACGTATGCATCGTGGGTGGATTAGGCCATATAGGTTTGCCTTTGGGTATTGTCTTTTCGTCCAAGGGTCTAAAAGTATGCCTTCAAGATATTAATGCTGAGTCGGCTAAAATAGTTTCAAGCGGCTCATTACCTTTTGTTGAGTACGAGGCAGAACCCCTCTTAAAAGAATCCCTGGAGAATGGAAACCTTTCAATTTCACTTGATCCAAATGTAATCTCACAATCAAAAAATATTATTATTGCAATTGGAACACCCGTCGATGAATATATGAATTCTAAGACTAGACTCTTCCTTGAGTTTATTTCTTCATTAAAACAGCATCTTAACCCTGATCAATTAATAGTAATTAGAAGCTCCATAGCCCCTAATGCATGTGAGCAAATTAGAAGAACGCTTGGAGAGGATCAAGATTGGAAATTATCATATTGCCCAGAAAGAATAGTCCAAGGCTATGCAATAAAAGAGCTGAAGAAATTGCCTCAAATTGTTTCTGGTTTTAATGATGATGCTGTGAATGAAGCCTCTGAGTTATTTCAAAAAATTAGTTCCTCAGTTATTGTCACTTCAATTAAGGAAGCTGAATTAGCAAAATTATTTGCTAATTCCTGGAGATATATTCAATTTGCAATTGCCAATCAGTTTTTTATGATTTGTGAAGACCAAGGTGTTGATTATGATAATGTGAGGCATGCAATGGTTGAGGGTTATGAGAGGGCTGCGCAGCTTCCCTCTGCTGGATTTGCTGCGGGACCATGCCTTTTAAAAGATACCATGCAAATCTCTAGTTTTTATCAGGGTGGCTTCCACCTAGGGCATTCAGCAATGATGATTAATGAAGGGCTCCCAAATTTTGTTGTTAATCAGATGAAATCAAAATATTCTTTAAATGATAGAAAAGTTGGTATTCTAGGCATGGCATTTAAAGCTAATGTAGACGACATCAGAGACTCCTTATCTTTCAGGCTCTCAAAAATTTTAAAATTTAGTGGGGCCAATGTTATGTGTTCTGATGAATTTGCATCTAGCTCAGACTTTGTTAGTAAAGAAGAAATTGTGGCTAACTGTGAAACCGTGATCATAGCCGCACCTCACTCTGCTTATAAGGATATAAAATATCCAAGCAATGTTGATCTAATAGATATTTGGAAAATTACTCAATAAAATATAACTTCAATAAAAATTATTAACTCGTGAAAAAAAAATATTTAGTTACAGGTGGCTCTGGATTTATAGGCAGCGCATTAGTCAAGAGGCTTCTTAGAGAAGGTCATTCAGTTAGAGTCTTTGACAACAATTCTAGAGGTAATTTAAGAAGATTAGAGTCAGTCATTGATCAAATTGAATTTGTTGAAGGTGATATTAGAGAGCCAAATCAAGTGCTAGAAGCTTGCAAGGGAGTTGATGCTGTCTGCCATCTGGCATTTGTAAATGGCACTAAATTTTTTTATGAGCTTCCCGAACTAGTTTTAGAAGTCGGAGTGAAGGGCATGATAAATATTCTAGATGCTTGTATTGCTTATAATATCGAAGACCTGATTTTGGCATCAAGCTCTGAGGTATATCAAAGTCCTGCGGAAGTCCCAACTAGCGAAAATGTTCCGCTAATAGTGCCTGATTTACAAAATCCAAGATACTCATATGGCGGTGGAAAAATTATCAGCGAATTGCTGGCTATCAATTATGGAAGATCTAAGATAAAACGAGTTGTAATTTTTAGACCTCATAATGTTTATGGTCCTGATATGGGTTGGGAGCATGTTGTTCCTGAGTTCATCCTCAAGATGGATGATTTAACAAGTAACAATGATTCTAAATGTATTGATTTTAATATTCAGGGTACAGGTAATGAGACAAGAGCTTTTATATTTATAGATGATTTTATAGATGGTCTTATGAAGGTTATTGATAGTGGCGAGCATCTCAATGTTTATCACATCGGTACTTCTCATGAAATTAAGCTTTCGACTCTCGCCGAACAAGTATCAAACTTATTTAATGTAAGCATCAATCTAATTCCAGGTGACCTCGCACAAGGCGGTACGCTAAGAAGATGTCCAGATATTACCAAGCTCAGAAAGTTAGGTTTTGACCCATTGACTTCACTTGAGAAAGGGCTGGAGATTTCTAAAGAATGGTATGTAGCAAATAAAATTCTGAAACCTATTGTAAATAGCTAAGATCTAGATAAACGTTCTTTAAATTAATGATTCTGCATCTTTCTTAAATGCAAAAAATTTGTATAAAAGAAAGGTAATTAAAGCCGGCAAGCCGAGTACAAAAATATGCGCAATTGGCTGTGAGTAATCCCTAAAACCTAAGCCTGCAAAAAGTGGTGTTAGAAAATTAAATCCCACAAATACAAATGGCAAAAATGAAAAATTAATTAAAAGGAACCTTTGCGCTTGTTTTTTGACTGAGATATCTGAATAGGGAAATACTAAGTTTTTATAAAGTAAAAATGCTACAAAAAGTGATATTACATAGGCTAAAAAAAAGCTTAAATTTGAACTGGCGTCTAGAACATTAAAAAAAACTATTCTTAAAGTCCAGTTTGATAAGGCTCCAACACATCCCGCAAATAAAAATTTAATAAATTGTGCAGAAAAGTACTGCAACAAAAACTTCTTAAGAAATGCTATCAATCTTTATATGTAGAAACTAATCTATGATGTGTGGTTCCGGAAGAGGAACAATAAATTTTCCTTTGAAGCCAAGCTCTTTTAGTTTTGGAATTAATTCATCCGCGATGTGCCAAGATAGTAATAATGCATATTCAGGCTGTTCTGCATATAAAATACTTTCATCCAGAACAGGTATCCTCGTTCCCGGCATGTACTTACCTATTTTATGAGAGCCTTTTATCTCTACGATGCATTCAATAATATCTTGATCAAGACCAACGTAATTTACTAATGTACTTGCCCTTGAGGGGGAGCTAATTCCAAAAATTCTTTCTTTTTTAGCTTTTATAGAATGTAGAAGTGAGTGAAGTTGGAGCTTAGACATCAACACATCATTCTTAAATTTATGCAAACTCTCTATTGAGATAGTTTCAGCCTCGTCATCAAGAATAGTTTCAATGCTTTGATCAATTGATTGCAGATCAGATTTAGCTGCATAGACCCTGATAGAGCCACCATGAGTAGGAATTTTTTTTGCAAAGAAGGGGGTTAGATTATTCTTTTCAAGAAGAAATTTTAGACTTGCCATAGAATAGTAACGAAGATGTTCGTGATAGATCGTATCGTATTGAAGGGTTTCAACCAAGGATGCCAAATAATGAGATTCATTTATAAACACACCATCATCTGTTAGAAGCCTAGAAATAAGCTGAGTAATTTTATTTGGTTCATCAATATGGGCAAAAACATTTGTAGCTGTGATGACTTTTGCTTTCCCATGCTCTTTTAGAATAGCCTCAACAACATCTTCATTGAAGTAGTCTATGATCGTTGGAATACCTTTTTCGATTGCAATCTTGCCAACTTCTTCGGGTGTTACCCCTAATACCCTATGATTATCTTTAAAGTTACTCAGCAGGTTTCCATCATTTGATCCAATATCAATAATCAAATCATCTTTCTTTAAATCAAGCATTTTAGATGATTCTTCATAAAGCTCAGAAAAATTCTCTCTAAGAATTTTAGTTGTGCTACTTGTGTAGGGATATTCAGGCGGAAATAAAACAGTTGGATCAACTATTTGGCCTAATTGAACAAGCTTTGAATCTGGGCAATAGAAAAGCTCGCATGGGTATGAAGGCTTTTCATCAGCAGGAGTTCCAATTTCTACATACTCATTTACTGGAGGATGATAGCCAAGAAAAATTATAGACTCTAAATTATTTGATCCAGAAATTTGACATTCGTTAGCAATTTTTGAAGTTTTATTATTATTCATTTATCTTTCCTATTTAGACATTGTGGGGTGATAGGGCTATTAAACCATGTTGTTTCTAGGCCATAGCGATACCATCTGAGGTACATTTTAAGCCAAAAAAACACTTTAAAATTACTTTTTCCTTCTTTTCTTTCAATCCATTGAGCTGGCACTTCTTCTATTGGTAGCTTTAATCTATTGCATTTTACAAGAATCTCTAGGGAATATGTAAAGCCATGAGTTGATTGAATATTTATTAAATTGAGAGCCTTTCTTGAGAATAGCCGAAAACCATTGCTTGCATCTTTAACAGGAATGCTTGAGAGCATAAATAATGAGAAAGAAGCTGTTCTTACTAAAATAGATTTTACTAGAGGGCAGCCGATCATAGAGCCTCCGGGAATAAACCTGCTAGCAACCACCACATCAGCCCCTTGAATGAAATTTTCATACATTGTGTCAATAATTTTTTGATTAGATATGTCATCTCCAGGATAAACAATAACGCATTCTGAATGACTGGCATTGAAGCCTGACTTTACTGCATCACATGGTCCAGCCCCATTATTTTTTATAAACTCAATTACAGCACTTCTCTCAGATTTCTTAATAGCCTCTAAGGTGTTATCTTCTTCAAAATCATAACAAATAAGAATTCTAAATCTTGTTTTTACATGTAGCTCCAATAGCTCTATCACCTCAATGATTGATGCTCCCTCATTAAAAACAGGTATAACAATGTCTATTGGGAATTCTTCAAGAAGCTTCATAATTTAATAATCTTTTCCATTAACGATATATCCATAGAAGCATTAGTAGCAATTTCAAATGTTAGATTCTTAATAATATCAGACCTACTACACTTTTTTATTTCTGGTTTATGGGCGCTATACCTCACAAATTCAGAACATGGATTGCTACTACCAAGATTAATGATGCCGGTAAATTCATCGGTTATGAGAAATTGAATGCATGCTATTAATTTTTTTACCTCAATTGAAGAAGTCATTATGTCAATTGCTGATTCAGTAAATGGGATATTTTCAGGATCATAAAATCTGGTTCTAATAATACAAAAATTTTTCAAGATTCTAACCGCAGTCTCACCCCCAAGTTTCGACCATCCATATATATTATAAGGAAGCGTAGGAGAACTCTCAGAATAGTTACCTTGATCGCAACTGTATACTCCGTCAGTTGAGATATATATAAATCTAATATTTGTATTTTTAATTTCCTCAATTTTGCTGATGGCACGAACTAAATTTAATGTACCTCCAGTATTTATATCAAAAGCTTTAATAGGATTTTGTTCACACTCACCCATTCTTGCTAATGCGGCGCAATGAATTACCGTATCAAAGGAATTTTGCTCACAATATCTCTGCACAGAATCATTAGAGCAAATGTCCAATTCTTTTCTGGTGGGAGATAGAAAAGAAAAGCCATGCTTGCCAAGTAATATTTTTGTACCCAAACCTCCACTGGCTCCGGTGAGAAGAATATTATGCATAATATTAGTTAGTTGCTACCATCTTGAAAAAAAATACTTAACTCTTCCGAGTATCTAAAGCCACCTTGAGAATCCCATGTTTTATCATTATTTAGATCAACCGTCCAAACTTCAGATCGAGCTGGCCAAATACTAGTATCCTGTCGCAAATGAGGCCATATTCTAACTTGATGAGCAGGATTCTCTTTCCATATAGCAACCTCATTATTCCAATTAGGCCATTCTGATTCCTGGCTGGATCTAAAATCAGGTGAAAAACTAATAACCCTCGGATAGTATTCTAAAACCCCTATAAGTAGAGATAGAGAAACGACAGTCTTGATAATATTTCTTTCAATTCCAGATTTTAGAAGAGCAAATCTTTGTAATAAAAAAAACATTAAAACAAATGAGGTTACGTATGAATATCTAATGCCTCCATGTCCTCCTAATGAAAGAGCGTTAAGAAAGATGCTCATGTAAGCAAATAGAATGAGTAGATACACCCGTTCATTTGAATCAGAGTGCTTAAAAAAATGTATGTATATTGCCAACACGATACCACCAAGAATAATAGTAAGCATGGGAAGTAAGAAGACCGCCAATCCAATAACTTCACTTAAATTATATGGAAGAGATTGAGACATAAAAATTAATTGTTCTGGGTTCTGGCTCCCCAGCACTGCAAAGTTTCTAAATCCCAGAGCAACGAAATAACCAAGTATTGGAAAAAGTATGTTTGGTGCAATCCAGTAGAAAAAACTATCCATTATTGAGTTATTCATAAAAATCCCTCGATTGATACTTCCAACAGTTTCTAAGTTATGTGCAATTAAAAAATATGATATTTGAAATAATCCTAATATTAGAAATAATAAGCAATATATTAAATAGACAGGCTCCTTTTTTTGTAAAAATCTATATAAAAAGAAAGGGGACATTAGTAGTGAAATTGGCCCAGTTAGTATCGCAAGGAAAAGCAATAGCGCATAAAGAGATTTCTTAAAATAATTACCAGGATTCTCATCGATTAGAATTAAAAAAGTCACCACAGCCATTATAAATCCAACATTGGTTGAATTCATCCATATCTCCCCTGTACTGCATGAGAAGATTAAAAACGCAGACAAAACAATTTTTTGATCAATCGTCGACCAATATTTGCTCTTTCCAAGAATGATAATTACAAGAGGCATTAATAAAACTATTAATCCACAAATGGTTGTTACTAGGGCTGCATTCTTAGGATCTACTAAGCTAGCCAAAAGACCAACTATTCTTGATATCAGAACATAGTAAGCAGGATATATCATTGCATCAAATCCATCCATGAAACTCGGGTTTGAAAAAAAAGTTTCATAATATATAGATTCTTCGGCCCACATTCGAGGTTGCAAAAGAAAAGAAGGATAGCGCAAAATAATAATGCAAATACTGGCAATGATTAATGCAGATGATTGCAGAAAACTAGCTGGAGAATTTGAATATAGATTTTTCATAATTTTAAATATGCTACTTTGCTACTTCAAAAGGCTTATAAAAAAGCATGATTGAACGTAATTTTTGAGCATTTATCCTTCACGCCCAGGATTATAACTTATTGACGTTTAATCTATACATATTTTAGTTAACTCATTAAACTGTACAGTTAGTAAATGAGGCATAAAAAAAATTAAAATAGTAGTTGTTAGTGGCGGATTTGATCCAATTCATTCTGGCCATATTGAATATTTTAACTCCGCCAAATCTTTTGGAGATAAGCTTATAGTCGCTGTAAACAGCGATGCTTGGCTCATAGATAAAAAGGGTAAGTTCTTCATGCCTTTTCAAGAAAGAGCAAATATCATTTCTAATCTTACGGTTGTTGATGCTGTGATTGATTTTGAAGATGATAAATTGGGTAGTTGTTCATTGGCGCTTGAAAAGATCAAAAAACAATATCCAGATGATGAAATCATTTTTTGTAATGGTGGAGATCGTAAAGCAGAAAATATCCCTGAAATGACAGTGCAAGGCGTTATCTTCCATTTTGGTGTTGGCGGAGAGAATAAGATGAATTCTTCAAGTGCAATCTTGAAGGAATGGGGGTATGAAAATGAAGAAAGGATCTGGGGAAAATTTTATAATCTTTTTACCGACGATCGACTCAAACTTAAAGAGCTTATTGTCTCACCAGGCAAGGGCATGAGTTTTCAGCGGCATTTTAAAAGAAGTGAAATTTGGTTTGTAAGCAAGGGAGCATGCATTGTTAATTTTAGCGAAACAACCCCAGAGAATCAAAAGGTTGTAGAGCTTTCACTCGAAGCTGTTCTTCATGTTCCAGTTGGGTCATGGCATCAAATTATCAATCCACACTCTGAACCATGTCATATTATTGAGATTCAATATGGCGAAGCTACAGAAGAAGAAGATATAGAGCGGCTATCTTACTTTGAGGAGAGCTAATCTTTTTTTAGCATTGCTCTCTCTAATTTTTTGAACTCGGATTTTTTTACAAATCCAGAGTCATTCATAAACTTTTCAGGGCTGGCTTCAGCATGTTTTCCATGCCCTTCATATCTCCAGCCATCTTCAATGGATTAAACATTTTTATCTCCTGTGTACCTCATATAGGGGCATATAGAATTTTTACAATTAAAGGTGAGAGTTCAGATACAATAAATATTATACAAAGAGGAGATTATATGAACATTTCAAATTACTTAGATGCCATAGCCAAACCATTTCAAGGGTTCGCACCTTGGATTTTAAGGTTAGTTTTAGGCACGTCATTTATCTTACACGGGTATGGCAAATTTCCTTTACCGCCAGAAAGAATGGTTAAAATGTTTGAGAGTGGGGGCATGCCAGCTCCTGATGTTGTAGCAAGCATGGTTGCGATCGGAGAGGTTGCTGCTGGAAGTGCA
>Ga0075445_10001969_pt1 | contig 10314 bp, 10 predicted proteins | sample CoawatmetaG02DNA_FD_72350 | JGI IMG/M metagenome (GOLD analysis project Ga0075445, IMG submission 72350) | Marine microbial communities from the West Antarctic Peninsula - Coastal water metaG029-DNA | ecosystem: Environmental > Aquatic > Marine > Coastal | place: Atlantic Ocean: West Antarctic...
TGCTTCTCTAGGGGCTGCTGCGGAAGCACCCGCACGGATAGCTGCGTACTTACCGTAACCCGCGTCAACTCGCGCTAATTCTTTCGCAACATCAGCGCCTGCGCTTGTTCGCAATTGCTCTCGCAGAGATTCAAGTGTCTCCTTTAAGCCTTCTTCACCGTTTTTGCTGGCTGAAGATATTTTCTTGCGAAGCTTAGTATCAAGCAACTTCAAGGCTTTGTTTGGTAGACTGGATTGTTCTAAAGACACTAAGTCTTTGGCTATGCCCTTTAGCACAACACTACCGTTACCGCCTAAAGCTAACCCAATATCCGTCGCTTCATCTGCCATGTCTGCAATGGTTTTGGCAACAGGCGCGTTTGCTCCGTCCCAAGCGTTGCTGTACGCGGCATTAAAATTGTCAGCAAGCTGCGCGATGCCTTTCTGACCTACTTCGGTTATAGGTGCTGCGCCCGCTAGATTTGCCTCATCTAATGCCACCTTGTTAAAAGATGCCGTGGCGCGGTCTTTAGCATTCTGGACACCTTTTGCGATGAAAGGTGTTACGCCCATTAAGTAATCAAGAGACTTAGGTATAGGCGAGGTAAGTGCTTGTGCGGGGGTTAACTGTACCCCCTTCTTTATTAGCGCATCGCCTGCTTCGCTACGGCTCATACCGCCAATGACTTTACCGCCGACCTTACCTAACGCGCCACCTAATAGCGCCAGTTTTGCCTCATCCGCAGCGCCCCCAAGACGCTCATCGACTCCGCCTTGAGTCTGTGTTCCGCCAAGAAGCCCCGCAGCAGCGGTGTCCATAGCGACAGCACCTTTTAGAGCTTTAGGTATCATGGTCGCGCCTTTAAGCGCAGCACCACCTAGCCCACCACCCGCTAAGATCTGGGCTACATCACCGACGACTTCGCCGCCTGTACCCCAACCACTCTGGCCTGCGTCATCTTTCCAGTCTTGAAGACGGGCAAGGTCTGACGCATCGGGTGCGTCTACAAGACCTGTCTTACTCAGTAAATCTTTGCCGCCTTCCCATGTATTCAAAGCCGATACACCAAGCCCTTCACCGAAGTCTTGAAGTGCGGATTCTTCCTTGCCCTCATACTGATTGGTGGGTGCTGCCGGAACTGCTGCCGGAGCTGCTGCCGGAGCTGCTGCCGGAGCTGCTGCACCTTGGTAGTTACTCTGAGCATACGACATTACGTCAGCTTCACTTGCGCCGTCAGGGGCTGTTATCTCATACGTTCCCCCATCAGGGCCAGTTACTTCATAAGTCGCCATATTAGTTTAGCCTCTTTATCGAAAAGCCACTGTTTTGCGTTGCTGCTGGAGTGCCGCCGTCAACGTACTTATTTACTGCGTATGCAACATCCGCTCTTGCTGCTGCTACCATTGCTTGCGCTTCTTTAGGAGTCTTTTTGCCTGACGCGACTGCTAATTTAGCCGCCTTTTCTAGTAGGGGAAGATACTGATCCCGTGACCACAACGCCCATACAGCGGGTTGGTCATTCGCAGTAGGTATGTCGGCAAACGCCACCTGTAAATCTTTGTCGGTAGGGTTAACACCAAGACCTTCTAAGTTGGTCTTAACTTGATTGATTCTTGCCCCTGACATGTCCAGTTGCAGGGCTTTAATCCTGTCGCCTTGGCCTGTATCTTCGCCTATACCAACGTCCGATAGGTCGTAACCCGCCGCGCCTGCGTAGCGTCTAAAGTCAAACATACCTGTCGCGGCTTCTAGGTCGTCAGACCTGAGTATACGCCCTAGTCCCATCTGATCTGCGACTAACGCTAAAGGGTCTACTTCATCAGTAGCAGCAGCTCTTACTACTTCGCCAGTAGGCGTAAGAAGTTGAGAGTTTTTGCTTACAACTATAGGTTTATTTCTTTCGTACAGCTCTTTTTCTCTCGCTATGCCTTGGTCTTCTAGCCGATTTGCGGCAGCTACTTTAAGTGCCTCTTGAGCCTTTTGAGCGGTATACATTGGTAAAGCATTCGCAGCGCCTGCCATCTGCTCTCTGGCTGTTGCGCGTTCAGCATCAATAGCTTTCATATCCCGCTTGCCTTGATACCGACCAAAAGCCGCGTCTAGCTGCTGAAAAGGTGATGCAGCGCCATATTGATTAACGGTAGGCATTTCTCTACCGCGCAAAGCGTTTGCTCTGACAGCGCGTTCATCAAGCCCCGTTAAGTTACTTTTTGCCTGTGCGCCTTGAAGCAGTTGCTGTCCAAGTTCTTCTAATGTATTTGCCATGATAGCCTCTATCCTCTAAGCGCCGATATTAACGCACCAACACCCCAACCTAATGGGCCTGTAAGACCTAATGAAGACAGTAGCGCAGCTTGCCCTGCGTCAAGTGCTACATCTTTGGCAATAGTGCCAGCGTCATCCCCTGAAAGGATACCTTCAAGAGCAGATACGCCTGCTCCTGCTCCTAAACCGTCTAAAGCATCTCCAGCAGCATCCCCAGCGACATCCGCGCCTATGTCAGAGCCTATGTCAGCACCTATATCAGCACCTATATCAGCACCAATATCTCCAGCGATATCCGCACCGATATCCGCACCGATATCAGCGCCTACGCCCCCTCTTAGTGCGTCTACCACTGCGGTACTGGTCTCAGGCGTACCCATAATGGAGTTGCCAGCGAAATCCGCGAATTGTCCTACATTGTCAACTCCGTTAGAAAACATACCTTTTGCGTCAGACAAGAGGCCGTCTACCATAGGGGTGGCTGTAAAATCGTCGGCTCCTACAACTTTTGGTACTCCACTCCACCCGCCGCTGGAAGGGGTTACGCCAGCACCAGAGCCATAATCTGATATCATCGACTCCATGTTATAACCGTCAGAAAGCACTCCCGTAAGCGGTGCTTCGTAGGGCGCACTTCCAAGTAAAGGCCCACCCATTTGTACGGGTTTAATTGGCGCAGGCTTGTAAAGACTAGCATCAGGCTGAAAGCCGTAAGACCCCACATTAGGAGGCAAGTTACCGCCGCCACGCGCACTCATATTAATGTCCGGTCGTGCTGCACTAAAAGGGCTGTAGTCTGCAGCAAACCCCATAGAGTTAGTGTTTTTGTTTATGGAAGGGGTGTCTAATGTAACGCCTTTTTGTTCAAACCCACCCACCTTAATCGGCTGCTTACCTTTCCAATCTTTATATTCTGAAAAACCTTTCTCGCCTAGACCTATTATACCTGCTGCGTTGTTCGCCCTAACCGCGTCTACACGCGCTTGTTCGGCGCTATCTAACTGCCCTTGTAGCGCATAAGCTCTAGCTAAATCCGGTGTTGCTGCTTGCGTGGCTTCTTTAAAATCATTGCCCATCCCCCAACCCATGTTCTACTCCTTATCCGCTAAAGTTTTCGACCATTTGGCCTGTGGTCTGGGCGCCTTGAAGCGCCTGTTGTTCTGATAGGCTTTGACCGCGCTTACCTACATACTCACTTATCTGCTGCTGACGTAGTGCGTTAGCTCTTTCATTGGCAGACATTTCTTGATCAAACGCTTGCTGATCGGCTGCTCTGTCGTTCTGACCACCTGAAAGCATTTGATTATACCGCTGCTGCTCCGCAGTGAGGTTCTGTCCAAACGTATTACTTGCCTGACCGTATGATTGTGCGTCTTCTGCTCTGCCTTCAAGGGTAGAACCCATTCTAGCCTGTTCGTAAGCATCTGTACTGTCGCGACCATAAGCCGCCATTTCAGATTCATACGCTTGGTCGCCTGCTCTCAAACCACGATTACGCAATCTGACTTCAAGCTCTTGTCGTCTTTGCTCCATCTGCGGGTCAAGACGGCTTGTAGCACGACCGTAAGACGCATCTTCTGCGGCTTGGCGTTGGCTTTGCCCATCCCACTGAAATCCTTCAGGGCCAGTTGTTGGGCCGATACCTGCGCCGATAACACCTGACGCTTGCGGGCCTGCTTCTACGTCACCGAACTGCTCCCAGTTAAGTGGCATACCCATCTCAGCCGTTATACGGTCGCCCATTGCTGCTGCGGTAGAACCTAACTGCTGATTAGTTTGCATCTGCGTGTTGTAAAGGTTCTGCATGTCAGGCGATAACGTCTGATTCTGCGTCCATTTAGTGACCATCTCGCCAGTAGCAGGGTCGCGAACCATTGATTGCCCCCACGTATTGCTGCCCATCGTGTTGTACTGGTCAGGACGGTCGGCATACGTTTTATCTCTCGCCGTTTCGCGTGACTGTTCGCCTTCTTCTTGCGCTGCGCCGATGACATCTGGTGTCTTTGGTGACTTTTTACCGATTGGGCTACCCTCCTACTTGCTTAAGTGTATAATGGGTAAACACCCTAAAACACCAAAGAAATTTATGATATCTACTCTTAAAGACAGATTTGAAATCAAGGTTAAAATTACGGACACTTGCCATCTGTGGCAAGCGAATAAAAACAACAAAGGCTACGGCATGATACGTGAAGGAGGAACTAAACCCAAGATACTTGCCCACCGTGTTAGCTATACGTTGTACGTTGGGGATATACCGGATGGGTTGAATGTTCTTCATCGCTGTGACACACCGGCTTGCGTCAACCCTGAACACCTTTTCCTTGGCACACACGCGGAAAACATGGCGGATAAAGACAAAAAAGGTCGAGCTAATAACCAAGGAAAGGGCGTTAAAGGTGTCGCTAAACCTAATGCTGTTATGTGTGACAATGACATCCGAGAAATTCGCAGACTTAAGGAAGAAGATAAATTGTCTTACCGTGCTATCGCCAAGATTTACACGCCCTACAGCGTGGGAAGCATCTGGCAAATAGTTAAAAAGAGGGCTTGGAAACACGTAGTCTAGGCTCCTTTATTTTGTGCCGCGATACGGCTACGACTGCTATCTGCTGCTGCTGACCTTAAAGCGCCAGCTCTGGCGTTACCACCACGGTTCGTTATGGCTTGTACGGGTGCCTGTTGTGCGTCAACTGCAAATTGTTTTACTGGCACTCTTGGTGCTGCTTGTGGTACTGCTGCTGCTGTCGCTGCTGCTGTCGCTGCTGCTGTGGTTGCTTCTTGTTGTCTTATTGCTTCGGCTCTTGTTGGCGGTGCTTTCATCAACCCCGCGTCTACAGCGGCTTGGTTGTAATTGTATGACTTGTCTTCCGACATGTTACTTTGAGGCGTTTCGCCTTTTGAATTGGTTATACTTACGTACCCTTTGCCTGTTACCGAGTTAGGCACGTAAGGCTTGTACATCTGATCTTCTTTAGACTTTTGAGCCATCATTTGCTTATAGTATGCGTCAGGTATCTTTACGCTTGATATCTTTCTGCCTGACTCAGTACGTGGCGCTTCTTGCGCTGGTGCTGAAGGTTTATAAACACTTCCATCGCCGTTAAAACGTACACCACCGCCTGCGCTTTCATTAAAATTAGATGTACCCCCCTTTGCATATTGTGGTGGCGATTGAGCAGGCGCGTTAGCCTTACTGTTCATATACTGTCGGCGGTACGCGGAAGGCATCCTAGAAAGCTGTTCGGGGGTAAAGTTCACGGTTATGCCGCCTCTCTCAATTCAGTTATGTATTTACAGTCTTCACGCTTTAATTGCATTAGCAAATAGTCCGTCCCTACATCATACGCTTCTTCTAATCGCGTCTTGACTGTAAACCCCATGTGGGTATTCAACTTAACGGCTTTATCGTTATTCGCCGGTACGAGTCCGTAGACAAAATTCACGTTCTGGTTCTTGAAAATAAAGCCAAAACATTCTTCTAAAAAGCCGTGTTTCAATAACATCGGTGTTGTTAGCATAAAGTGGCATTGTACGCTGTTATTAGTCCAATTATCCATAAGACACGCACCAACAGGCATGCGTTGATTGGTGTCTATAGCCATAATACCCGCCGTATCTTCGCAATGGAGAATAGGAATCTGGTCGTTGACCCATTTCCAGTCTCTGCGGAAGTTAAATGGCGTGTACACGATACGCATTAGGCCATCGGGCCTCCGACATCATAGATCAAATCCCAACCTATTAGCCGTGTTGTTGTTCGTGCGCTGCCTTTCGTGGCTATTGCCATATAGCGTCCAGTACCCCATGACCCACCGATAGAAGGGAAAGTGGTGCCTGAGTCGCTGCCCCAAACCGCGAAATCCCATTTGTCAGCGTCCCAGATACCTACGCCAAATCTGTCGGGCGTACTAAACTGGAAGTCCAAACCTTCTGAAGTGTCAAAATCAAAGCGCACGACCGAACTGTGAAGAGGGGCTTTTTGCGCGATAAAATCGGGTCGGATCAGCTTGGCGCGTTTAAACACTGCGGGCTGTCCAAAAGACGTAAAAGACGTAAGAATAGAGAAGTTTATTGATTCGCCATTAAACTCTGGTTCTACAGGCGTTATCCGTTTGTCGTCCACGGGTACGTCCATGCGACAGACACGCCCATCGGCTGTGCCAAATACAACAGACCCTTGATACTCATCAAAACAAGTCATGGGTACACCGCGCCATAGACCCCACGCCTGTACACCTATATTGTAGTAATACTGTATGGGCGCTGCTGAACCTACTGTTGGCGAAGAGACTAAAATGCCACCCTCGCTAGGTATAACGGTCACATCCCAGCCTGCAAGACCTACTTTTGCTCGCATTTCTTGACGTATTAGCCCCGCTATTTTATACGCCATCGTCGAGCCATCAACGTCAGAGCGTAAGATACTTGTATCTACGCCTAGAAGAAGGTCAGCCATACTAACAAGACCGTAAACGGACAGCAGAAATAGTTCGCCACCTGATTCAGTGCCGAAACGAGGGCTGTTAGGTATCTCACCGATAAAATACGTACCGCGCTGCCCCCAATCGGCTACCGCAGGGTCAGAACCTTGATACACCAGCACATCGCCTGAATGACTTACGGCGACTAATAGGTCATCTACGCCCGCACCGCCGTCTACTGTCCAGCTAAATAGCCCTTCTAGCGTTCCGCCGTGTTTAAATTTAGACCCAAAAAAGAACTCTGTCGCGTGGCCTGAACTGCTACCAATACCGAGATACCACGCTTTTGTGGAGTTCTCTTCAACCATCCATAACCGCTGTTTATGGGATACGATAAACTTAATGTCGGCTATCACAGGGCCAGTAATGCCTGAAGACACCGCCCATGTATCTGTGGCGGGGTCGTACTCAAACAGTCCGTTTAACGAGTCTGCGTAAAACAGTACGTCACGCCCTGAGTCATCGACATAGTGCGCGTAAGTGCCGTACCCTGCTCCAGATGTTTGATCCGCAAACGTAAGCAAAAGAATAGGGGCCGCGCCATAAACTTCAACGTCCCAAATGCCTTCGTTAGTGACGGCAAATAATTTGTCACCGACACCGTTATCTTGTGCGCTGTCGTAAGGTATTAGCGTGTGTACACCAAGCCCTGCACCAGCGTCTAAGCCGATTTGCCATTCTTGGTAGCCTTCACGTATCCGCAGTCCATACTCAAAAGGCAGCATGTTGTACGTGTAAACGCAGGTGTTTAAATCTTCAGAGCCGATGGCTTGCCGGATGTCCATACCGCCTTGAGGCGCAGGGTATCGAGCGACTTCATGCGACCGCTGTTGTGGGCGCTGGGCATTGCCTACAGGAGAACCAATCATCTGCCGTATCCGGTATCAGGGGCGTTCCAACTAGACAGATAAGGTATGCCATACCCGCTACGACCCGCGTTCAATATGGGTGCGCCTTTCTCTGTACCGGTTAAGAAGGCAAATATCTGGTTGAAATCCGCTTGCGCTTTGGTTGTATCGAAGCCGCCAGCCTCAAGATACTTAACTTTTAACGCCCGCGTAATCAGTGTTTTGTCGAAAAGCGGGGTGTCACTTGCCTGATCAACGCCTTTTTTGTAGCTGACAGGGTTGGTTGACGGGTCATAGACCCAATCGGTTGAGATGTACTCAAAATTCAGGCTTAACCCATTAGGGGGTGGATCTGGGAATACGTTGAACTTACCCTGCGCGATACGGAAGCTGGCATAAAGGGTGTCTGATGCTAGGTTTCGGCCTTTTAGATATGTCCAATCTTGAGCCGACAAAGGGCCACCCATAGGGACATTATTCGTTTGATCCCAACTGGTTTGGTTCAAGATGTAACCGAAGTTAGACGGCAGGTCGTAAGACCCGCTGTCTGTATCAGACGTAGTAAACGTGTAAGAAGCGACTAACAACTCCCACGGATACGCCTGCATAAGCTCTTCGCCTGCGGTATTTAGCAGGTATTGAAGCTGGATAAAAAATGGGTCTTGACTAGCATACGGGGCTTGAACTGGTGCGATACCGACTTCTGCTGCAACTCTGTTAAGAATCTCCGCTGCTGTTATTGTCGTGTTTAAACCCATGTTTCACCTTTATTTTTTAGCGCGTGACTTCCGTTTGGCTCTACCCGCTGGTGCTGCTGGGACGGGTATAGCAGCATTAGGGTCTGTTTCTTCGTCTAATTCGCTTTGAAGTGCTATTGGCGCTTCTTGCGTTTCAGGAAACATGTCTAGTTGTGGGCTAGGCGCTGCTTTCTGTTCAAGTAGCTTTCGCATTTGCGCTTGCAATTCGGCTACTTGCCCACGCAACTCTTCTTTTTCGCGGTCGACGCTCTGTTTGTCGTTAACTTCTAACCATTTCTGTGCTTTTTCTCGTAAGCCGTACCCGCCCATCATGTTGCTGATGTTAGAGTCTTTTACTGTCGCCATTTGCTCGACAGTTTTTACGTTTAAAAAAGCCAATTCTTCAGCTTGAGTCCGTGTAATCTGAGGCCATTCACTTAACGGCATGCCTTCAGTAGGCGCTTCGACACGGCGCTCAAAAGCGTCAAAATGTCGTGGAAACCGCTGTTTATCCGCTACGGTAGCAGGGCGACAGGCTTGTACGTCACGCTGACCGGCTACTCTAAGCTCGATGTACGCCACTTCTTTAAAAATGGGTCGTCCTAGTTCTTCAGATTTAGCACTGTCTGGGCGCTCTTTATAAAAAAACTTGACCATAAGAGACTTATCAGCCTCTGCGGTGTCCGCGAAATCGTTATGATTAAATTCAGCTTGTTGCATTATGAAACCTTATTTGTCGTAGGAAATTATATAGTACAAGAAAATAGCTACCTACGCTCGAAAACGCAGGCATTTATTTTTATCGTTTAAACAGCCGTCCAACCAGCGGCAAGGGAGGTTAAAGTAGCTACACCTGTAGCAGTAGGTATGCCGTTGCCGTTTGCTGCGTTTGTACCGAACCTAATAGGATCGTCTGAGTCAGGCGCTGTAGAAGAGCCATCACCCAATGCTTCACCGCCGATAGGCTGGCTCAACTGAGGTGTTCGTGCTGCGGGTGTTTGATCAAGCAGTGTAAACTGGTTCGGCGTACCGACAACGTTTACTGCAGGGCCAATACCAATACCACAAGCATTTGATCCACCAGCGTTCATACCGCCATCAAAATCAGCATCAGGAACTTGTATTTCCCGAACTGTTTGAGTCGCAGCATTTACGTAATACGTGGGATTATTTTGAGACATGTTTTTTGCTCCATAGTTAAAATCAGGGGCCGAAGCCCCCTACAACCCTACGACAGGTTTAAACGCCAGAAGCGTCATATCTGCCTTGGAACTGACGACCTGAAGTGGTCATGTTACCGGCCCAACCTAGAATCTGAACTTCAGCATCCTGATTAGTTGAGTAACGTCTGTTTGGAGACAGGCTGACCATGTTGCGGTCTGCATGTGGACGATAATGAAGGTACTTAGTGTTCAAGAAGAACGCTGTACCGGCTGGTGCGCCAGAACCGTTGTTACCGTTGTAGATACCACCGTCAAGACAAACATCAGCGTCCATGAACTTCAATGTAGCAAAGCCCGCATCTGCTGAATCTGTGTTGCTGAACCGCTGCTGCGCCTGTAAAGAAGCAACGTATGCGTTCCAAACAAGGTTATCAACCATAATAAGGTTTGTGCGATCTTGTCCACGTACCAAAGATGCCCAAAGCGTGTTCCAGAAACCCTGAATCTTAGTGGGGTCTAGGCCGTTTGCGGCTGTTTGGTCACTTACTGCGTTCTGCCAGAAAGTGAAAGTGTTGCCGTCAATACCGCCATAAGGTGCAGCAGTTGGGTCAATAGGAAGTGCAGCTTCTAAACCATCAATCTGCTTACCGCCTGCCGCTGAACCGTCTGAGTACAGACCGCCAGTGATAAGGTTAGCCATTGTAGATTCAGCTACTTCTAGTCGAGCTTCCATCAAGTCGATCATTCTTTCACGACCACTGTTCTGGAGCATTTCCAAACCAGAGATAACAACCGGAACGGCTGCCTGTTTGATGTCGTATTCAGCAGCACTAATTA
>Ga0075445_10002007_pt1 | contig 10204 bp, 9 predicted proteins | sample CoawatmetaG02DNA_FD_72350 | JGI IMG/M metagenome (GOLD analysis project Ga0075445, IMG submission 72350) | Marine microbial communities from the West Antarctic Peninsula - Coastal water metaG029-DNA | ecosystem: Environmental > Aquatic > Marine > Coastal | place: Atlantic Ocean: West Antarctic...
TCTATTCCAAATTCAAACCCTTGAAAAAAAGCACGCCAACTAGGCTCTACTTGTTCAGGGTCGACAAGATACTGATCGTAAAGTTCTGCAAAATAAGCAGTATGAGCTGTGTTTAAGAAAGAATATGAGTCCATCAAAATAGATGCTTTTAAACGTTATATAAAATTACAACTTTATAAAAAATATAGTATGTTTTTTTATTTTTTTTTTATCTACCAAAATCATCTTGAACTCTTACTATATCCTCTTCATCACTGGGGTTTTTTTTATCTGTGTGCTGCCATATTTCAGCTACCACTCCGTAATTCTCAAGTCCTATAAGCCTATGTCTTTCTCCTTGCTTTAAAATAATTTGATCACCTTCACTATAAACTTTCTTCTCATTTTCAGTGTCATCTTCACTTGTAATAATCCCTACCTCTCCTTTAAAAACTCTCCATATTTCAGCTCTTCTGTGATGATATTGCCAGGACAATCTAGCATCAGGTTTAATAATTAAGATTTTAGGACTCAACTTTCCGCTAATATTTAAATCTTCTATATTAATTCCTTTGAAAAAGTGATTTGAAAAGTTTTGTGCTTGATTTTCGTCAATTACCAGGAACCCTCCCCATGGCCTTTGAAAATCTCTGGCAACCACATTAAATCTTAACGACTTTATCATCTTCTCTATCTCATTAAAATAATTCATTTTTATCTTTTGAATTTGTTTCAAATTTACAATAAGAATTGTTAAAAACTTTAATTGAATAAAAAACTAAAATGTAAATTTAAATATTGTTTAGATTGTTGACTGTAACAATTTTATGCATCTTGTAAAAGGGTGTTTAATCGAACATGGATAAAAAACCTATTGTTAAATTATCAAATTTTTAAAAAAATAACTTATTTCGAAGATCTTAGAGAGCATATTTGTGTTTTTCTAATGTTCAACTCAGAAAAATTACGATATCAAAAAATAATTGTATTTCTATTTATAAATTGGTAAAAAGTAATAAACATCAAAAAAATAAAAAACGATATCGAAATAGGTTAGTAATTACTCTGCCTTAAGAATCTAAATCTAGTATAGCCAAAAGAATAACGAGTTTTATAACCCATACTCTCTTTTAACAATTCATATTTATTAATATTTAACTAATGCTAATTATTACGAAGTTTGTTTTAAATTTACTAAAAAAAATGATTTCTACTTTTAAGTCATTATTAAACAATATATATAATTCAAACTATTTGTTTTCAATATGGTTGTTTATAATTTTCTTGATTGTAACAATTTCTAAGCTTCCAAACATTCCTCAGAGAACACACGATATAGCTGCATTCATGACAAATTTTCAATGTCAAGACTGTGGATTAGGTCATTTGGCTAATTCATTAATAGCTTCACCTATATATCTTCTTATTGGGACGTGGTTTATGAGCATAAAAAAATATCTAATAATTCAATGTCTTTTTTTAATTCTAACATTACTAATTTTTCATAAAATTTTTGTAAAAATAATTGAAAGTAAAAACGAAATAATTCTAAAAAAAATTTCTTACTTAATTTTATTGATGATTCTATTTACAAATTTCGCTGGAGGTAATTGGACAAACGTAGCAGAGTATCTAGGGATTGGAGTGAACTTTTTTAATTATAATTTTTCTGCAAGGAGCATTCTTTCTTTATCATATCTTATGTCATGTTATTATTTAATTAAGAAAAAAATTGTTTTCTCAGGAATATTCATTTTGATTGGGATGCTTTCACACCCAACAAATGGATTTATAATTTCCCTAACTATAATAGGATTTTTAATTTTTAACTTTTTTGAAGATTTAGGTTTTAAAAAAAATTCTTTAAAAAAAATGATATTTTTTATAGCAATCGGAATTATCCCAATTATTATCAAATTGGTGACTATCGGTAGTACTTTAATTGATTTTCAAATAGAAGAAGTTCCATCTCTAGAGTATATTAACTCTATGTATAGAGATGAAATAGATGATTTTTCAGCACTTTACTTGATCTTTTCCTCAAAGATTGTGCTAATTTCCTCTTTACTTTTTTCAATTCTCCCATTAATAATTTCATATTTTTTAAGAAAAAAAATAAAAGAAATGATTAAAATTAAAATATTAGCTATATTAATTATAACTCCGCTCATTATTTTTTTATCAGTTCTTTCTATTGAAATTATTTTTATTTACACAGGTTTTTTTGAACCAATCATTGAAAAAATAATTAATTCTCAGCTAGGATGTAGAGTGTTAAAATATTCCGGAATCCCCGCAATGCTTGTGTGGATGATAATAATAAGTGAACTTGTCAATTTATTTCCAATTAACTCAAAATTAAGTTTTAAGAAAATTAATAATTTTTTATTTATAATTTGTTTCTTCACATTTACCACAATTACATTTTTGATGATTAAAACACATAGTAAAATTAATTTTAAACCATTAATTAATATTTTATCGAAAAAAAGTGCCAATTTTCAGCAAAGTGGAAGAATAGCATTTTATGAAGACTTATTAAACTCTGGATATGATAAATCTTTAGTTAATAAAAGATTTCTATATGACTGTAAGTGTGGAGACATTTATAAAAATATAAAATCTAAAGAAATTCAAAATTCAAAAAAAACTTTATTTTATAATAATATTAAATTATCTGATAAAAATTTAGATTTAGATTTCAATGTAAAATATCAAAATTATTTTTCCAGAAAAAAAATAATTTCTAACATTAGAAATAAATTAAAAAAAGGATCAAAAATAATAACACCTCCTTATTTTTATTGTTTTAGAGAATTTTTGCCTAATTACGACATTTATTTCCAGGAACATGATGATGGAAATTTTATGTTAGGATCAAAAAAAATATACGAAAAATTTAAGCCAAGAATGAATTCTTTGTCTTTTTCATATGAATCCCTACCATCTCAAATTACCAAATTAATGACTAATGAGATGAGGGAAAATTGGTTAAAACTTACTAAAAAAGATTTTGAATCTATAGAATTTAAAGCTTTCGAATATATTTTAACCGAATCCACACACAAAATGAATTTAAAAATTATACATGAAGATTTAAATTGGATAATTTATAAAATCAATTAAAAAATCTATACATTTTATGATTCGCAATCTTTAGCATTTCGAAATCTCCTGAGGAATCTCCGTAGGCATATATTTCACTATATTCTTTCAAATCGTAAATAGTTTGAATTCTGGAAACTTTTTCTTTTCCCCAACAATTTTTTCCTTTAATACCAGAGAATGAATTATTATTAAAATTTGAAACAGTTGATATTGAATTTATTCCTAAATTTTTTGCAATTGGAGTTATCCAGATATCTAAAGATGCACTTACAATTGTTATTTCGTTCTCCTTATCTTTTTTTAAATTTTTTATATATTTTAATGCACTTTTTTTTAAATTTCCTTCGTAATTCTTTACAAAAATTTTAGCATTTAGAGTTAAAAAATTTTTTGAAAATTTTGACAAAAAGTTAATCAAAAACATTTCTTTAAAATTGTCTTTTGAAATTATTCCCAAATGGTATTTTATGAATATTGGAAGTGATTTTATAATCAAAAAATAGAAAGAAGATTTATTGTAAATCATTTTTAAAAATTCAAACATAGAATCCGAATTTGAAATTGTACCGTCAAAATCAAAAAGGTGAAGTTTCATTTAATAGTAACTAAAAAAATTCCAAATAATATGAGAAACATTCCGATGTAATTAATCATATTCAATTTTTCGTCTAAAAAAATATAACTAAAAATTGATAAACTTAAAAAAGCGAAACCAGATAGCAGTGGGTAAGCTTTAGTAACCTCCATATGCTTTAAAGCATAGGCAAACAAAAGAACATTTAATAAATAAAAAAAACAACCAGAAATAAATTCAATACTAAATAAACTATTAATAAAATTGTATTTCAATTGTGATTTTTTTAGCAAGATATTTCCGAAAGTAGAATTTAGTCCTGCCAATAAAATTAGTAACCAACTATATTTCATTACAATAATTTTCCAATAAGATATAAAATTCCTTGCTTTACAGTCGACTTATGTAAACTTTTTTGAGTTTTATTACTTAACAACTCGTCTCTGTTTAATAGATACCAATCGTAACTTTCCTTAATCATATCTTGATTTGAATTTTTAGAAAACCATTTTAGTTCTTTTTCAGCTTTAGAAGTGTCAAAATATAGAGAATTTCCATACATAGCTGAGTGATAGGGCCCTAAAGGAGACAATCCTAGATAACTTGCTAAATTCATTAATGGGACAATAATTTTGCTTGGTAATGAAGTTATTTTGGAATTCTTTTTAGAATGTTCAATAAGAGTATTCAAAGTTTCTTTCATTGAACAATAATCATTAGTGCCAATATTAAATATTCCTGTAGCTTTTTCTTCAACTGATTTAATGCATGCTTCACTCAAATCATCACAATGAACAAATTGATAAATATTATTTCCTCCATCAAATACAGGTAAATTTTGATTTAAATAAATCCACTCAAATAAAATTTGAAAAATTCCCAATCTACCATTTCCTAATATTGTTCTAGGTCTAATAATGGTAATATCCATTTTATCTTTATATTCTAAACACATTTTTTCTCCATCTAGTTTCGCTTGACCATATTCTTCAACTGGGTTCGTTGGAGTAGTTTCATTTACAGGATTACAAGTTGGTATTCCATATACTGCTGATGAAGATGTGTATACTAGATGTTTACAACCATTTATATTAGCTGCTTTTACAATATTCATTGTACCTATATTATTTACTGAATCAAATAGTTCTTTATCTTTTGCCAAAGGAACTTGAGCAACATTATGAAAAATATAATCAATTCCTTTTGTAGCATTTAGAACTCCATTATAATCTCGAATATCTATTTTAAAAAAATTAATTTTCTCAAGAATTGAAGTATTTGGATCATTAATGTCTAATACAGAACATTCGTATCCACTAATTAATAATTTATTTAATAATGATTCTCCAAAATATCCAGCCCCCCCAGTAATCAAAACTTTCTTTTTCATTTATTTTTTAATTTTAAATATTGTGAATAGGCATTAAACGTGCCTTTATATAAATCAACTTTTGGTTTATAATTTAATTCTTTTTTTGCCAATGATATATCACAGGAAATATTTTTATTCAACTCAGATAAAACATGAAACTTTTGAGAATACATATTTAATTTTTGTAAATAATAATCAATTAATTCAAATATCTGACCGAAAAAATAAGGAAGTTTAATAAAATTCTTTTTTTCTTTAATATTGAACTCATTCTTAAAAACATTTTTTATAATCTTTATGATTTCTAACATGTTTAAGTTTTTTTCATCAGCAATCCAATAGATTTTACCTTTAGAAACTTTTTTAATCGAAGCAAGAAAGATTCCTTGACAAATATTTTTAACATTAGCCATTGACCTTACATTTAGTCCATTACCAATTAATGGAAATTTTCCTGAAACAACCATTTGATAAAAAAATTTTTGTCTTTCTGGCATATTTTCCCCGTAAAACCATGGTGGTCTAATAATAGTAATATCTACATCATTATAAACTTTTTCCATCAGGAATTCCTCCATTAATTGTTTTGATTTTCCATAATTCATATACGGATTGTAAGGTGATTTTTCTGTGAAGACATGTTTATTATTTGGATTGCATCCAATAGGAGAATTTGATGAAATTACTATTATCTTACTTAAATCTTTTTTAATTGCATTATTGACTAAATTGGATGTTGCAACATAATTAATATCATAAAAATCTTTAATATTTTTTGGATGAATCACTCCAGCTGTATGAATAAGCAGGCTATTATTTGATTTATATAAAAAATTATTTATAGTGTTAGTGTTTCTTAAATCGCCTTTAAAAATTTTTATTTTATTTTTAAATTTTAAAAAAAACTCATCATTTTCATTTTCATTTATCAAACAATTGATTTTCAAGGTTGTCGATTTTTCCATTTCAAGAACTTCCCGATCATTATTAATTAAGCATTCAACAATTTGTCTTCCTAGCCAACCATTAGAACCCGTTATAAATACATCTTCAAATTTAAATTTCATTTTTTATTCTTTCTAAAAATTTAAGAGCATTCATTCTTGCTATTGCCATTATAGCACCTTGTGGATTTACAGATGGAGAATCGCATAAAATTGATCCATCACTAACATATATTGAATCATTATCATACAAATATCCATCTGGAGATAAAGGAAATTTATTTTTTAAACCTCCCATAGGAATACTTGAAAATAAATGAATAGTCATAAGATTTAATTTTTTTTTGTTTAATGCTTTTATTTTACTTAAATCATCCATTGACCTAATAATAATATTAGAGCTAACGGATGGGAAGAGTAATTTGGCACCAGCACTAAATAGTATTTCAGCTAATTTATACATTCCAAAATAAATATTTTCATAATCATTTTTTGTTAGAGAAAATTTTACAAAAGGAGAATTAAAAAACGGAATATTACTAACAGATCCAATCCCCTCTGGTGAAATCATGGAATAATAAGTTGACATTTTTTCCCATTCAGAAATATAACTTAAATTATTAGAATCATTTAAACCGACCGAAAGCATCCCTTTTGAACTTATTGAGCAACCAATACTAATTTTAGGGGAAAATTCTTTAACCTGATGAACATGAACGCCATTCTCTATGGAATTTATTTTATCATTGAATAAAGAAATAAATTTAAATGTAGGATGCATTTTTAAAGTTTTTCCAATTTTTCTTTTAAATCCACTTTTTAATAATAAGTGAGGGCTATTTATCGCTCCAGCTGATAAAAATATAAAGTCTGATGAAAACTTAACGATGTTTCCATTTTTATTTTTTACAGAAACAAAATTTATTTTATTTCGAGATGAAATTGATAAAACTTCACACTCATCAATTAAATTTCCTCCATTTTTTAAAAATCTTGGAATTAAAGTTTCTGTCATTGATTGTTTTACACCATTGCCCTTTGAATCATACTTGTACCATCTAGGAATTTCAGAACACTCCCAGTTCAAATTATCACATCCTTCTTTAAGTTTTAAAGATGCCCTTTGGTCATTTGATTTATGCATCAAGCTAACGTTAATTAATTTTTCAATATGATTGTAAGAATCATTTAAAAAAGATTTATCAAAACTAAATTTATTTTTTTGTTCCCATTTTTTTAAAATATAATCTGGTACTCTGTGGTATAATCCACTATTAACTTCACTACCACCTCCAACACAACTTCCCTCAGCATAATTAATTAAAGTTTTCCCATATGCAACAGTCATTCCTGCATTTTTATACTTTTTATTAATTTCATTGCAACTAAAAGAATCAACATCACTAATACTAGAATTAGTCCCTTTTTCTATCATTAAAACATCTAAACCTTTCTCAGCAAACATGTAAGCGGGTACGCAAGCTCCAGGACCAGATCCTATGATAATAATTTTAAATTTATTTTTCATTATTTAATTCGTAATATTTTATTATTGCATTTGACTCAAATAATCTTATAAATAAATTGAAAAACGGAATATTATTCTTTTTAATAAAAGAAATAGAGCTATTCCTTTTTGAATTATTAAGATTATGAAATCTTCTGAAATGAATTATGTAAATCATAATTTCAAAGTAGACAGCCAAACATTTGACTGCAAAAAGAAAATAATCTGGCATTTTAATAATTTGTGAGTTTACAAAAATTGATATTTTTTTAACATTTTTAATTTCTAAATTATTAAAAAGTATTACTGCATGTGTCAATGAAAAAACAAGTTTAGAGTTCATGATTTAAAAAATAAAGCTCAAAAAAATCATTATAGACCATAAAAAAACAGATATCATTATAAACTTATCTTTATAAAGAATGTCTGTCGGCTGTTCATCAATATTTTCTGAGAATGAAATTTGAACATACCGTAAAAGACCTGCTATAACAAAAATAGATGATGCATGAAGAAATTCTAAATTGCCTGAAAAAGTTGTATTCATGTTCACATATAAAAGATAAAAAATCATCGTACATGAAATAAAAATAGCTTGCATACTGTGAATAGATTGTATAGAATATTCTTTTAAAGAATCTCTAGTAATATCTGAGTTGATATACTTCAACTCCACCTTTCTTTTACCAAGCGCTAAAAGCATAGCTAAAGTAAAGGTCATGGAAATCAACCATTCTGAAGTATCTAAGCCTGTTGATAAAACTCCTGCTTGGACTCTTAATACAAAACCAGTTGAAATACACATTACGTCGATTATCGATATCTTCTTTAGCCATAGTGAATAATTGAAATTCAGGAATAGATATGAAATAATTAAAATGTAAATATTATTTATTGAAATGCTTTGTAATAAAATTATACCTAAAAGCATTACAAAAATAAAAAAAATTGCCACTGATATTGAAATTTTACCACTTGCAATAGGTCTATATTTTTTTTTAGGATGATTTTTATCCTTTTCAATATCTATTAAATCATTAAAGAAATAAACAACACTAGAAGCTAGACAAAAACTTAGAAATGCAAGTACTGCATTATACAATAAATTTAAGTCAAAAAAAGAACCAGAAACTAATATTGGTATAAAAACAAAAAGGTTTTTTACCCAATGTTTTAATCTCAAAGCACTAATTATATTATTTACCAATTTGTTTTTTTTTAATATTATTGTTATTAATATCTTTTTGTCAAAAATAATAATTTATGATTTAAATTTGTGCTTATTTTAAAATTATTTACGTCAATTCTTTAAAAACTTGTTTAAGAAAATCTTGTGCTTGATTTTTACCAATTACTAGAAACCCTCCACATGGTCTTTTAAAAGATTTCGACACAATTTTAAATCACAAAGGCTCTATTAGTATTTGTGTTTTAAGCGAAATTTTTTTAATTTATAATAAGAATTGTTAAAAACTTTAATTCCAAAATACATTGATTTAAAACTATCCATAACGTAAATTTATATGATGTTTGCACTAGTTGATTGTAACAATTTTTACGCTTCCTGCGAAAGGATTTTTAATCCAAAGTTGATTAATAAACCTATTGTTATTCTATCTAATAATGACGGATGTGTAATATCAAGAAGTAACGAAGCGAAAGCTCTTGGAATTCCTATGGGTGCACCTGCTTTTAAATACGATTCTCTATTTAAAAAAAACAAAGTATATGTGTTCTCTTCCAACTTTCCCCTCTACGGAGACATGAGTAGTAGAGTGATGAATATTTTAAATGGATATACGCCAAATATCGAGATCTACAGTATTGATGAGGCTTTTTTGGAACTGAAAGGTTTTGAAAAATATGATTTAGAAAAATATGGAAAAGAAATGCGAAATAAAATACTAAAATGGACAGGCATTCCAGTGAGTGTTGGTATAGCTCCTACTAAAGCATTAGCTAAAGTAGCTAATAGAATATCAAAAAAATTTGATAGTAAAACAGCTGGTGTTTATGTTTTAAATTCAGAAACAAAAAGAGTAAAAGCTTTGAAATGGCTAAAGATAGAAGATGTTTGGGGTATTGGATTTAAACATAGTTTACGTTTAAAGAATTATAATATTAATAAAGCCTATGAATTTACCAAACTTCCTGACAGTTGGGTTAGGAAACAAATGAGTATTGTAGGACTAAGGTTAAAAAAAGAATTGGAAGGAGAGTCCGTATTATCCCTAGAAGAAAATAGATCCCCTAAAAAAACTATTGCCACTACTAGGAGTTTTGAAAAAAACTTAACCAATTTTGAAGATCTAAAAGAACGTATTTCCACTTTTGCTATTTTCTGCTCTGAAAAATTAAGATCTCAAAAAAGTAGTTGTAACTCTATTTACGTTTTTGTAAAAAGTAATAGACATCAAAAAGATACAATACAATATCAAAATGGTGTAGTAATGACACTCCCCTATGCTTCTAGTTCGAGTATAACCATTAGTAAGTGTGCTACAGAAGGTTTAAGGAAGATTTATAAAAAAGGTGTTAAATATAAAAAATCAGGAGTAATTGTAATGGGAATTATTCCAGATAATAAACATCAACTAAATATTTTTGAAAAGGAAGATCCAAAACATAATGTGATAATGAAAACTTTAGATTTTATAGCTAAAAAAGAGGGAGTTAGTAAAATAAAACTAGCGAGTCAGGATCTTAAAAAAATTTGGAAA
>Ga0075445_10002012_pt1 | contig 10185 bp, 5 predicted proteins | sample CoawatmetaG02DNA_FD_72350 | JGI IMG/M metagenome (GOLD analysis project Ga0075445, IMG submission 72350) | Marine microbial communities from the West Antarctic Peninsula - Coastal water metaG029-DNA | ecosystem: Environmental > Aquatic > Marine > Coastal | place: Atlantic Ocean: West Antarctic...
TCCTGGGTGAACCTTTGCAACGATGACAAAGGCCGTATTTATGCCAGCGATCAATATGGTGCTCTCTATCGCTTCACGCCGCCCGCTCCGGGGGAGGAACTCAAGTCTTCCGAGGTTCAGAAACTCCCACTCGAGATCCGTGCGATCAACGGAATGCTCTTCGCCTTCGACGCTCTCTACGTCGCCGTGAACGACTACGAGCGTAAGATGGAGAGTGGCCTCTACCGCATCACTGATAGCAATGGCGATGATGAATTGGACAAGGTCGAAAAGCTCCGTGGCATGGAAGCCCGGGGCGATCACGGCGTTCATGCCATTGTGCTCACGCCCGACAAAAAGGGTCTCTATCTCATCTGTGGCAACAATGTTGACCCCACAGAAGCCTCACCCAATTCACCCGTGCAAGCACTTTGGAGCGATGATCATCTCCTTGCGCGCATGCCTGACGGACGTGGCCACAACCGCGATCGTCTCGCGCCGGGTGGAATCATCTATCGCGTCGATCCCGACGGGAAAAACTTCGAGGTTTTCGCCAACGGTTTTCGCAATATTTATGATGCAGGTATCAACCATAATGGGGACCTCTTTACCTATGACGCGGACATGGAATACGACTTTAATACGCCGTGGTATCGCCCGACACGTGTGAATCATGTTGTCAGCGGTGGCGAATATGGTTGGCGCAACGGAGCTGGAAAATACCCTGAGTTCTACGTCGATAACCTTCCTGCAACTCTCAATATCGGACCTGGTTCACCCACTGGAACAACCTTTGGATACGGAGCTAAGTTTCCTGCCAAGTATCAGAATGCCTTCTACGTCCTTGATTGGAGTTGGGGTAAAATCTACGCCGTTCACTTGAAGCCTGATGGGGCCAGTTACACTGCGACCAAAGAAGAGTTTGTCACGGGCGGACCGCTTCCGGTTACTGATGCCATCATCCACCCTGATGGCGCGATGTATTTCGCGATCGGTGGACGTCGGGTGCAGTCCGGTCTTTACCGCGTGACCTACAGGGGTGAAGAAAGCACTGCGCAAGTAAAGCTTCAGCCCGCCAAGCTTTCGCTACACGAACTTCGCCAGAGCCTCGAAGCCTTCCATGGTAAACAGGATTCAAAAGCTGTCGCAATCGTGTGGCGATATCTTGGTCATCAGGACCGCTTCATCCGTGCCGCTGCGCGCACTGCTTTGGAGCATCAGCCAGTCGCTGAGTGGAAGAAAAAAGCTCTGGCAGAAACAAATGTCAGCGTCCAACTTGAAGCGTTGCTCGCCCTCACTCGTGTCGAAGGTTCAAAGAAAGATTCGGCCAGCCGTGACGCGATCTTTACTGCGCTTCTTAAGCACAACTATGGCAAACTGGCGCCAGAGCAGCGCCTCTCGTATGCCCGTCTCATGCAGATCGTCCTAAAGCGATTTGGCGATCCCGACAAAGCCACTTTGGCTGCCATTGCGGCGAAGCTCGATGCCGCCTATCCGGCGGATTCCTTTGAAGAAAACTGGCTCCTTACCGAGACTCTGGCCTACTTGCAGGCTCCTAACACAGCGCGCAAAGCGATGGCTCTCATCCAAGCTGCCCCAAGTCAGGAACCCCAGATGGAATATGCCCGCAGTCTGCGATTCCTAAAAACTGGCTGGACCAGCGATCTTCGCAAAGAGCAACTCGAGTGGTTTCTTAAAGCAGCTAATTACAATGGCGGAGCGAGCTTCACCAAGTTTATCGAATTTATTCGTAATGACTCGCTTGCTACCTTCACTGATGCTGAGAAAAAAGAACATGCCACACTCATCGCCAAGAAGGCTGAGAGGAAGAGTGCGATCGAACTTTCCGGAGCGATCTTTGCCGGCCGCACGCCGACGATGTGGAAGTTGGAAGATCTCAGTGAAGCCGCGAAGAACGGCATGAAGGAGCGTGATTTTGTAAGAGGGAAAAAGATGTTTTCCGCCTCTGCATGTTACGCCTGTCACCGCTTTGGAAATGCTGGTGGCATGACAGGGCCAGATCTCACCGGTGCGGGTGGTCGCTACAGCCCGCACGATTTTCTCGACCAAATAATTAACCCGAGCAAGGAGATTAACGAGCAGTTCGCTCCGGTTGTTGTCACCCGTAAAAACGGCGAAACTCTTAGCGGAGTGGTTGTGAATCTCAGCGGAGACAATGTCACCATCAACACCGACCTGAGTGATCCCAACCAGCGCGTTAATGTTGATCGTAAGACCGTGGAAACCATCGAGCCGAGCAAAGTCTCCATGATGCCGCCGAACCTCCTAATGATGCTCACTAAGGATGAAATTCTCGACCTCGTCGCTTACGTCCTCAGCGCTGGTGATAAAACCCATGCTGCTTTCAAGAAGTAGAGGGAGCTAAGGGAGGTATCTTTAAGATGCCGCCCCCATTGTGCCGCCCTCGACGAACCTCGCCTTGGTGAGGCTTTGGCGGCGATCGTCTTCCCCGCGTGCTACGTTGCTGGTCCAGCGTATGATTCGGCGCATCACAGGGCGCTGGTCCCAGTGGAAGTGGGCGACCGAGGGCTGGCACCATACGAAGCCGGGATCGTCATCGGTGCAGACCAGCGAGACGTCCTGAGGCACTCGCAGGCCCCGCCCGGCAAGATAGTGGTAGGTCGCGAAGTAGAGATACGCCTCGTCGAGGATGAGAGCGGTGGGCGGGGTCGGGCCGAACAGCGAATCGAGGGCGCGTTCGAAGCCTTCCTTGCTCTCCTCCCAATCGGGAATATTGAACTTGCCGGTGGCGATACCGGCGGCTTCAAGTTCGTCAAGGAAGGCTCGGAGACTACGAGCGGGCTGTGGTAGTCGAACCGGGCGGCGATACAATGCCGAAATTCGGCGATGGCCGAGTGCGATGAGGCGGCGGGTGACCTCAGCAGTGACATGGATTTTGTCCGGACCAATGCCGGCAATGGGTAGTCCGGCGCGGTGCCCGAAGAGGGCGAAGGCCGGAGTCTCCTGTTCCGCAAACCACTCCAACACCTCGCGTGAACCGGAGATCACCACCCAGGCGTCAGCCTTGGTCCGCCGCGCAAAACGAGCCACGCGGTTGGCGTCCATACCAAGATCCTGCAGGGTCATACTGGGGTAGAATGGAGAGTGTCCTGCTTTTTCGAGCAGGTGCCGGAGTTCGACCATGTAGTCCTGGCCTATTCGCTCGGAATTCAGAAAGCCCACTCGCAAGGCAGATGGGGCATGGTCCGGTGGCAGCATGATCCGACGCTGGAGCCCCGATCCCTGACCCATGAGCAGCCCTTCATCTTCAAGCTGCCGGAGTGCCGCCCGAACCGTCTTATGATTGACCCCGAGCTCCTCGGCAAGCGGTCCTACCCCTGGCATCGTCCCGCTCAGGCTCCCCCGTAGTAGCTCCTTTTGCAGATGCCCTGCCACCTGTTCTACGGCGGAAAGAATGGTGAGGGATTTCATGAGTGAAATAGGTCTACCCACAGGGTAGAGGTGTCAATGCCAAAAACTCTTCTTCTCTTGTTAAGATCCGCCACGTTTTGGCCGTAGAACTCAGCGAGATTATTATGGAAACCAAAAACGACACAAACACCACCGAGAGCGACGTAAAAGCCGTAGAACAACTCGGCATCGCAAGAGATGGAGTAGTCAAAGAACTACGCAAAGTGATTGTGGGCATGGAAGATGTCATCGAGGAGATGATGATTGCGGTTTTTGCGCAAGGTCACTGTCTTCTCGTGGGGGTGCCCGGCTTGGCAAAGACGCTGCTGGTCAGCTCGCTGTCTGAAGCGCTCTCGCTCTCCTTCAAACGAATCCAGTTCACTCCCGACCTGATGCCCTCGGACATCACCGGAACCGAGCTGCTTCAGGAAGACCCTGAGACCCGCGCACGGCAGTTCAAGTTTATGGAAGGCCCGGTCTTCACCAACCTTCTTCTTGCCGACGAGATTAACCGGACCCCACCTAAGACCCAGGCGGCCCTTCTTGAGGCGATGCAGGAAAAGAGGGTGTCCTCCGGCGGCGTCGACTACAAACTCGACAAGCCCTTCTTCGTGCTCGCCACCCAGAACCCGATCGAACAGGAAGGCACCTACCCGCTTCCCGAAGCGCAGCTCGACCGATTCCTCTTTAACGTCATCGTGAAATACCCAAGCCGCGACGAAGAGCTGGACATCATGCGGAATGTCACCAGTGACGAGCAGCCAAAAATCGAGAAGGTCCTCGACGGTGCCGCGATCCTTAAATTCCAGCACCTGGTGCGCCGCATCCCGGTGGCCGAGCATATTTTCGAATACGCCGCTTCCCTGATTCGTGCCACGCGCCCCGAGGAAGAGGAAGCACCTGAGTGGGTGAAAAAATACATGTCCTGGGGTGCCGGTCCACGAGCCTCCCTGAACCTCATTCTCGCCGGTAAGTCCCGCGCCGCCCTGCGTGGCCGCTGCCACGTTGCCATCGAGGATATCCAGGCGGTCGCTCTGCCGATTCTTCGCCACCGTATCATCCCGAACTTCGCGGCAAGGTCGGAAGGAATGACCTCGGACAGCCTGGTCGAGCGTCTCCTCAAAGAGATCCCGACGGGCGATAAAAAGTAAGGGTCAAAAAACAGGCTATCTACAGGCCGCTCAAATCAAAGACCTGAAAGATGTCCCAGCACTTACCCAATCTCCAATACCTGGACCCCGAGCTTTTGCAAAAGCTCGGCGACCTGGAGCTGATCGCCCGTGAAGTCGTCGAAGGCTTGCGGGCGGGCTCTCACCGCAGTCCGCTCAAGGGGTTCAGTACCGAGTTTGCGCATCACCGGCAATATGTCCCGGGTGATCCGATCCGTGATCTGGACTGGCGTGTTTTTGGTCGGACCGAGCGCTACTACACCAAGCTCTACGAAGCGGAGACCAACTTCGATTGTCATCTCTTGATGGACGCAAGTTCATCGATGAACTACGGCTCGGGGAAGGTCAGCAAGCTGGAATATTCGAAGTATCTCGCATCGGCGCTGAGCTATCTCATCCTCAACCAGCGGGATTCGGTGGGGCTCAGTGTCTTTGATTCCGAGATGCGTGCGCACCTTCCGCCACGCTCGACGATGAGTATCATCCTGCAGATTGAAAAAATCCTGCGGGAGATCAAACCGACACCAAAAACCAGTATTGCCAAGCAGCTCAACGATATCGCGATGCAGATTAAAAGGCGCTCCTTCGTGATCCTGATCTCGGACCTGTTCTCGGATGTCGACGATATCATGCGCGGTTTGCAACGCCTTCGGTATGGCGGTCACAACGTCGTTGTTTTCCACACCCTCGACCCGTATGAACTCAAGTTCCCATTCAAAGGAACCTGGAAATTCGACGACTTGGAAGGTGATGAGGAACTCATCACTCAGCCGGAAAAAATCAGGAAGGAGTATATGACAAACCTCAACGAATACCTCGATCAACTGCGAAGCGGTTGCATCGGAAGTGGTGTCGATTACACCCTGGTGGACACCTCCCGCCCACTGGACGCACTTCTCAGTGAGTATCTCGAAAATCGCTCATTGAACATGATGGGACCATCCGTAGGAGCACGCTAACATGAATTTTCTCAATCCCCTGCTCCTGCTGGGGGCACTCGGAATCGCCTTGCCGATTCTCGCCCACCTGCTCAACAAGCATCAGTTCAAACAAACCGACTGGGCCGCGATGCAGTTTCTGAACCGCGCGATCAACGTGCGTTCCAGGCAGATCAAGCTACGCGATTTCCTGCTCTTGGTCCTCCGCTGCCTCGCGCTCTTGCTGCTGATGCTCGCCATCGCCAAGCCGATCCTTGAAGAGTCATCCGGCGCCATTGCCTCAAAGCTCGGCGAACGCCGCGCGGGTGTGGTCATCGCCCTGGATGCCTCCTTTAGCATGCAACACAGCGGCGGCTCATCCACCCGCTTCGAGCAGGCGCTCGAGAAAATCGGGGTGATCACGGAGGGCATTCACCCGGGTGACCCGGTCAGCCTGGTTCTCCTCGGCGCCGAGCACCGGGTGATCGCGCGCAACATCGCTTTCGATCCCTTGAGCTTCGACAAGCTGCTCCATGCCCAGCAGCCGACGCCCGAGTCTCTTGACCTCGGCAGCGTTCCTCAGAAGCTGAAGGAGCTGGCCGAGGCGATCGATGCCCCGCAGAAGGAAATCCACATCGTGACCGACATGCAGGCGCGGGACTGGAAGGAGCGGCCCGCGTGGCTGCGTGACGCCTTCGAAGATTTGAACCGGAGCGCCCCGACGACCATCGTTCCGGTGCGCGGCGGTGCCGACAATCTTGCGATCACGGGACTGGAACTCGTCTCCGGCGTGCTGCGCCGGGACACCATCGCGCGGTATCGCGCCACGGTGCGGAACTGCGGGCCGAACCCGGTCACAAATGTCAGGGTCAAGGGACTGACCGACAATATCACGGTGGATACCAAGACAATTCCCGCCATCGCGCCGGGAGCGTCCGAGACGGTCTCGTTGTTCGTGCATTTTCAAAATTCCGGCCCGGTCCGCATCAGTGCGGAACTAGAGGACGACTCGCTGTCGGTCGACAACACCCGCCGGACGGTCGCCTTCATCCGCGACGAGGTGTCGGTGCTCAGCGTGGAGGGATCGTCAGGCGGTTCCAGTGGTTTCATCGAGAAGGCGCTCCGGGCTCGCGGTGACGGTGCAGGTCAGGAGAACTTCGCTGTGCAATCGGTTCCATGGATCGACTTGCCGGCCCAGGATCTCTCGGGCTTCGACGTCGTGATCCTTCAGAACGTCCCCGACATCACCCCCGCGCAGGCCCAGGTCTTCGAAACATACGTGCGCGCCGGCCACGGCCTAATCTGGTTTGCCGGCGACAAGGTCGACGCTGCGGCCTGGAACAAGCGTTCGGCACTCGACGGAGTGCCGCTGCTCCCGGCCGTGATCGAGCAAACCGTCAGCACCAGCGACGCGCTCGGGGTGGGCCGGCCGCTGGACCCGACGATGCCTGATCATTCCGTCTGTCGGCCGCTGCGCTCGCTGCCGGAGGATCTGCTCAGCGAAACGCGTTTCCGCAAGATACTGCAGGTCAAGCCTGCCGCCAGCAGCTCGACGATCCTCTCACTCGCCGGCACCGCTGCCCCCGTGCTGTTAGAGCACTCGGTCGGGCGCGGACAGGTGTTCATGTTCACCACCTCTGCAGATTCCGCATGGAACAACATGGCAGTCACGCCGGTCTTCCCGATGGTCCTCCAACAGATGGTGACCTATCTCACCGCCCGCGAGTTCGAAAAGCCGCGCCTGGTCGGCGATTCCCTGTCGTTGTCCTACGTCGACGAGCCGGATGCCAGCGAGGCCGTGTTCGACACCCCGTCGGGGGAAACCATCGCGGTGCCGGTCAGCGAGCACCGCGACCGGTATGTGGCGATGCTCGAACACGCCCGCGAAGATGGCTTCTACCTCGCGCGGGTCAGCCTGCAGGCCCCCGGGATGCCGATCGCGGTCAATGTCGATACCGCGGAATCCAACGTCGCCTGCCTGACCGCAGCCGAGAGCACACGCAGTTTCGAGACAACGGGAATCACGGTCGCGCACTCGGATGCGGACCTGCTGGATGCGGTAGACCAAGCGCGCTCGGGGCGCTCGTTCTGGCTCTTCTTCCTGCTGGCAGGCCTCGGGCTGCTGGTCATCGAGAGCCTCCTGGCTTACTTCATGCACAAACGGCCGACGGCCAAAGCGAACCAAACCACGCCTGCCTCAACACAAGCAAAGAACACCTAAATGATTGCCTGGCTATTCAACGACAAACAGATCGATCGGCTCTTTTGGGGGCGCCCGGTATCCACTGAGATCATGGTCGCGGCCTTTGGCGCCATCCTTCTCCTGACGATTTTTCTCTATCTCCGCCGGCAGGGCTTGCCGACCTGGGTCCGTATCGTCCTCGCCGTCACCAGGTTGCTTGTCCTGGGCCTGATTGTGGCGGTCATCTTCGAACCGACCGCGACGGTCCGGCAGACCCAGACCGGGAAACGCCGCCTGGCGGTCCTGATCGACGTTTCACAGAGCATGTCCGTCAAAGACCAACGCAAGCGATCCGAGGATATCGGCGAGGCCGCGGTGGCGCTCGGAATCCTACCGCTTTCTTCGACGCCGGAGGACGTGAAGCGCAGCGCCATGGCGCTCGACGGCAAGCAGCGTGAGGCGGTCGATTCGGCCTCGCGTCTCGATCTCGCAACGAGCCTGCTCTCGAAGTCCGCGGGGGAGATGCTCGGAGCGATCGACGCTGATCTCGATGTCAGTTACCACGCATTCGGCGAAGCCTCGCAACGGCTGGGCAAGAGCGGGATCAAAGAGTCACTGGCGGCGCTGCGGCCCGACAGTCCGGAAACTTCCATCGGCGGGGCTCTCGAAGCGCTGGCGAAGACCGAACGCGGGGCGCCCCTCGCCGGCGTGGTGTTGCTTTCAGATGGGCTGGACACCTCGTCGCGTCGCGCCGAGTCGGTGGTCCGTGATCTTGGCACCCGTGGCATCCCGGTTTACGCGGTCCCAGTTGGCATCGCCGATCCCGACGACGTCTCGATCCGCAACGTCATCATGCAGGACGTCGCTTTCACCGGTGACAAAGTCCCCGTCCGCGTCCAACTGCAGTCCAAGGGATACGAGAAACGCACCGCCGAACTGACGGTGAGCCTCAACGGGCGAGGCATTGCACGGCAGAGCGTCACCTTCGAAGGCGGGCTGCAGTTCGTGGATATCTTTTTCAACGTCGACGTCGCCGAGAGAGGCGCGGCTCGGGTCGAGGTGGAGATCGAAGCGTTTTCCGACGAGTCCACCGCGGCGAACAATCGCGTGAAGCGCAGCGTCCGGGTGGTGAACGAGAAGATCAATGTGCTCTGCATCGAAGGCAGCGCCCGCTGGGAGTTCCGTTACCTGCGCGCCATGCTGAAGCGCGACCCGCGCATCAACGCGACCTTCATCGGGACACGCTCCCAACCAGAGCTGGCGCGGAATTCGTCCGAATACATCGCGAGCTTTCCAGAGGACCGCGAAGAGGCCTTCGCCTACGACCTGGTGATCCTCGGCGATGTCGATTCGGCGTTTTTCTCGACCGAAGCGTTCCAGCGCTTGGATGAACTGGTAAGGGAGCGTGGCGGATCATTGCTCATGCTCTGCGGAGCGCGCTATGCGCCGTCCAGCTATGCCGGGACGCCGGTGGAACGCATGCTGCCCGTCGAGTTCGACCCCGATGCCAAATGGGAAGATATTGATGAAAGCGTTTACCCGGTCCTCACGCCCGAAGGACGCAGCAGTCTCGTCATGACGCTGGAAGCGGACCGGGACGAGAACGATCTCGTCTGGAGCCGGGTCGCGCCGCTCTACCGCATCCCGCCACTGCTTGCCCCGCGCCCCGGCGCGACGGTCTTGGCCGAACTCTCCGACACTCAATCCCGCGCCGACCGTTACCCGCTGGTGGCGTGGCAGCGCTATGGCACCGGAAAGTGCATGATGATGGCGACTGATCGACTCTGGCTGCTGCGCTTCAAAACCGGCGACAAGTACCACTGGCGCGCCTGGTCCCAGTGCGTGCAATTCCTCACCCTGTCGCGGCTCATGGGTGAGCATAAACGGATCCGTCTCGAGACGGATCGCGCCACCTATTCGGTCGATGGCCGTGTCATGCTCTACGCGAACCTGCTCGACGACGACTACGAGCCGCTCATCCAGCCAGGATTTGAAATCGAGGTCAGCGCGCTGGACATCGACGGGGCTGCGGGCGATCCACAGCGCGTCACGCTGCGCCCGGACAAGTCGAACCCCGGACTCTATGAGGGCTACTTTTCACCGCCGCGTGAGGGCGGCTATCGGGTGGAGGCAAATGCGTCCGATCGTCCGCGTTCAAACTCCACCGAGTTTCAAGTCGCTGATCTCAGGCCGGAACTAGCCAACACCGATATGCAGATCGATCACCTGCGCCGGATTACCGAACTGTCCGGCGGGGAAGTCCTGAGCGCCCTGGAGTTCCAGAAACTTCCCGCCTTACTCAACCGCGAACCTTACACCACCACGGTGCGCACCGATCGCCCTTTGTGGGACAACAGCCTGGTCGCCCTCGTTCTGGTCGGCCTGCTCGGATTCGAGTGGATTTTCCGGAGGAGATACGACCTCCGCTAATGAATATGATCAAACCAGCCAAGCTGAAGTCGCGCCTCCGCAGGGTGCACCGCAGGGAACAGGGATTGAACCTGAC
>Ga0075445_10002019_pt1 | contig 10161 bp, 6 predicted proteins | sample CoawatmetaG02DNA_FD_72350 | JGI IMG/M metagenome (GOLD analysis project Ga0075445, IMG submission 72350) | Marine microbial communities from the West Antarctic Peninsula - Coastal water metaG029-DNA | ecosystem: Environmental > Aquatic > Marine > Coastal | place: Atlantic Ocean: West Antarctic...
GCTTTTTTTCCTGGCCAAAGAGAAATCAGGAAATGTGAAGAAATATTAAAATCAAAACTTAGTGGTTTTGAAATTTATCCTCTTTATGGCCAGCTTCCCATTAACGCACAACGAGCCGCCTTATTTCCAGATAAAAATGGACGCCGAAAAATAGTACTGGCTACCTCCATTGCTGAAACCAGTCTCACTATAGAAGGCATCAAAATTGTCGTTGATACCGGATTTGGTAGAACTTCGCGATTCGATACAAAATCGGGTCTTTCTCGTTTGGAAACCATCGTCATCTCTAAAGATGCAGCTGATCAACGCTCCGGTCGAGCCGGAAGATTGACTCCAGGTGTTTGCTATAGGATGTGGAGTCTTGCCACGCAGAATCGAATGCAAGCCCATCGAATCCCAGAAATAGAAGCCTCAGATTTAGCCCCATTGGTTTTGGATTTAGCCGCATGGGGCATCACCAATGCACATCAACTCACCTGGCTAACGCCGCCACCCAAAGGAAGCCTTGCCCAAGCCAGTGAACTCTTACATCAGTTAGAGGCGCTGGAGAAGGGTCGCATTACCCCACTGGGAAAGCGCATTCATCAACTGCCCTGTCATCCTCGTATTGCCCATATGCTGTTATTTGCCCAAGCCAATAATACCTTAGCCTTGGCGGCAGATATTGCGGCACTTTTAGAAGAAAGAGATCCCTTGACCCGAGAAGTTGGCATAGATCTCAATCTACGGATTGAGGAGCTTAGGAGGTTTCGATCTCTTAATAATAATGGTCATCGATTTGGACGCATTGACCAAATATCCAAGTCCTACTTACGCCTTTTTGATGAGGATCAAAGTGCTGAGCCCATAGATCCTTATGATACCGGTATCCTTATTGCCCAAGCCTACCCTGAGCGTATTGCCTGTGCCCGACCTGGCAATAACGCCCAATTTCAGCTCAGTAATGGTAGGTATGCTATGGCAGGACATAAAGATGATTTGGCGTATGAGCCTTGGCTGGCCGTAGCTCACATGGATGCTCGAGAGGGATTAGGTAAAATATTTCTTGCCGCACCTCTCAACCCCAAAGATTTGGCTCCTCTGGTCAAAGAAAAAGAAATCATCACTTGGGATACTGAACACGGGGGATTAATTGCCACTCAGGAACTTCGAATTGGAAACATCGTATTGAAGTCTACCCCATTGCCTGAGCCAGCGGAAACCGATCTCGTGGCTGCCATTAGCGATGCCATCAAAAAAGAAGGTAAACAACTGCTCAACTTTGATGACGACTTTATACAATGGCAAAATCGAATACTAAGTATTCGGAGATGGAGACCCGAACTACTTTGGCCAGACACCTCGACAAACACCCTTTTATTAACCAATAATGAATGGCTCGCCTCGTTTCTCATCGGTATCAAAAAACCAGCAGATCTCAAAAAATTAAAGCTGCGTGACCTCCTATCCTATACCCTAAGCAAAACACAACAAGACCTGCTTCAGAAACTTGCACCTCCCAGTATCCTTGTACCAAGTGGTGCAACGATCAAGTTGGCCTATCTTCCCTCCGGAGCACCTCCCATTCTAGCGGTAAGATTACAAGAACTTTTTGGATGGAAGAAAAGTCCAACCATCAATGAAGGATTGATAAAAGTAGTATTGCATTTATTATCTCCCGGTTTCAAACCCGTCCAAGTCACTACTGATCTCATGAGTTTTTGGGAATATACTTATTTTGAAGTTCGTAAAGAGCTCAAAAGGCGCTACCCGAAACACAGTTGGCCCGATGACCCTATGTCCGAAACAGCGATAAGAGGTGCCCTACCTAGAAAAAAATAATTATTTCTTGTCCTTGGACTTCTTCATCTCTACATGGAGGGCCTTGGCCAGCCTAGGAAACAATTCGAACACCCGTCTCAAGGCGTGTATGTTTCTTGTTTTTAATTGGAAGGGATCGCCGTCTTCATCTTGCCAAGAAATCGTAATGATGGCATTGCGTACCTCTATGGGATGGTGATGAGTGATTTGCTTCACCAACTCATACGAACTTAACAAGGCCTCCTCATAGCTACTCGCTTCCTGTGGAATTCCGTTACTTAATTGGAGGTATTTTATCTTGTTTTGATAAAAAACACGTAAATAATGATACTGATCATCTAGGCTTCTACCGCGCAACTTAATCTTATAATAACCAGATTCAATTTTCATTATGCTAATTTAAATAGTAAATACTAATTTAATTAGCTTTTATCTTTGTATTTTAAAATTTAATGATCATTCCCTGAATTCTGTTATCTAATCTCAATGATCCTTATCTCATCAAGACCCAAATGCCTCAATGCACCTGAAGCAATTTTGAACGATACTCGCCCTTTTCATCTACCAGCGATACTACATATGAACCCCTTGATAATGAGACCCTCTTGAAAATATAAATAGACGTCTTCTGATGCTCAATAGGCCGATTTATAATGACTGATCCCCTGAGATCCGTAATTTGAAGTTGGACCACGGGCCTATCTGAAATCACTTTAAATACGTTCCCTTCGCTTACCGGATTGGGATAAATCTTAAAATTCTCGCCCTTTGACAGATTCAGAAGCTCTTCGGAGTTAAACAAAGAAGTCGACAATGCGTAAGCTGCTTCACCTACTTGAGCACCGATCAAACGCCCAGGTAGATCATCCATTGGGGGGTGAATACCTCCATAAATTCTAGACAAACCACATTGATCTGCAGCATCTATATATTTCGCCCATTGTAAAGTTATGTCTTGACTGGGGCCCCTTTCAAACTTTAAAAATTCATCTTTTTTTGCTAAGTAAGCACCCATTCCTCCTGGAAAATAAGGATCCCCCGTAAGTAAGGTTAATACAGTAGCTGCCGCCCTAGAATAAGTCGAATGCCCTGAAATATAACCTGCAAAGGGTGGAGTGACGAATGACGGTCGCTGATAAGGCCACCAATTTTTTGCCAATACCCAACCCACGCCTGCTACATCTTGGGTCACCTCCTGAATTTCATCATGGCCTTTCCAACTATATAATTTAATGGCTCCGATGTTTTCACCATTCAGTCCAACCAATGCATCTCCACCTTCTACTTGTACGATCAAGCCTTCAACCAAAGGCATACCATCGACATGATAATTGATTCCTTCAGGTAAGGATGATTGTCCTAAACTAGCCATATATCTTAAAGCTGAAATAGGTCGAATAAAATCATAATAACCCTTGATCGACCAAGCAGCAATGGCTACATCATGCATGGCACCTCCCAATATAAAATAAGCTTTTGCATCCCACTCCAAAGCCGTCAATGGCGCACCTTCTCCCTCAAATTTTCTATCAAATAAAGGATGATCCATCACGTCATTCATTATTTTAAACCAATGACCTGGTGGTGTTTCTGACTCAGGACCATCTGCCCAAAATTCGGATAAAACACGAGTATAATCACCTCTAGATACTATTTGCACATCATACGGCTGATCAGTTATAGGGTTTAATACATAGCCCTCACTCCCATCTCCACCATTAAAAAAATCATAGAATTCTTTAACTTCTTCTCTGTTTTTAGGAAAATCAGCTAGGTCTAAATTACCCAATGTATTGGGAGAAATATCTATCAAAATTGAATCCGCTATATCCAAGTGCGAAGACCAGGAGGCTACCAAACTAAAATTCCATTTGTAATCAACTGAACCTTGGACATCCCCGGGTACCAACAATGACGGTGCTCCAGGATCATGATAGATAGAATATTCAAATCCACCTCTTTCTGCTATAGAAGGATTTTTTAAGGCAAAAGGGATCACACTTCCCCATTCTGCACCCAGAAAACTGGGTGACCCTACGATCAAATTGCCCGATTGATCTATGAACTGATCAAAACCAAGAGGCTGCCATCTATTAGGATCACTCAAGGAAATGCTACTATCCCGTTGACTCAAGATCAAAGGATCATTGACTGGGCTATAGAATAAGTTTTGATAATCTTGATTCTCATTAGAACCATCCTGAAGCCCATATAATATGATTTGTTCGGCCAGATAATTTCCTAAAGCCGCAGGTCCCTCATTCAAATAATCTTGACTTATCAAATAAATATCATGACCCAATTCCAACATTAAATCATCTGCAAGTTGCTTTACTTCAGTTGCTCCAGGGCTGTACCTAAATCTGTGACTGATCAATCGGTAAGCCACGTAGCTCATTGCCGTCTCTTGGGCTACCTCAATGGCTTCAGACCATGTATAACCTTCCTCGAAAGAAAAATAATATTGACCTCGTGTTTTGTTTAAAAAATAGGGTTCTGCTTTTGGGTCATGTACGGCCCATGCATCGTACATACCTGCAGAAACATGAAACAGATTCCTTGCATGTACAGTAGGCCGGGCATAGTCATTTCGAATGGATGCAAGCAATACCTCGTTCCAAGATCTTGCCACCGAAACATCCTGCTGCGCCAGAACAATTGCGGGCAGCAATAACAGAAAAAAAATAGATTTGAATTTAGAGCACATTACAGTACTTAAAATTACAAATTCCTACAAGAATTATAAAATTTAAGCTGGTTTAATCAACTCAAAAAATACTTAATGATAAACAAATGGGAGCGTTGGTCAATTTAACTCAATAATCATAGCAGATAAAGGATCCAATTGAAGCGCTCTTGAAAAATCTACCATTTGATTTGAAATAATATCTACACCTTGATCATCCGCTTGGATCATCTCGCCAAACCTGGAAAACTCTAGACCTTTGGCCGTTTTATTTTTGTTCAAAATAATCATGACCTTATCTTTTTCCGTATATCTGAAAAATACATAAACTCCTTCTTTTGGATTATAATGCATCAATTTCCCTTTATGAACCGCCTCGCTACCTTTTCTCCAATTCAATATTTTCTTCATATATTGTTGGGCCTCCAACTGCTGAGCCGTCAAGCCAGCACCCGTGAATCCATTGACCTGATCTCCTTCCCAGCCTCCTGGGAAATCTGAACGAATCAATCCATGATCTTCACTTCCTGGATTACTCATTAAAATTTCTGTCCCATAATAAAACTGTGGAATACCCCTGATGGTAGCATAATAGGCAATCCCTAATTTAAACAAATCAAAATTTTCATTGACTTGTGTGAAAAATCGACTCATGTCATGATTATCTGGAAATACAACCAGATTCTCTGGGTCGGGATATATGAAATCCAAAGCCAGCATGGCATACGCGTCTACCCATACATCCCAATCTCTGTCATCATTTAAAGATTTAATAAACGCCGATTGTAAAGGGAAATCCATCAAACTAGGAAGACATGAATCATGACCCGTAGCACTTTCCTTGCCTTTTTGCCAATGTGCGACTACCGCGGGTTGTTCGTACCATTCTTCGCCTACAATATTGAAATTGGGGTATTCATTCATCACTCCGCAAGACCATTTGGAGAGATAATCCATGTCGGGATAGGGGTAGGTGTCCATTCTGATTCCTTTTAGGTCGGCGTATTCAATCCACCAAATTGAATTTTGAAGCAAATAAGTGCTCATAAATTCATTCCTTTGGTTCAAATCTGGCATGGTAGGTACAAACCAACCATCTGAAAATTCCTTTACATCTATTTTTGACCGATAGGGATCTTGAACGACGGGCTTTCGATGCGTGGTGATGTGATACTCCCCTTTCAAGAACTCAGCTTGATAATTAACCCAATCATCCATCGGAAAATCCTTCATCCACCAATGCTCCGAGCCTGAATGGTTGATAATCATGTCCATAATCAGTCCAACTCCCTTCTCTTTGGCCTGCAAAGAGAATTTTCGAAAGGCTTCATTGCTACCAAATCTGGCATCTACTTTGTAAAAATCTGTGGTCGAATAGCCATGATAAGAATACCCAGCCATATCGTTTTCCAATACCGGATTGAGCCAGATACACGTAAATCCCATATCTGCGACATAATCTAAGTGTTCCTGCATTCCTTGAATATCGCCACCATGCCGACCTCCCAGAAATGTGCGGTTTGATTTTTCTTTTAAACTTGGCATTTCATCATTGGACGGATCGCCATTTGCATAACGATCAGGGGTAATGAGATACAATACGTCACTGGAATTAAATCCTTGTCGAAGGGCTGAATTTTCTCTTCTTTCCTTCAATTCATAAGTATAGATTTGCACTATCTTTTTACCTCTCCTAAATTCAATTTCAAAAGTACCCGGTACTACCTCCTCAGTCAATTGAAGGTCTATGAATAAATAGTTTGGATTCTTAACCTGAGTGGTTTTAGTTAAAGATACGCCTGGGTAATCAATTTGTGGACTTAACTCCGCAATATCTGTCCCGTAAATCATCAACTGAAGATGTTGATTGGCCATGCCGGCCCACCAAAAAGGAGGTTCAACCCTACTCAGATCTTGAGCACTGCTCATTACGGATGATAAAGCAAAAACGGTAAGGAGTAAAATACTTCGTAAATAAGTCATATAAATAATTAGATAATAAGAGAAAAGCTAAGGATTCGAATCCTTAATAATTTAAATTTAGAATAAATTCATGCATTGATAATCATAGTGATTCACATTTATTATCGTAATCGATTGCATTATCATACTTTTTGGGATGGGCTGGTTAGAAAGTTATTTTTTTTATAGAAATCAGTTAATTTAAATTCCTCCAGTATTCCGTATAATTGATATCTATTACCTTTGTGGAGTTATGTACTTAACCTGATATATTATGTGCCTGATGCCTCTTTCAATTATACAACGATAAATCTTAATGAAACAAGCCGTCACCTTAAAAGATTTAGCTCGAGAATTGAACATCGCGACCAGTACGGTTTCACGCGCCCTTAAAGACAGTCCTGAAATCAGTGCCGTAACCAGAGCTCGGGTACAAAAATTAGCCAAAGAACTCAATTACGAACCCAATGCCCTAGCCCTAAGTTTAAGACACAGCAAGACCAACACGATTGGCGTGATTTTACCAGAGCTGGTGCATTTTTTCTTTTCCACAGTCATCAGTGGCATCGAAGACATCGCTTATTCCAGTGGTTATAATATTATCATTTGCCAATCCAATGAAAGTATTGATCGTGAAATACTCGATACTAAAGCATTGTTCAATCACAGGGTCGATGGTATCTTGGCTTGTGTGTCTAGAAACACCTCTGTCTATGATCATTTTATCGCGATTCAAGACAAAGGCATACCTATTGTTTTTTTTGATCGTGATGTACCCATTGATGCCAGCAAAATTATTTCAAACGATTTTGAAGGTGGCTACAATGCAACCAAACATTTAATTGAATCAGGAAAAACAAATTTAATCCATCTCTCGGGTCCAGAAGGACTCATGTTGAGCGAGCAACGTACACGTGGATTTGTTCAAGCTCATCAAGATTTAGGTATTCCTTTTAATAAAGAAAAAATATTGCGTTGTGGTGATGAAGATGCTCAAGAGAACTTCAAAATCATCCAAAATGCCCTGCAAAAAGGCATGAAATTTGACGGGATATTTGCCGTCAATGACATCGCTGCGGTAGGGGCTTTGCAAGCCCTACAAGCAGCCCAGATATCTGTCCCCCAAGAGGTTGCCATCATCGGTTATTCTGATTGGCAATTTTCTTCTTTTATCTCCCCTACACTAACCACTATTAGGCAAAATGGAAATGAAATGGGGAGAAAAGCTGCCGAGTTATTATTGGAAGAAATTCATTCTAAAGATACATTTATAGAGCCGAAGTCTATTACCCTGCCTACCGAAATAATCTTGAGAGGAACCACCTTAAATAAATAGGAAAATAATAATAATAATAATGAGCATCACCATTGTTTTTAAACAATGAAACCCTTTCCATAACTGAAAACAATCCTCAAACAAATAATGTTTTCTATCTTCGTGAATATGTATTTTCGCTTACTCATCATTGGATTGTTTTTTTGCTCTTGTACCCCTAGGGTCATACAATATCGAAATGAGAAAGCAGATTTCGCCAATTACCATAGTTTCTTTATTTTAAATTCTAAATCTGATCACCTCAGTGCAGTTGAATCAGATGAGGTAAACAACCGCATTGAACCCTTTATTCTTGATGAAATGAGCCGAAGAGGCTACGTAATAGATACAAAAACCCCCGATGTAATCCTAAGATTTGAAATTATCTATGGTTCTGAAAATTCCAATAATACGAACCAAGGGACTTTTAACATGATCTATTACCCCAAAATCAATAATGATATTGTAGGAGCCGTACTGATTGAATTAATGGATAACAATACCAAAAAGTTAATTTGGCAGTCAAGTATCGATGCCAATCAGACCATGAAAAAAAGAAAAGAAAAAGATCCGTTGAAAAAAATAGTGATCCATCTTTTCAACACCTATTTATACCAAGCAGGTAATCCAATTCCAGACGAGCAATTAAAAATCAAATGACCGACTACGGATTTTTATCTTTAATTCCACCCATTCTAGCCATATTTTTGGCAATTAGAACCAAACAAGTAATTTTTTCACTCCTATTGGGTATTACTACTGGCTGGATCATCATCAGTGAAGGCAATCTTTTTTTGGGACTTATTGCTACGGTTGAAGCCATCATTGATGTCTTTGGCAGTCCAGGGAATACGCGTACCGTCGTATTTACGCTTTTGATTGGGGCCTTGATTCAATTGATCAAATTCTCAGGGGGCGTAGATGGATTTATCGGCCTCATTCAAAAAAAGCTATCACAAACTAAAAACCCCAAAAGGAATATTCAACTGGCCGCAGGCCTAACGGGATTCCTCATATTTATTGAATCAAATATTTCAATTTTAGCCGTGGGTACGGCATTCAAACCACTTTTTGATAAATATAATATGGCCAAAGAAAAATTGGCCTATTTGGCGGATAGCAGTTCGGCGCCGGCATGTATCTTATTTCCACTCAATGCGTGGGGTGCCTATATCATGGGCTTACTAATGGCTTATGAACATTTAGATCCATTCAAGATGCTTGTGTATTCTATCCCTTTCAATTTTTATCCTATTCTTACCTTATTCTTCTTATTCTATTTGGCGTACACAGGAAAGTCCTATGGCCCCATGCGATCATTTGAAAGCCATGTCAAAGAGGACACAACAGAAGAAAAAGCCGTTATTCCATCGGGCAATCCCCATTTAATGATTTGGCCATTAGCTGCAATGGTTCTTTCTATGCCCTTCTTTTTGGTTTACACGGGTTGGGAAGCTCCTTTTACAGGTGACTTGAGTGCTGCTATTTGGAACAGTATTGGCAATGGATCAGGGAGTAGTGCTGTTACCTATGCTATTGTTTTTGCTTTGTTTATAGCGGCACTTATGATGGGCATACAAAAAAAAATTACACTAGCATCCTTTTTTAGTGAATCCATAAAAGGAATGAATGACATGTTGGTTATGGCCATCTTAATGGTGCTGGCCTTTGCCTTAGGGGCCTTATGTAAAGAATTGGGAACTGGAATCTATGTCGCTCAAGTCACATCAAACTGGCTTTCACCAGGTATGGCTCCCTTTGTCCTTTTCATCACAAGCTGTTTCGTTGCCTTTTCAACGGGTACCTCTTGGGGTACTTTTGCCATCATGATCAGCATCGTCGTGCCTTTGATTGAAACCATGGGATTACATCCCTATTTGAGCTTAGCTGCTGTTTTGGGTGGAGGTGTTTTTGGAGACCATTGTTCTCCTATATCTGATACGACACTCATCGCTTCGGTAGCTACGAAAAGCAACCATATTGATCACATCAAAACACAATTACCCTATGCCCTCTTCACAGGCGGCTTAGCAGGCCTTTTATACCTTATTGCAGGCTTTTTATTCACTTAAAATCGTCACTAAAAATACTTGGGGCTACTTCACGCAAATTGTATTGACTTGCCATGACTTCTCCATAAGCACCTGCCGAACGAATGGCGAGCATATCCCCCCTTTTCGTTTCTGGTAATGAAAGGCCCCTCGCAAAAGCATCTGATGTTTCACATATGGGTCCCACAACATCATAAACAACTGACCCTTCTTGTGAAAAGAGATTTTCAATAAAATGAAAGGAGCGATATAAGGCCGGTCTGATCAATTCAGTCATACCTGCATCAAGAATCATAAAACTGGTCCGCTCAGCCGGTTTAATATACAGCACACGAGCAATCAAAGAA
>Ga0075445_10002041_pt1 | contig 10113 bp, 9 predicted proteins | sample CoawatmetaG02DNA_FD_72350 | JGI IMG/M metagenome (GOLD analysis project Ga0075445, IMG submission 72350) | Marine microbial communities from the West Antarctic Peninsula - Coastal water metaG029-DNA | ecosystem: Environmental > Aquatic > Marine > Coastal | place: Atlantic Ocean: West Antarctic...
TAAAAGTACGAATAAATCACCTCACTATTTAGACCCCTTCGACTAAAATCAAGTCTGTTTTTGCAGCACGTTCACGTACATCTCTTGCCTTAGTATATTTTTCAGATTCATAAAAATTCTGGGCATTGTCTATATTCTCAAACTCTATAACAATGGCAACCCCAGACTCTCAACCTTCTCTAGTTTCTGGATTAGGGTTTCTTACTAAAACTTTTCCACCATATTCTGAGATAACTGGACCTGATATTTCTTTAAATTTTTTGTAACCTGCTTTATCATGAGCTAATATATGTCCGATAAGATATCCTTTAGCCATTTTAACGTTCCTCTCATACCGAATATTTTTATTAGTTATTTCAAATTAACCCTAAACTTCTTTTATCATAGATTGCGTCCATGTTTCTATCCAGTTTTCAGCAGGTTTGTATCTTGTAAATCCAACAGCACCCTGAGGTTTGAAACCTTTGGAAATATAGATATGAACTTTGCTCTCTAATTCCCAAGAACTCTCTTCCGATAGTATTCTATATAACATTACTTAGATACTCCTTATTATGTCCAATTTATATTAACTTTTATCCCTACAATCCCATAAATGGTGTTCTCGTTTAGTATACTTGGTCAGTAATTTGACCTACCTCTAGTCCTCTGTCAACACAGCTTATAGCATAGCTAAGTTAACATTAATTAGTTATATCAAGCACTTGACAAGCAGTGAACAATTCAGTTGTTTGGCGTGATGGGGCATGCAGAGCCACAGGAGGGAGTGCAGCGTAGTTATTGTTGGATTGTGCAACACACGAGAGGTTTGTAAGGCCATCGTCTTAAACAACATATAAAATCCTTCCTAAGTATTAATTAATTTATCATAAAGTAACCCTGTATATCCTGACTCTTCTAATTGGGTTTTACTTAATATAGTTGCCTAAAACCTACGTCTACACCTTCTCCAAAATATATTCTTGTATTAATTTTAGCAGTTTTTCTTAAACAGTTTTTTGAACTATAATACGCGATTATTGAAAAAATTACAAAATAAACTGCCCAGAGTACCTAAGTATCTATATAGTCTAAGTTTATTAAGTTTTTTAAGTTTTTTAAAAAATTAAACCAAAATAAATTAAGGTAGAAAAAATAGAGCTCCAAAGATGACTTGATTGCTCCTAAACTAATACTAATCTCCATCTTTCAGAACAAGAATTCGTAAAATATATGCTTTGATTGCCAATTATCCAAATCGGAAGTAATATTGTCTAAACATGCTAGATGGTAGCTTTACTTATATCAGGTTTGAGATATCAACTATCCATAAATCTTAAAAAGAGCTTTCTGAGAGTTATATTTTATCAAGATTTTGGTGATTAATAGCATAGTCGACAACTGCAGGCCTACGATAGGTTTCCAGATGCAGGATCCGTCCAACATATTCACCTATAAAGCCCAGAAATAGAAAATTAAGTGCGTTCCCAAATAAAGCAATAACAATAATTGCAACTGTTCCCTCAGAAAATTGCACCGTCGAAAATAATTTCAAAATGATAAAATACATAACGCCAAATATTGACAAAAATGAGAAAAAGACACCTACAAAAATTGGAATGCGGAGTGGTAAAAAAGAGCCCATAATCAAACCATCAAGGGCATAAGAGAAATAGGCCATAAAGTTGAATTTCGTCTTACCAAAGACACGTTTCTTTCGCGTATATTCTATAGCCTTCTTCTTAAAGCCAAGATTATCAATCACTGCAGGCAGGTATTCTTGAAAATAGCGTTGTGATTTAATTTCCCGTATTACTTTTGCGCTGATGAACCACGCACCGGATTCAATTTGACGTGAAACACTGTGGAACCGGCGTTCAGCAAATTTGAACACTTTTCGGCATAGGGTCAGTAAGAAGAATTCATCTCTTTTTATACGTTTTCCATAAACAATTTCACTTCCATCTAGCCAGCCTTCAATAAAATTAAGAATTAATTCTGGAGGATCCTGGAGGTCACAATCATAAATCGCCAACCCGTGCCAGGATGGTGGAGACAGAAGAAGACCAGTATAAATGGATTTCATTACACCAAAATTTCTTGAATAACGGACATAATGGACATCGGATCGTACATTAGCAATCTTGGTAAGAATATCTGCTGTATTATCCGTACTACCATTATCAACGAAAAGGTACTCAAGAATTATGTCAGCGGGCAGTTTTTTTTCGACAGCACTAAAAGCATCAAAAAAGCTTTGAATATTCTCTGCCTCGTTCAACACTGGGCAAATCACTCCTATGATTTTTCTCTCGCCTGTCAACCTGTTACTCCCATTGCTGTTTTAGTTTGCAAACAGAATTGCGTTTCATTAAATCTTTCTATCTCGGGTTTCGTTAATAAACAAGTTTATACCGCTATCCAAATCCAATGCGGGAATCCATCCGCAAACGTTCCTTATTTTTTTTGTGTTTGCATACTGGGTGCCTTCGTTAGAAAGGCGGATGGTTGCTTTACCCCAACAAATTTCATTCTTGATGGCCATAATAGCAGAAAACTTGGTCGCTATTTCTCTGATAGTGAAAGGATGACCGGAACCAACGTTGAAAATATCTTTTTCTGTTTTAAAAGCTCTATTTGTGAGGGCGGTCAATGCATCAACAACGTTATTAACATGCATATAATCAACTTTTTGTAACCCGTGTGAAAAAGTCACATTTTCTTTTTTTGTATGAATGCCGTAAAGTATTGGAAATAGTTTTGTCGGTGTCTCATATAAGCCAAAAATGCCAAACATTCTTAAACAAATTAATTTAGATGCCTTTAAATGGCTATCGAGCAGTTTACGCGTCCCTTCTAACTTTGTGATACCATAAAGAGTATCAGGGTCGCACAACATGTCTTCGGTGACGCATCCACCAAGTTTGCCATACTCATAAGCAGAACCAAGATTTACGAACCTTTCAGAGTGCCCGTCAAAAGCTTTAGCGATAAGAACGGGCAGGTCACTATTAATTTTTTTTGCCAACTCTATGTCTTTTTGCTCTCTTTGAACCGCATAGCCAGTTGCATTAATTGCAAGATCAAAAGACGTGTTTTCAGAAATAAACTGTTCTAGGTCACCTTCTCGCAGGCAATCTAGATAGCATAGCTTGACTGACACATTTTCTCTTTTAAATACTGCCCTTAAATTCTTTTCTGCCCCTCCAAAACGGATCGTAGCAGTTACATCAAAACCTGCTCTAGATAACCCAAGGCATAAATTAATCCCGATAAATCCTGATGCACCAATTATGCAGGCTTTTAATTTTTGAACCACTTTTGTATAACCTCAAGCATGTAATCTATGTGAAGATCAGTTAGACCTGGGTAAACTCCAATCCAAAAACTATTTTTTGCAACAAAATCACTTCCCTTTAAGTCTCCAACAATTCGGTGTTCCAAATTTTTAAAATAAGGCTGTCGCACAAGATTACCTCCAAAGAGGAGGCGAGTACCTATTAGATTTTCATTTAGATAACGAACCAATTTATCACGCTCTCCTGAAATATCCTTGCGCATAGATATCGGGAAACCAAACCAAGAAGGCTTAGCCAGTGGCAAAACCTCAGGGAGTATAATATGATCACTTAATGATTTAAGGCCTTCATACAATCTATCAAAATTCCTCTGCCTGCTCGCGATAAAGCCATCTAGCTTATTAAATTGGCTACAACCAATGGATGCTTGCATATCCGTCATCTTCAAGTTGTAGCCACAATGAGAATAGATGTATTTGTGGTCGTACCCATGTGGTAGTTTTCCAAGGGACCAATCAAAACGTTTTCGGCATGTGTTGTCCTGACCAGGTTCACACCAACAATCCCTACCCCAATCTCGGATGCATTCCATTGCCCGTTTTATTTTGTTATTTTTTGTAAACACAGCACCACCTTCACCGGTAGTAATATGATGTGCCGGGTAGAAGCTTAGCGTACCAATTTCTCCAAAACTGCCCACACTTTTACCGTCATAGGTTGCGCCAAGTGCATCACAGCAGTCTTCAATTAAATAAAGTTCATATTTTCTTGCAATCGCACAGATTCTACTAATATCAAAAGGATTTCCTAGTGCGTGAGCGATCATGATAGCCTTCGTTCTTGGCCCGATTGCCTCTTCTAGCTTGGTGCAATCAATATTATATGATGAGACATCCACATCAAGAAAGACGGGAACCATATTATTTTGAACAATCGGATTAACCGTCGTTGGGAAACCTGTGGCACAAGTTATCACCTCGTCACCTTTTTTTAGTTGTCCCTTTCCAATGAACGACGTAGTTAGGCTGGTTAATGCTACAAGATTAGCCGACGATCCAGAATTTACTGTCAGCGCAGATTTTGCCGACATCCGTTTACAAATCTTTTCTTGAAATTCTTTATTGAAACGACCACTGGTGAGCCAAAATTCAAGATTAGCATCATTGAGGTTGATCATATCACGTTCATCATAAACGCGTCCACTTACCGGGCATGGCGATTTACCCGCAACAAAAGGAGCTGAGGAATGAACGATGCTAAAATACTCAGCAATCAATGTTTCGATTTCATTTTTAATTTCTGGAGCCCGATTGCGTCTCATTTTAAATATCCTTATTGAAAAAATTTTTGATACTATCGTCGATCACATTTTTAAAATCGTCAGGTTGCAAAAGAGATCTATATTCACGAATAGTGTAATCAAGTGCCTCGCTTACACTTAATCTAGGACTCCAATTTAGGTATTTCGTTGATTTCGTTGAGTCAAGACTCAGCGACATATGCTCTCTCTTTTTGGCCAACATTTCAGTATCAACTACAATATCTGGGCTTGGATTGAAATTGTTAAGAATATGCTCAACCACTCGTTCAACATTCCATTCTTGCTCTGTAAGGGGCCCAAAATTCCAAGCACCTGTGTATTCATCAGACTGATACAGCCTCTCAGCAAGCACAATATAACCACTTAGACAGTCAAGAACATGCTGCCATGGACGAGTAGCGTAGGGATTTCTTATTGAAACTGTTTTTCCTAATTGTATGGACCGCATTACGTCGGGGATAAGCCGATCTAAAGACCAGTCACCGCCACCAATCACATTCCCAGCTCTTGCAGATGCAATACGCACGCAGCTGCCATTTGGTCTCGATATACTTTCCATATAACTATTTATTATCAATTCTGCGCACGCTTTACTGGAGCTATAGGGATCTGTTCCTCCTAGCTCGTCTGTTTCTCTATATGGCCATATCTGTTCGTGGTTCTTATAAACTTTATCAGTAGTGATGGCTAATACAACTAAAGGTTTAACCATTGAAACTGCCAAATCCAATAAATTTGCAGTGCCCATAACATTAACGTCAAACGTGTAAAGAGGCGCTTGATAGCCAAAACGGACAAGTGGCTGCGCAGCCATATGGAAAACTATGTCCGGAGACGAAGCTTTCATCGCATCTTCGAGCGCAGTTTTATCACGAATATCCCTTATAAAAGACTTTTTGATACAGCTATCCACACCAATTTTGACATAAAACTGATCCTCATGCTCAGGTTCAAGTGAATACCCATATACGCTGGCACCAAAGCTACTCAACAAATAGGAGAGCCAAGCTCCCTTAAATCCTGTGTGGCCAGTAATAAATACCTTTTTATTGCGCCAGAACTGCTCTCTTATAGTACGCGGCACAGCTACAATTCACTAGCTGAAACAGTTGCCACTTGAGTACGCCAAGGTGGATTTCCAGAACTGACCAATTTTTCCAGTAATTCCCAGTCTCTAGGCGTATCCATGCACTGCCAAAAATCTCTATGAATAAAGGCATTCAATTGATTATCTTTGCTGAGCAAGTTCAGCGGACCTTGTTCAAAAGAAACTTCGTCACCAGAAATTCGTGAAAAAATTCCAGGTTCAAGAACAAAAAATCCACCATTTATCATACTATTGCTATCAGTTGGTTTTTCTACAAAAGAGTTGACCGAATTGCTGGCATCTATGCTCAGTACTCCGAAACGACCCTGCGGTACAACTGCAGTTACTGTCGCCAATTTTCCAGCCCTTTGATGACTCAACATGAGATCACTTATATTTACATTGGACAGAGCATCGCCATAAGTCATACAGAAAGTTTCATTTCCTATAATCTTTTCTAACCGCTTAATACGTCCACCGGTCATAGTTTCTTGGCCCGTATCGATCAATTTTACAGACCAATTCTCCTGATCTCTCTCTAAGATTTCAACATGCCCCGTATCAAGTTTGACCTCGATATTACTGTTATGTAAACTATAGTTAACAAAAAAATCTTTTATCACATGACCCTTATAGCCAAGGCATATTATGAACTCATTGAGGCCAAATTTAGCATAATGCGACATAATATGCCACAGAATTGGTCGGCCACCAATTTCTATCATAGGTTTAGGCACACCTTTAGAAATTTCTCGCAAGCGAGATCCAACGCCACCTGCAAGAATAACCACTTTCATAAAATAAGATCCTTCATCAAATTGCACCCACAGCTTTTATTATCCCAGATGAAATATTGTAGCAAGGAGGCATGGTCGAAAGATAAATGTTTATTTTTATAAAAAATAATGCTGGGCGAGGCTATAATTGTATCATGCAGAAAAAACTATTTACAAAAAGGCGCTGCGCTAAAGCTTTATTGGCAATAGTTTTAATTACATATAGGAGTAGCAACCCAGTACCCGTCTATTGATCTTATCCAAAAATTCTTCCCGATTATTTCTCTCGCTTTTACAAAAAGTGTTTCATCAATAACGGCAAAAGTATTGCAATCTGAATTTTTAGAAAGTTCATGCAATGCGCCAGATGACGCCCAACGAAATGAGCTAGTGCTCCGTGCAGAGCGAACCGAGTTTGTTGTCATACCGTTAAAAGCAGTGTAAGAACTGAATATTCTCCATTCACCGCCCCATTTTGTGGATGCTGCTGGATCCCGATAATTCGGCAGCACAAGAAGCATAGAGTATTTTTTCCCTGCTAATTGCCAAAATTCAGACTTAAGTTTTGTTTGGAACTCTACCACTTTGGCTGAGTTAATCGAATTAGCAATGGCCAATCGACCGTCTCTCATATCAAAAAATTGTAAAATTGACATCAAGCCAAATACAAGGGGAATAAAGCGAGCTCTAATTGATCTAGGAAATCCACTTATAAATAATATTATCGTACTAAACATAAGGAGATAATATGCAAGCCACGCCAATCGCGCATTGGACCGAAATATGGACAGCGAACCTAAAATATCACTAGCCAACCCACTCACCTCAAAGCCTAATAATTTGATATCACCATTAACCTCAAATTCCATTTTGATTGACGCAACAAGAAAAAGCACTAGACAAGCGACATAGATATATCCTGGGAAAAGTTTAAAAGCGGATAGTAAGTTACGTTGTTTGTAGACTGCAAAATAAAGCGCAATTGGCAGCATAACTAATACGGACAAGCCAAGGAAAAGTAGTCCTTCATGATGGTAGCCCACTTGCGGTGTGAATGGCACCAGTATACTCCAGAGCCCATAGCTATGAATTCCAGGATCAAATAAGTTTAAAAAGCTTGTAGGGTAAGTTGTTAACGTTGTTCTTGCAAGTTGCACACCTGGTATAAAATACCCAACGCAATAGGCTAAAACACCCAAGGCAACGGTACAGGTGATAAACCTTATAAAAACTTTAAGTGCAGAATGGTCACGCGAGCCTAGTTGGGTGCAACCTCGTAAAGTCCAAACAAAAAAAACTAAAATAAAAATATAGGCGTGTACTAAAATACTAGTAGCTAAGAGCGCAAACCAGTACATTTCTTTTTTTGGAGTATTTTCTTTTTTCGATATAAGAAGTGTCGCAACTATCAGAAAGTGCGCCATTAAAGCAGGATGTCCTAACTGGTAATGAAGGCGAAACAACATCAGAGGATTTAACGAAATTAAGATGGCAGATAGATAAGCGATAAGTTTTTCGGCTCCGAACGAGGCCAAAAGTTGCCGCGAAAAGTACAGTAACAGAAAATAGCACACGAAAATCCAGATCCCAATATATTGAATATTCGCAACTACATGACCCAAAATTAGTTTGGCCGGTATTGCGAATAAGGGTATCGAATCTGTGAATACAATAGAGGTATATCGACCTTGGGTTCCAGTCGGGATTAAACCCACTGGAAAACTCCACACAGAATTTTTAAAATGCTGCCAGCCTAGATTATGCATATATGCATCGCCAACGCCTTGAAGCCATAACGTGTTAAATGGATTTAAGGTTTTCACCCCAATTAAAAAATGAAAAATCACTATTGATAACAGAAAAGTTATAAACACGTCTGAAGTCACAAATTTTCTGAGCATCTGCATTATTTTCTACATATCCTAAACATGTTATAGTTATTCAAAATTATCTCGAATAATGTTCCACCTTGGCATTGGTGCGGTCGGAGGGACTCGAACCCTCACCCTTTTTACAGAACAGCGACCTCAACGCTGCGCGTCTACCAATTCCGCCACGACCGCAATGATTGTAGCAACTAAAGTTGTCTATAATTAACTGGCATTGATGTGAAGGGTTATTTTGAAAATTTCACTATATCCTAATTTCATGCTGCTTTCATCTAGGAATTAGCTTTTCGATTGTCTATACTAATCACACATTTAGGAGAACACGTTGGTAGAGTGGAAAAAATCTGAAGGTTTAGTTGAGTTTGATCAATCTTTAAACTGGATGGAAAAGCGAGCCTCACAAATCTACACTGGAGAAAAGCCAGAGTGTGTTTGGCTCCTAGAACACCCGGAAATCTATACGGCTGGAACTTCTGCAAAAGATTCAGATTTAAAAGATCCAAATAGGTTTCCTGTTAAAAAAACTAATCGAGGGGGCCAATACACATATCATGGGCCAGGGCAAAGAATTGCATACGTGCTACTAAATCTCAACGTCCGCGGGAAAGATGTAAAAAAATATGTACATAACTTAGAGCTTTGGGCAATCAAGACATTATCTAAATATGATATTCTTGGTGAGACACGAAATGGACGCGTTGGAATTTGGGTGCAAAGACCAGAGAAACCATTTCTCACGAACGGGGCTGCCCCCGAGGATAAAATAGCAGCCATTGGCGTAAGGTTACGAAAATGGGTAACCTTTCACGGCTTATCTATTAATTTTAACCCAGAATTAAGTCACTTTGATGGAATAGTACCATGCGGAATTTCTGAGCACGGTATAACTAGCCTTACTGACTTGGGTGTAAAAACTACGATAGACGAGCTCGACAAGAATTTAAAAGAAAGTTTTGAAGAAATATTTTAAGATAGATAATCCACAAAAAACTTCTAACTTAAGTAGCGCGACATTTTAGCCGAAGATAAATGAGCTTAAATTATTGCTCCTTCGGTATAAGAGCATATATACAGACATTAAGTTATTATAATATTAATTTTTTCCGCTGTTTGAGGCACACCTCAAAAATAAAACTGGGAGTAAAACATGGTAGACGCAACCATTCCAAGCCATCAAGAACATGCTAAACCAGGTTTCTTTACAAGATGGTTTATGTCTACGAACCATAAGGACATAGGTATACTTTACCTATTCACTGGTGGATTTATGGGACTGATATCTGTTATCTTCACTGTCTATATGCGTCTCGAACTTATGGAACCCGGTGTTCAATACATGTGTTTAGAAGGGGCTCGGTTAACAGCAGCCACAGTTGCTGAATGCACCCCGAATGGTCACCTTTGGAATGTTCTAATTACGGGTCATGGAATATTAATGATGTTCTTTGTTGTTATTCCCGCTCTATTTGGAGGCTTTGGGAATTACTTTATGCCACTCCAAATAGGGGCGCCCGACATGGCTTTCCCAAGAATGAATAATTTATCATATTGGATGTATGTGGCTGGTTGTTCTCTTGCAGTAGCATCCTTGTTGACACCTGGAGGAAATGATCAAGCAGGCTCTGGTGTTGGGTGGGTTCTTTACGCGCCGCTATCAACGTCTGAAGCCGGTATGTCTATGGATTTTGCAATATTTGCTGTTCATATGTCTGGTGCATCTTCAATCTTGGGTGCGATTAACATGATTACAACTTTTTTAAAT
>Ga0075445_10002059_pt1 | contig 10068 bp, 6 predicted proteins | sample CoawatmetaG02DNA_FD_72350 | JGI IMG/M metagenome (GOLD analysis project Ga0075445, IMG submission 72350) | Marine microbial communities from the West Antarctic Peninsula - Coastal water metaG029-DNA | ecosystem: Environmental > Aquatic > Marine > Coastal | place: Atlantic Ocean: West Antarctic...
AATGAAATCAAATTATTAACTATTTTTGTGTTTTCTTTATTTTGAAAATAATCATATATAGAATTAATAACTTTTGGGCCCATACCATCTATATTTGATAATAACTCTTTATCATTTGTTGCCTTTAAAAATTTTTTTATATTTAAAAATTCTTTTGCTAAAATATTAGAAATTATCTCACCAGCATACCTTATGCCTAAAGAATATATAAAATTATTTAAATTAACTACCTTAGATTGATTAATAGATTTTTCTAAATTTGCATAAGATAATTTTCCCCATCCATCTAAATTTATTATGTCTTCTTTAAAATTATTTATTTTATAAATATCTTCAAAATTCTTTATAAATTTTTTTTTATATAATTGATTAATTTGTTTAGAGCCTAGTCCATCTATATTTAAACTTTTTTTATTAGAAAAATGTATTAGATTTCCTAATATTTGCGCATCACATCCCACTATGTTTGTGCAACGTAAAACTGCCTCTCCTTTTGCTTTTAAACTTGGCTGATTACAAATAGGGCAAAATTTAGGTGGCAGAATTAAATCTTTCCTTTTTTTTCCTTTTTTGATTACTTTTAATACTTGAGGTATTACATCCCCAGCTCTTTGAATGAGAACCTCATCACCTTCACGAATATCTTTACTCATTAATTCATCGAAATTATGAAGTGTTGCATTTGTAACCTTTACCCCTCCAATGCTAATCTCAGATAATCTTGCAACAGGGGTTATGGCACCAGTTCTACCAACTTGCAAATCAATCTTTTTTATTATTGTTGTTGTTTTTTCTGCTAAGAACTTAAGTGCTATTGCCCATCTTGGATTCTTTCCAACAAATCCAAGTCGTTTTTGATAAGAAAATTTATTTACTTTAAAAACAATACCATCTATTTCATAAATTATTTTTTTTCTCTTATTTTTAATATCTTCAAAATATTCCATCATTAATTCTATAGAGCTAGTTGAAAATAATAAATTATTAGGAAGTATTCCCCAATTTTTAAGATCATCATAAAATTCATTTAAATTTAAGTAATTTTTACTACACTCTCCCAATCCATGGGCTATAAACTTAAGAGGTCTTTTTTTTGTAATATTTGAATCTAACTGACGTAAACTGCCTGCTGCAGCATTTCTAGGATTTGCAAACTTATGTTTTTCTTCAATTGTATTATTTAATTTGAGGAAATCATCTTTATTTAAAAAAACCTCTCCTCTAATCTCTATAATTTTAGGATGATTATTACCAGATAGTATTTTTGGAATATTATCTATATTTAGAATATTACTTGTAACATCCTCACCAACTTTTCCATCACCTCTTGTAGCTGCTTTAATTAATTTTCCATTTTGATAAAGTATGTTTAGTGATAAGCCATCAATTTTTGGTTCACACGAAAATTTTAATTCTGTTTTACTATCTATTGTTAAAAATTTTTTTATTCTTTCTATAAAATCTTCTACATCTTTTTGATTAAATGCATTTGCAAGAGATAGCATTGGAACTAGATGAAAAATTTTATTAAATTTTTTTAAAGGTAATGCACCAACAATTCTATTAGGGCCATTAACTAAAATTAAATGTGGATAATTACTTTCTATCTCATTATTTTCTTTTATAAGTTGATCATATTCTTGATCTGATATTATTGGCTTATCTTTTTGATGATAAAGAATATTATTTTTTTCTATTTTAGATGCTAAAATTTTTAATCTTTTTTTTATTTTGCTTTCATTTTTTTGATTATTCATCTTTTTTAAATAAGTTAGATAACTTTTTTAAGAATAATTTTCATTCTTTTTTGCTATCAGGAACTAATAATTGATAACTATATTCATACCATTTTGAATCTGGATAATTATATGCAATTACAGATGCTGTTTTTTCAGCATCATCCATCATGCCAAGTGAATAATAAATTTCAACTAATCTATGAAGTGCTTCAGGAACAAATTTAGATGTTGAATGAAATTCAACGATTTTTTTAAATCTATTCATTGCCGATAAATATTTCTTTTTATCAAGATAAAATAATCCAATATTCATATGTTTAGCCGCTATATTTTCTTTTACTAATATTATCTTTTGATCACTATCTCGTGCATATTTTGATTCAGGAAATCGATTAATTATCTGATTAAAATTTTGAAGTGCTTGTATATTATTGTTTCCATCTAATTCTTCATTTTCAATTTGTTCGAAGTAACACATTGCCTTCATATAATATGCATAATCAATGTTTTTATGAGATGGATAACGAGCAATGATTCTATTAAATTTTAAAATTGCATCACCATAATTCATTTTAACATATTCAATGAAGGCCATCATTATTTGTGCTTGAACAGCTTCATTTGAGAGAGAATATACGGTTTCAATTTCCTTGAATTTGATAAGCGCTAAATCATATTTTTGATTATTTAGATCATTTAAAGCATTTTTATATAAAATTTCAGGACCTTCTAAATTCTTTAACATTTTTTTATCTTCATTTGATTTAGAGCAAGAAATAATAAAAAAAAATAAAATAGAAATTAATAAGTATTTAGATAATTTTTTCATATAAAAATTGTATATATTGATTATTAATAAATTTGAATGAAATTAATTAATAAATATAGGTCAAAAAATTATAACAATAGAAAAAAAAGACTTCCTGTTGAATATATAATTATTCATTATACGGCTATTGAAAAATATGAGGATGCTATAAACCACTTATGCAACCTTAAGAATAAGGTAAGTTCTCATTTTTTGATTAATAAAAAAGGAATAATTTATAATTTAGTTGATACTGACAAAAGAGCCTGGCATGCAGGTAAATCTTACTGGAATGGTAAAACTGATATAAATTCACGCTCAATTGGAATAGAATTAGATTATTTAGGAAAGGATTTAAAAAATGAAAAATATGATTTTAAGCAAATATTGGCACTTAAGAAGTTATTAAAAATTCTATCAAAAAAATTTCATATTAATAATAAGAATGTATTAGGTCATTCAGATATTGCACCATATAGAAAGATAGATCCAGGAAAAAATTTTCCCTGGAAAAAACTTGCTCTACAAAAACTAGTATATTTTCCTAAAAAATTAAATAGTTCTCAAAAAAAGAAATTAGAAGCTTATTTTAATTTGAACTTTACAAAAAGAAATAATAAATTTAAGATTTTGTATATGATGGAAATGATTGGATATGATGTTGGTTTAGCAAGGCATAGCTCTAAAAATTATTATAAATTAATTAAAAGCTATCAGATGCATTTTGATCAAAAAAATGTATCAGGAATAGAAGACACTAAAACTTTTAATTTAATTTGCTCCCATTATTATTCTTGTATTGACCTTTGTGAAAATTTCTAATAATTGCTCTTTTAAGATGGTGCGATGATCGCTTGAGAAATCAAGAGGAAAGTCCGGGCTCCACTGGAAAATAAAACCAGGTAACACCTGGCAAGCGTAAGCTTAGGGAAAGTGCAACAGAAAATATACCGCCTTTTAATTAAGGTAAGGTTGAAATGGTAGGGTAAGAGCTTACCGCACAGTTGGTAACAGTTGTGGCAGTGCAAACCCTTTTAGGAGTAAGGCCAAATAGGAATAACAATTAATTTCCAGTTAAGTTATTCGGGTAGGCTGCTTGAAGTAAATGGCAACATTTACTCTAGATTAATGATCATCAAATTTGTTAAAAATTTACAGAACCCGGCTTATGCACCATCTTATTAGTGAACATAATAAGAACATCATGTTTTATTTGCTATAATCCCATTGACCCCCATAAAATCCCATGATAACCCAATTAATATTAACTTTTAAAAAGGCTTTTAATGAATCTTTTTGTGTCTCAATTTTCTAATAAAATTGATAAGAAGGGTAGAATTTCTTTACCTTCTCTTTTTAGAAATGCATTACCAAAAAGCAGTAAAAATGAAATAATTCTTTTTAAGTCATTAAAATATAAAGCAATAGAGGCCTGCAGTTCTGAAAGAATTAATCAAATATCTGAAAGAATTGACGCATTAGATATTTTCTCAGATGATCAGGAAGATTTTTCTACTTCTATTTTTTCTGAAATTATCCCAACAAATATAGATAAAGAAGGAAGATTTCAGATTCCTGATCAATTAAAAAATTATTCAAATATTGATAAAGAAGTTATGTATATTGGGCAAGGTCACTATTTTCAAATTTGGGAACCCACAGCTGCCATTGAAAGACAAAAAAAATCAAGACAACGATTAATAGAAAAAAGGAAAACTCTTAGTTCAATTTTAACAAAGAGCTCTGAATAAAATGTTATTAAATAATTTTCATATTCCTGTGATGCTAGAAGAAGTTAAGACATTTATACCTTCATCTAAAAAAATTAATGTAATAGATGCCACTTTTGGAGGCGGAGGATATAGTAGAGCTCTATTAGAAAATTATGATATAAAAAAGTTGATTGCAATTGATAGAGATCCTATATCAAAAATTTTTGCAAAAGATTTGCAAAAAAAATATAAAAATTTTGATTTAATCAATGGCAAATTTAGCGAAATAGATAATTTAGTTTCCTCCTCTAGCGACAAAAAATTAAATAATTTTGATATAATAATTTTTGATCTAGGTCTTTCCTCTAATCAACTAGAGCATGCTGAAAGAGGATTCTCATTTAATAAGGATGGACCATTAAATATGAATATGGGAAGTTCTGATACTAATGCTTCTGAAATAATTAATAGCCTATCTGAAACCGAATTAGCAAATATATTTTTTAAATATGGAAATGAAAAATTTTCTAAAAGAATTGCTAGAAACATTGTAAAATCTAGAAAGATTAATTTAATTAAAACAACAAAAGAATTAACAAAAATCATTAATGATTCTATCCCAAGTTTTATTAGTAATAAATCCAAAATAAATCCAGCAACAAAAACTTTTCAAGCTTTAAGAATATACGTTAATGATGAACTTAAAGAGTTGGAGCTCGCACTTTCAAAGATTACTAAATTATTAAAAAAAGAAGGTAAATTAATTATAGTTTCTTTCCAAAGTCTAGAAGATAGAATTGTGAAAGATTTTCTTAACCACAACAGTGGTAAAAGAAGGCGTTCCTCCCGCCACTACCCGGAGTTAGCTGATGAAGGTCCGATAACATTTAAATTAATAACTAAGAAACCAATTAGACCTCAAGAACAAGAAATTTATTTAAATGCTCGTTCTCGATCAGCTAAACTCCGGGTGGGACAAAAAATAATTTAATATGAAATATTATTCGACTATAGCAACATTAATATTTTTTAATTTAATTGCAGTTTTTTTCTTAATGTATTTCTCAAATATATCTAAACAAGTAGGAAAAGATAATGAAAAATTATCAAAAGAAATTCAATTAGTTAAAGAAAATTTAAGAATAAATGAGCTGGAATTTATAACACATAATAATTATTCATATTTATTAAAACTACAAAAAATTTATTTAGATTATAGCCTTCAAAATAACTCTCACAACTCTAGAATTAGCTTCAATCATTTTAAGGATAAATATATTCAAGATATTCATACTGTCGGAATAAAATAAAATATTACATATTGGATGAAAGGTAAATTTTATATTTTTGATAGTGATGCTTTAAAGAACTTTCATAAAAGAGTATTTTTTTCAATATCAGTTTTTTTCTTTGTTTTTATTATAGCCTTATATAGAATTGTAGACGTAATGATAATTGATAACGAAGTTAAGATTATTACTAAATTTAATGAGATAGAAAAAAGAGGAAATATTTATGATAGAAATGGAACATTATTGTCAACTAGTATCAAAACTTACTCATTGGGGGCAAAACCTTTTGAATTAAAGAATAAAAAAAAATTATCTAAGCAATTATCTTTAATAACCTTATTAGATGAAAAAAAAATATTCAAACTTCTTAATCAAAAAAAATCTTATGTCCCAATTAAAAGAGATATTTCCCCAAGAGAAAGGCAAAAAATAATCAATTTAGGTGAAATTGGACTAACAACAAAAAAAAGCACTAAAAGAATCTATCCGTATCAAAATATTGCATCTCATGCCTTAGGTTATGTTGATACTGAGAGTATTGGTTTGTCAGGAATTGAAAGAGGAATGAATGAAGAATTATCAAATGGAGAAGATGTTTATCTGAGTTTGGATATAAATCTTCAAGCGGCAATAGGAGAGGAGTTAAAAAAATCTATAAATAAATTTTCTGCCAAAAGTGGAGCAGTTTTAGTTATGAAAATTTCAAATGGTGAGATTATTTCAATGAATAGTTTCCCTGATTTTGATCCTAATAATAATAAAACTTTTAAAAAAGAAAATTTGTTTAATAATTTAACTCAAGGTAATTATGAAATGGGCTCAACTTTTAAGCCTATTACAGTTTCAATCGGAATTGATGAAAAAATTATTGATTTAGATATGAAATTTGACGTATCTAAGCCCATTAATGGAAAAATTCATGATTTCCATCCTTTTAACGGTTCTTTAGGAGTTAAAGAGATAATTGTAAAATCATCAAATATAGGAGCTGCAAAGATTGCAAAATTAATTGGAAAAGAAAAACAAAAACATTTTTTCAATAAGATTGGCTTTAATGAAAAAATAAACTTTGAAATTAAGGAAGTGGCTAATCCCTTAGGAAACAAAAATAATTGGGGAGAAATTGAAACAATGACAATAGGCTATGGCTATGGCTTTGCTATTACTCCTTTGCATCTCGTAACTGCATATGCCTCTTTATCTAATAATGGCATAAAGATTAAGCCTACCATAATTAGAAGTAATAACTTAGTTGATGTTAATAAAAATAATTATGCAATAGTTAAAAAAGAAACATCATTGACATTTCTTAAACTTTTGAGAGCTGTAGTTCTTGAAACAGAATATACAGGTCCAAGAGTTAAGATAAATGGATATGAGATAGGTGGTAAAACTGGAACTTCAGAATTAATTGATAAAAATGGCAGGTATCAGAGTGGAGCTAATTTAGCCTCATTTATAGGTGTATTTCCAATATCTAAACCAATGTATGTTGTTTTAGCATTAATTGAACACCCAAAAAAAATTAAAGAAGAAAATTATAATGTAACTGGCGCCACTGTTGCAGCTCCTCTTGTTAAAAAAGTAATTGCAAACATGATTAAAATTTTATCAATTCCACAAATAAATAATGAAGAAATTCTTAATGCTGACACAAGAATAGAGCATAATAAATTCAATGCTACTTTCTAATATATCTAAATTAATTAATTGTAAAAAAATTTATAATCTTAAAAAAAATAATTTATCATTCAATCACATTTCAACTAATTCTAAAAATATAGAAAAAAATTCATTATTAATTATAGAAAATAATAAATTATTTAAAAAGGAGTTTATTATTGAGGCTATAAAAAAAGGTACAATTGCAGTAATTACCTCTATATTTATAAGGAATATAAAAATACCACAATTTATAACTTCAGATACATCAAATAGCTTAAGGATTTTATTAAAACATATAAATAAAAATCCTCCTAAAAATATAATTGGAATAACTGGAACTAATGGAAAAACATCAGTTGTGTGGTTTGTAGCAAATATTTGTTTTTTAAATGATGTTAATACAAAAACTTATGGAACTTTAGGTTATTATAAAAATTTTAAAAAAATTGAAGATTCTAATTTGACAACTCCTGAATTTGAAATTCTACATCAAAAATCTTTTTTAAATACAAAAAAAAATAATTATAATTTTATTTTTGAAGTTTCAAGTCATGGGATCGCAAAAAACAGAATTAAAGATTTTCCAATAAATATTGCAGCTATAACTAATTTAAGTCATGATCATTTAGATTTTCATAAATCTTTTAAAGATTATAAAAAAATTAAATATAAATTATTTTATGAACACTTAGATAATTCTGGTACTGCTATTTTAAATAGTAAGTTAAAAGATATAGATAAATTAAAAAATGAAATTAAGAAAAAAAAGATCAAGATATTAACTTATGGAAAAAACAAAAGTCATGTTTATGCTTATTATAAAGATAATATATTATTTATAAGAATAAAAGATAAATCTTATAAGGTGGGTATAGTTGATTATAATAATTTTGAGCTTGAAAATTTATCATGCGCAATATGTTGCTGCATTTTGTTAGATATTCATCCAAAAAAAATAATTGAGTGTGTATCAAAAATTAAAAAACCAATAGGCAGATTGCAAGAAATAGGACATCTTGAAAATAACTCTAAAGTAATTGTTGATTATGCTCATACTCCAGATGCGTTAAAAAATATTTTAGTTTCAAATACAAAAAATGGAAAAAAACCAAATATATTATTTGGGTGTGGAGGTGACAGAGATAAAACTAAAAGAAAATTAATGGGGAAAATTGCAAATATTTACGCTCAAAAAATTTATATAACTGATGATAATCCAAGATTTGAAGACCCATCAACTATTAGAAAAAATATATTATCTTATTGCGAAGAAGGATTAGAGATTCCGAGTAGGAAAAAAGCAATAGAGTGTGCAATTAATGAATTGAATAGTAATACATTAATTATTGCCGGTAAGGGGCATGAAGTAAATCAGACATATAAGAATAAATTAATAAAATTTAATGACGCTAAAATAGCTAAATTTTTTATAGAAAAAAGAAAAGTTAAAGATAAGAAAAAATTAAAATATAAAACAAAAGAAAATAAAATTTTAGATTATTTAATTAATAATTCAAAAAAAATAAAAATTAATAGTCAAGATGTTAAAAAAGGTGATGTTTTTCTTTCATTAAAAGGTTCAAAGTCCCATGGAAATAATTACATTAATAAACAGCTATTAAGTAAAGTTAAATATATAATTACTGATAAAATTATAAATCTAAATATAAAAAAAAACTCTATTTTGGTAAAAAAAGATGTCTTAAATTTTCTTGAATTGGTGGCAATTAAAAAAAGGAGTTTATATAATGGAAAAGTAATTGCAGTAACGGGAAGTGCTGGAAAAACAAGCACTAAAGAAAATTTAAAATTTTTTATATCAAAAGAAAAAAATGTATCAGCGTCTATAAAGAGTTATAATAATAAACTTGGTGTTTTGATTTCATTAATAAATATGAATATTAAGTCACAATTTTCTATTTTTGAAATTGGAACAAATAATTATAATGAAATTTCAAAATTAACTAGTTTAGTTATGCCGCATCAGGCTATTATTACAAATATTCTCCCAACCCATCTAGAGAATTTTTTTAATACCAGAAATGTAGCAATAGAAAAATCAAATATTTTTAATCCTAAATATAATCCTAATATTGAATTATTAATTTTAAATAATGACAATAAAGATGAAAAATATATATATGAATTAGCAAAGAAATTAGAAATTCCTAATATTATTACCATTGGAAAAAAATCTAATTCCACTTTTTTTATAAAAAATATTAAAAAAATTGACAAAAAATTATCTTTAGTTGAGGTAATTATTGATAACAAACTAATAAAATTAAAATCAAATTTATCTCACTATCATCAAATCTATAATCAGATTATTTGTTTATCAATTTTTAAATATAATAAATTAAATCTTAATAATTTTTTTTATAATTCAAAAAAGATGAAAATAATTGAAGGAAGAGGAGTGGAGAAAAAAATTAAAATTAATAATAAAACTATTCGCTTAATAGATGAAAGTTATAATGCAAGCCCTCAAACAATGAAGATTTGCATAGATTATTTTAAAGATATTGAAATTAATAAATCCAATAATAAATTTCTAATTTTAGGAGATATGCAAGAGTTAGGTAATAATTCAATCAAATACCATGAAGATATTATTAAATACGCCTTAAAGGATGCATCTACTTATTTAATTTTATATGGAGATATTTTTAAATTAGCTTTAAGTAAGATAAAGATTAAAATAAATTTAAATATGTTTTTTTCAAATGAAAATGATCTTATTAATTATCTATATATGAAAATTAGAAATAATGACATGATATTAATTAAGGGCTCTAATTCATCTAAAACAAATAAACTAATAAAAGTAATTTCTTTAAAAAAGAGCATTA
>Ga0075445_10002064_pt1 | contig 10059 bp, 8 predicted proteins | sample CoawatmetaG02DNA_FD_72350 | JGI IMG/M metagenome (GOLD analysis project Ga0075445, IMG submission 72350) | Marine microbial communities from the West Antarctic Peninsula - Coastal water metaG029-DNA | ecosystem: Environmental > Aquatic > Marine > Coastal | place: Atlantic Ocean: West Antarctic...
AATGGAATTGAAAATGTTGTAGCAAATCTTGGAACCTCTTTAACGGATAGGCAAATTTTAATGCTCAACCAATTCTTTGAAGATATAATTATCTGTTTTGATGGTGATGAGAGTGGGTATAAAGCAGCACTCAGAGCAGCTGAAAATTCAATTAAAGAATTACAACCTGAAAAACAAATCTCATTTCTTTTTTTACCAGATGGAGAAGATCCAGATAGCTATGTTCACAAAAATGGAAAGGCAAATTTTATTGATTTTACAAAACAGGCAAAAATTTCAATTCATCAATTTATATTTAATCACTACAAGGAACGAACAGATAATAATCCTTCGTCAATGGCAATTTTTGAAAAAAAACTAAGAGCCATTGCTGGAAGCATAAAAGATGATTTTATTAAAAAATATGTGCTTGAGTTTTTTTTAGAAAAAATATCATCACTAACACCACATAGCAATGTGGGAAAAAAACAATTTTATATTAAGAAAACTAAATCTTTACAATCTACGCAAAAACATTTCAATGAAAGTAAGTTGCTAAGTGGAGTGGAGCTTAAAGAATTTTCATTACTTTATTTAATAATGAATAACTTAGATGTATTTCAAGAAAATATTCATTTGATTGAAAACATCAATTTATTTAGTGAGGATAGTAAACTAATTTTTGAAACACTCTTAATAAAATTAAAAAGTGGCGAAAAACTTACCCTTCAAGAAATTCCAATTGATCCACAAATAATTGAAAAAATTTTCAAATTTGCTTCAATTAAGCATATTTTGAATAACCATCAAAATGATCAAGACAAAATATTTGAATTATTAGAGGAAGTTTCCAGGGACCTAAAAAACTACGATTTAGAGTTCAGAATTGAGGAGCTTGAATCGAAGTTTTCTAAGGATTTAAGTGAAAATACTTTTAATGAAATAAGAGAGCTAAAAAAGCAAAAAAACATCAATTAAAACTAGTAAAAAATACGTAGATTTTTTTTAAATTGCGCTTATATAAGTCTTCTCAAATATATTATTGTGGAAAGAATAATTACAAAATCATTTGCTAGACTAATGGGTCGTGGAACCCATAGAGGATTTATAACTTTTGACGAGTTGAATAAATCGTTAGGTAAAAGAAATCTCTCAGACGAAAATTTAGAACAAGCATTTATGCATATCCTAGATGAGAATGTTGCTCTAGTCGAAAAGAAAACAGATTTTAAAGTTTTAAAAAAAAAAGATAATTCATCAAAAGAAGATGGAAAAACTATTGAGAAGAGTGATGATCCAATAAGAATGTATTTAAGAGAGATGGGTGGAGTTGAGCTTTTATCTCGTGAAGGTGAAATTGCAATTGCAAAAAGAATAGAAGCAGGGAAAGACGTAATGCTTATAGCTTTAGCCCAAAGTCCTATCACAGCCCAACAATTTGTTGAATGGGATGAAAAACTTCAAAAAGATGAAATTTTAGTTAGAGAAATTATTGATATTGATACCAATTACATGGAGGACACAAGTACAGGTCCAAGTGCAAAGCAAAGAAATTCTGGAGAGACAGATAAAAATGATGACAGTAATGATGATGATGAATTTAATCCAACGCTTGCTGCAATGGAAACTGAAATTAAACCTAAAGTTTTAAAAACTGTTAATAATTTAACTAAAGAGTATGGAAAATTAACTAAATATCAAAATGAAAAGTTAAATTGTATTTTAAATTCAATAAGTTTTTCAACTGCCAAAGAAAAAGGTTATCAAAAAATTGTTGATGATATTTTGGAGAATATTAAGTCACTTCAACTATCTCCATCTGTAACAGAAGAATTAGTTCAAAAACACTATGTTGAAAACAAAAAGATTGTTTCATTAGAAGGGAATCTTTTGAGGTTAGCCATGGATCAAAAAATTCCTAGAAATGAATTTATAAAGTTTTATGTAGGAAATGAAATTAATCCAAATCTTAAAAAATTTCTTGATACCAACCCTATGTGGAAACAATTCTTTTCTAAAAATAAAGATGAATTTAAAAACATAAGAGAAAGATTAATAGAGACAAGTCATAAGCTTGGTATTTCTGTTACAGATTACAAGAAGATAGTTAGCAGAGTTCAAAAAGGTGAAAAAGAATCTAGGATAGCAAAAAAAGAAATGGTTGAAGCTAATTTACGATTAGTAATTTCAATTGCAAAAAAATATACAAATAGAGGTCTTCAATTTTTAGATCTTATTCAAGAAGGAAATATAGGTCTTATGAAGGCTGTAGATAAATTTGAATATAGAAGGGGTTATAAATTCTCAACTTATGCTACATGGTGGATAAGACAAGCCATCACGAGATCTATTGCAGACCAAGCACGAACAATAAGAATTCCAGTTCATATGATTGAAACAATTAATAAAATTGTAAGAACTCAAAGATTAATTTTAAGTGAGTTTGGTAGAGAGGCTACCCCAGAAGAACTGGCTCAGAAATTAAGAATGCCTTTAGATAAAGTTAGAAAAGTGCTAAAAATTTCAAAAGAACCAGTGTCTCTTGAAAAACCAGTAGGTGATGAAGAGGATAGTAGTTTAGGAGATTTTATCGAGGATACAAAAGCTTTAGCACCTTTAGAGCAGGCGATTAAATCTAACCTAAGTGAGGCAACTACCAAAATTTTATCAACTTTGACTCCAAGAGAAGAAAGAGTGCTAAGAATGAGGTTTGGTGTTGGAATGAATACAGATCATACTCTTGAAGAGGTGGGTCTCCAGTTTTCTGTAACCAGAGAGCGTATTAGGCAGATAGAAGCAAAAGCTCTTAGAAAATTAAAACATCCAAGTAGATCTAAACAATTAAAAAGCTTTTTAGAAAGTTAAAATTTTCAAGGGAACTTAGAACCATTGATCATGGGGGATTAGCTCAATAGTAGAGTACTCGATTGACATTCGAGGGGTAGTTGGAGCGTAACCAACATTCCCCACCATCTGAAACAATTTTTATAGCACCTTATTAGTATCAATTAATTGAAATAAATTTTTATTATTTATAAAAAAATTAAATATTTTAAAAATTTTATTTAATTTTTCTTCTTTATCGTAAAATTTATTATAGGTTCCATTAATTATTGAATTATCATCAGTAAAAACCGTATTATCCAAACTAATTATTGGATTAGCATTAGCAGTTTGTGGAGGAAAGATTTTAAATTTAATTGGATCATTAAAAAAATGTCTTTGGTAATAAAAATACATTAAAACATCAGGTTTATTAATTTTTATATTAATCTTATCTAGTCTATCTAGTTTGTGTTGATACTCTTTTAAGCTATTAGATTTTATTGCAAAATTTAGATTATTAAAAAAATTTGAATTTGAACATAATAAAGTAGGAATATTATTAAATGCAAACTCAGGAGAAATTGTTCCATGGTTTGTCAAAACAAAATTTATTCCATTTTTAATTAAGAAATTATTAGGAGTTTTAATTGGTAAAAGTATTATATTTTTTTTATTAGGTATAAGATTTTTTAATATCTTTAATTGAATAGAATCGAAGTCTGGATGGGGTTTTATGTACCAGTTATATGCATTATTTTTGCTGGCATAATCAAATAAATATTTGAGCCACTCGTAGTAATCAGCAAAAATAAACTCTCCTTCAGAATTGGGTCCTTCAAAAAAATCATGTGTAGCTATAAGAACATTGAATTTATTTTTATTAATTATTATTTTAGTTTTTAACTCAAATTCTTTAGAAAATTTATGATTATATATTTTCTTAAAATAGAATGGTAAATCATCTAATTTTGTTATTTTACCTTCCATTTTCTGTTTGATTTCATTTTCAGTTTCTTTAAGTAAATTTTTAGGGCTAATCTTTTTTAGTTTGCAATATTTAAGTAAAGTTTTCTTTAAAAACTTAAACTCATCACCATGGTGCAGATATTTTTTACTAATTCTGTGGGTAAGGTTACCACAGACATTTAAATTACTAGTTTTAAAATTTAAAGATATTCTAGCAGGTATTCCAATTAAATAAACTGCATGACTATAACATATGTAATCTACATTGTTTTTTTTAAAATAATCGTCCCAAAAAACTGCAATTCTAATACCATTTTTAACAGTATCTTTAAATTTCTGATCCTCAAAATCTATTGTAGGCTTTTTATGAAAACGCAAATAGTCATCATAAATTAAATCTCCTATTTTTGTGTTCTTATATTTAAATTTTAAGAATTGTTTTTTACTTATTTTTTTAAAATCTATTCTTGAATAAATTTCAATAACTAATTTTTCTTGTTTATAATTTGTAAAGTAACTAATAAACTTAAATCCAAGTTTTTTATATATAAAGAAAGTAATGGGGTGGTATAGGGCGTTGATCTTTGGTGGATAACAATAAAAGTTTTTATATCCTTTCTTCTTAAAGAAAATTGACCAAATAAATAAAGATAAAATATTCTTATTAAATTTAAACATTTCAACTAAAATAATTTTATTATTGCTCTTTTTTTTATTTAGTAAAAATTTCTTATTAAATCCAGTATATTTTTTGTATAGGCTATATTTTTTACTAAATTCTTTTAGAAAATAAAAAGAGAAATTAATTATTAATTGAATAAATTTAATTGATAAAATATTTTGATGGAACTTAATAAATTTATTCATAATTTGAAAATTAAATTAAATTATAACTTTTTAATTTTACTGTACTTTTAATAATTTTTGCTTAATGTAAAATTTATTTTAACATGACTTAAGTTTTCAATAAAGATTAATATATGCGCTATATATCAAGAATAGATATCAAAAATAATTTTGTTATCAAGGGTATTCAGTTGGAAGGATTAAGAAAAATAGGTGATCCTCTAAAAATTGCAAATAACTATTATAAACAAGGTATTGACGAAATCTTCTTTAATGATTGCGTTGCATCTCTATATGGAAGAAATACTATTTTTAAAACAATTGAAAACGCTGCAAAAAATATTTTTGTTCCATTAACTATATGTGGTGGGATTAAATCTCTAAATGACATAGAACAGTCGTTGAAAGTTGGAGCAGATAAAGTTGCAATAAATTCCCATGCAACTGAAAATCCTTCTTTTATCAAAATAGCTTCAAAATACTTTGGATCAAGTACAATAGTTTCTTCAGTTGAAGCTAAATTAATTTCTAAGAATAGATGGAATATTTTTAAATATAATGGGAGAGAAGATACTAACATTGACCTATTTTATTGGCTTTCAAAAGTTCAAGATTTAGGTTGTGGAGAAATTTTTTTAACATCAATCGATAGAGATGGAACATTAAAAGGTTTTGATTTAAATTTAATAGAAAAAATTAAAAATTTGATTAAGGTTCCAATTATTATTTCTGGTGGTTGTGGTAATTATGAACATTTAAAAAAAATTAAAGATTTTAAAAATTTGGATGTAGCCTTAGGATCGTCACTTCATTACAATAAAATAAATATCAAGAAAATAAAAAAATGAAATCTATTTGTATAGTTGATTATGGTTTGGGAAATATAGCAAGTTTACATAACTCGTTATCTAAAATTGGTTATAAGCCAGAATTTTGTTCTGATAATTTAAAAAAAAATTATGATATTATTTTTATCCCAGGAATAGGATCTTTTTCCAGGGGTAGTAAATTAATCCATAAAAAAAAAATTTTTCAATTTATTGAAAGACATATAGCTAATAATTCTTTCATATTTGGAATTTGCCTTGGGATGCAACTATTATTTTCAGTGGGATTAGAAAATGGAAAATCTAATGGACTAGCTATTTTCAAAGGGAATATTAAAAAATTATCAGTTAAAAAAAATATTATTTTGCCAGTCGTGGGGTGGAAGCCAGTAAAATTTAAAAAAAATTTTTTAAATTTAAAAAAAAAATATAATAATGAAAAATTTTATTTTATTCATTCATATGTTGCTCATAGCAGTGAACCCAAAAATGTACTTACAGAGACAATATATGATAAAATAAAATATACTTCTGCTATACAAAAAAATAATGTTATTGGTACACAATTTCATCCAGAGAAAAGCGGGGAAGTTGGTTTGAATTTTTTAAAAGATGTAATTAAATATTCTTAAAAAGATTGCCTTAAAATCCACTTTCCTTTTTTATAATTCCACAAATGTGGCGAACGAAATTTGTCAACTAATTGGTTGAAGTATTGTTTGTTAAAATCTTTTTGATAAAATAACGACTTTAATTCAGGGTATTCGATTTCATTAATTGATAAATATTTAAATACCTCATCTTCAAATCTTGCAGGATATTCTCCGTCATATTTTTTAACTAAACTAACACCTTCTTCTCTGGTTATGTCTTTATTTCTAATTTCTTGAGAAGAATCATAAGTTGCTCTCCCGATACCAAATTTTATGTATGTCGTATAATAATGAAGATCGTCTATTTTATCATCAAGACCTGAATACTTACTGTAAGTACCCGCAGTTCTTTCCGGCGCTGGCTCAAATCCATATTCAGAAGCATAATAATACGCTTCTTGAGGATGCCATTTTAAATAATAACCTAAGTATTCTACAGAAATTTTATTTTCTTTAAAAATTTTAGTATCTAGTGGTAGATATGGAGAAAGATCTGCTTTTTTTATTTTAAATTTTTTTTCTAATGTATTTATATTTATTCCAGAAATAAATATATTTTTTGAATTTTTAGTAGAAAAATATTCTGGGTTTTTTGTGGGTTTTTTATTTGCATTGATATCATTTCCATATTCAGAGGGATTTTCACCATAGAATATTAGAGGTATATTTAGAAAACTTGCCATCCTTGGTGGAAAATACATTTGTCCCATTATAAATGGTTGAAAGGGGTGAAATATATTTTCTAAAGATATTCTAGTTAGTAATCTTTGAACCTTTATGTTTGGAGAAAATAAATAATTATTTAAACCAGAAGCAATCCAAGCATCAAAATTTTTTTTTCCAATATCAGTATATAAATGAGGTTTAAAGGTAACCGTAAGTGGATTCATTCCAAATTCATATTTCAACTTACTGGCAGCATAAAAACTATCTTTTCCACCTGATCCAGGAACCAAACAATCAAATTCACCATTTTTTTTTCTAAATTTATTGCACAGTTTAATCAATTCTTTTTTTCTAGAATCCCAATCAATTTCTTCCTTTTTTTCATGCCAACTACATGCGCTGCAAACATAATCCTTATTAAAGGTTAAAAATTCTTTTACTTTTTTTATAGTATGCGTGTATTCTTTTTCTGAGTCAGGTTTTTGATTGCTATATGTACATTTTGAACAAAATATAATATTTTTTGGCAAGCCATAGTATGGTTTGTTTTTATTACCATTTTTGTAATTTGAGTAAATTATTTTTGGGTTTTTTTTAAACATTTTTAAGAGATTAATATTTTTATGGTTATATATATCTGTTATTGTAAAGCTAATAAAAAACACAACTTGCTAGACTCGTAAAATTATTGTATTTATTGACCAAATTTAAGGGCCTGTAGCTCAGTTGGTTAGAGCAGTACACTCATAATGTATTGGTCCCAGGTTCGAGTCCTGGTGGGCCCACCAAAAATTATTTTCTAGTAAGTAATTATTGAATGAATTTTTTCAAAGTAAAAAAAAGAGCATTAATATCCCCATCATTACTTTGAATGATAGAGGAAAATTCTTCTTTCTGGGTTCTTGCAAGACTTAAGCCTTCAATAATCAAGTTCATTATTAAAGGGTTATCAGGATTTTTCGTACTAACCCTCCAATCGATTTTAACCTCTGGTCTTTGTTTGGTTGAAACCAAGATACTAGTAACCATCGTATAATTTTTATTTAATTTTTTTTTTGAAGTTACTTCTATCTCTGGATTCGAATACTCAGCTAATCTACTTGAAAAACTTTTTAAAAAATACTGTCGAAATAAATTCTTGTACTCTGTCATTTGACTATCTGTAATCTGATTTTTGTAAGATCCCAAAGTATAGCGGCCTATACCATCAATATCTACAGTATCTGATGCAATCTCTTTTAGTTTTTCTATTTTTTCTTCTTTTGAGAAATTACTATTCAAAGCTTCTGATGCTCTATTTACTGTTGATTGAATAAAAATATCAGCTTCAATCGAGTAGACTTTACTAACACTTAAAAGAATAATTATTAAAAAAGTTAAAGTTTTTTTCATATCCCTAAGATATTTTATTGGGACTCTATTTCTTCCCAGTCCCCATCATAAATAATTTCAAGACTTCCATTTGTATTTGAAATTTTTTGCTCTCTGTCCTGAAGATATAAACTTTTAACTGAAGCATAAAAATCCATTGAATTTTTTTCTAAATTTTCTATAGAATCAATATTTTGTGCTCTAAAATTTACTCCAGATAAAGTTTTTGTAATTGCATATTGCGACTTACTTAGGAATTCGTTATTGCCACTAATAGAAGCATTATACCAAGGGTCTCCACCGAGTATATTCATAAATGAACCTGCGGTATCTCTAACACTTGAAGGTCCTAAGATCGGCAATACTAAATAACAACCTGGGCCTACACCCATAGATCCAAGTGTTTGACCATAGTCCTCTCTCGTATATTCTGAAAAACCCATTTTTTGAGCAATATCAATAATTCCAAAAATTCCTACTGTTGTATTAATAACAAATCTTCCTGTATTAACTCCTGCTTTTTTTAATTCTCCCTGAAGAATATTGTTTGGTATCGTTACAAGAGAAGATAGGTTATCAAGTGCATTCCCTGTTCCAGCTCTAACTGGTGATGGCAGTTTCCTGTAAGCTTTTGCAATTGGTTCGATAATAACACCATCTAAGACTTGGTTAAATTTAAATGTTGCTCTATTTACATTTTCAAAACAGTCTTTGACCTGACTAGAGTTTTTTTTAATTAAGTTATTTTTACCATCAGTACCAGCACTCACATTTAGTGTAAGGAGTAAGCTAACTAAAAAAGTTATTATAAATTTTTTCATTATAGAATCATTATATAATGTATATAATCATAAAGTAAATCGTGATTTAGCTCAAAATATGACGCAAAAATGGCTTTAAAAATAATATTAAACTATTCACCCAATTTTAATCAAAAAAAAAGAATCGCTAAGCAAATTAAATTTATCATTTTTCATTACACAGGAATGAAGAGGGAATCAGGGGCTATAAATAGACTTACAAATATACAATCTGAGGTCAGTTGCCATTACTTAATTAAGAATAGTGGAGAAATTATTAAGCTAGTCCCTGATTTGTACGTAGCATGGCATGCGGGCAAATCATCATGGAAAAATTTTAAGTCTTTAAATAAAAATTCTATTGGAATTGAAATTACAAATCCTGGTCATGAGTTTGGATACAAAAAATTTTCTAAAAAGCAGATTTATTCCGTTTTAAAGTTGAGTAAGTTATTATTAAAGACATATAAGATTAGCCAAAAAAATATTTTAGGACATTCAGATATAGCACCAGAGAGAAAAAAAGACCCTGGAGAAAAATTTCCATGGAAATTTTTATATAAAAATAAAATAGGCTTATGGCATAAATTAACTAATCAAGAATTAATAAAAAATAGAAGGTTTAAAACTAGTAAAATAGAAAAAGAATCTTTTTTCACTAACCTGTTTAAAATTGGATATTCAAAAAAAATCCCCAAAGGTCTTAATAAAGATATTTATTTAAGGGAAGTGGCAAAAACCTTTCAAAGAAGGTTTAGACAAGAATTAATTAATGGTAAAATCGATCTAGAATGCTTGCTAATTAGCGAAGATCTTCTTAAAAGACTTACTTAAATTTTTCTTGAAGTTCTACAGTTTAGTAATAAATTAAATATGCTAGATGAACGACTTATCGCTTTAATTTTTTTAAAGAGGAAAGTCCGGGCTCCACAAAGACACAGTGCCAGATAATTCCTGGCGGGGGAAACCCTAGGGATAGTGCCACAGAAAATATACCGCCATAATATGGCAAGGGTGAAAAGGTGTGGTAAGAGCGCACCGGTTCTATTGGTAACAATGAACGCTGGAAAACCCCACTGGGAGCAAGACTAAGTAGAGATGACATTGTTGCAAAACTAAAAGCCG
>Ga0075445_10002065_pt1 | contig 10055 bp, 10 predicted proteins | sample CoawatmetaG02DNA_FD_72350 | JGI IMG/M metagenome (GOLD analysis project Ga0075445, IMG submission 72350) | Marine microbial communities from the West Antarctic Peninsula - Coastal water metaG029-DNA | ecosystem: Environmental > Aquatic > Marine > Coastal | place: Atlantic Ocean: West Antarctic...
GATAAAGAACCTGTCATACATTTTGAAGTTAATGGATTAAATATTTTTTTATTATTTACTAAATTAAATGTATGTGTTGGAACTGCTATTGTCCCATTTTTTCCTATTTTTTTTTTTTATTAAATTAAAAAATAATTTTGACAAGTCATCAATTTTTGAAATGCTTGGTATCCCAAAGTTCAATAAACTTCCAGAAATATAAACAACATCTCCGTAATTAAGATTGAGTTTATTGATTGATATTTCAATATCTTTTTTAGAATAATGATACATTAAGCATTTCAAATTCAGGTAATCTTGATTATTTTAAGTAAAATTTATAACAAGTTTTTATAGGAATTAAACAAATATTTATTTTACTAAACGTTAAACAATTTATATATGTGAAAAAAAATTTAATATTACTTGGTTATAAGAGTAAATCCTTTTAAAACTTGTTCTAAGTATTTCCCAATTTTGGGACTAATTTAATAAATTATAAAAAGTCTAATTGTCCAAATTATTATTCACATTTAAAATTATTAATATGATCCTGTCACAATCTAATTTTCTGATAAAGAAAAGTTTTTTTATTTTTTTACCCATTTTTTTCCCCACTCATCACAAACAAATTTCAAGGCTATATAATAGACTGTTTGCTCTTTAGGAGTATTAGGATCTTATAGGATAATATGGGAGTTTTTAGAATGATTTAATCTATTTTATATCTATGACTCGATTAATTCAATAATAAAGCCATTTTTCATTTTAAGAAATGCTACTTTCTTATTATTAAAAGCTTTTGCAGGCACAGGATTTACAATTATCTTAAAATAATTTTTTTTTAATTTCTTTATTGATGTTTTTAAATTTTTTACTTTATAAGCAAAATGATAAGCATAATTTTTATTTTTAAAGATCTTTAAAAGACTGTAATTTTTTTTATATGGTTTTACCAATTCAATTATATTATTTGAGTTGAGAATGAACTGAATTTTAACAAGAAGGTTTTTATCATTAATCAAATTACCTTTTTTTTTGTAATTAATTTTTTTAAATTCTTTGATAGAGTTATTAAGGTTAGTTGTTAAATATCCAATATGATGAAATTTCATAAATCTAATTTATTAATTTTTGTTGGGATGATTGAGTCTTTTATATATTCCTCAGTAAACCTCATGTCACTTAAAAGAATAAGTTTTTTTTTATTCATATTATCTATAATATCTTAAATATATTAGTTGATTTGTATATTCTTTAAATTTTTTAAAGAATTTTTCTTCAGAAAATTTTTTTGAGTTATTCCTACAAAAAGAAGGATTAAATTTTTTATAATTTTTTTCAAACTTTAAAATACTTTTATTCAATAAACTAATATTTTGTTTTTTAAAAAATATACCAGTTGCTTTATTCTTCGGATAGTCAATTATGGTATCCATTACCCCACCTTTTCCAAATGCAATAACAGGTGTGCCACACGATTGAGCCTCAACTGGAATAATCCCAAAGTCCTCTAATGGTGCAAAAATAAATGCTTTTGCATTTTGCATATATTTCACAAGATCATTATCACTTGTCCATCCTAAAATTTTGACATTTGGTTTGGCTAATTTTACATAATTATCTATTTGAGGACCACTACCTATAACGTATAAAGTTTTATTCGGTAGGTTATTAAATGTTTTGATTACTAGGTCTATTTTTTTGTATGGCACAAGCCTAGAAGCAGTTAAGTAAAAATCTCTTTTATATTTTTTAAATGCAAACTTATTGGTATCAACAGGTGGAGCTATTACAACAGAGTCTTTCTTATAATATTTTTTAATTCTTCTTTTTATAAAATTTGAGTTTGCTACAAAAAAATCTACATTTTTACTGCACACTATATCCCACTTACCAATTAATGTTAGAGCAATTTTTAATGAATTCCTAATAAAGAAATTTTTAAAACCATAATTTTCGATGTATTGTTTCATCATTACATGGGCATATCTCATAGGAGTATGACAATAACAAATATGAAGTTGATCTTTTCTTTTTTTAATGTTTTTAATAAATGAATGCGAGCTTGAAATAATTACATTATATTTGTTCAAATTAAAAAATCTAACAGCAAAAGGAAACAAAAAAAAATAATATCTAAATAATTTTTTAGAAAAGGGTAGATATTGAATAAAACTTTTTTTAATTTTAATATCTTTGAGAAATTTTCTGTCTTTCTTTTCCATATGGTCAACAATAGTAAATAAGTCAACCTTAGGATAAATCTTTAAAATCTGTTCAAGAACTTTTTCTGCACCAGCAAATTTATCTAACCAATCATGTAAAACTACAATATTAATTTTTTTAGTCATTACTATATCTTACTATTCAGTATTTCTTATATAATGTAAAGTGACTACTAATTTTAAAACTAATACAAAAATTACAAAATATCCAAACACGCCGGCAGTTAAATTTTTGTATGGCATAAAAAATATTAATATAAGAATGAACGGATAAAATATTGTTGAAACAAAATATCTTTTTTTAAAATTTAGATAAATTTTAAAAGAAAAATACCCAAAGAGAAAAGAAAAAATTAGAGAGAAAAATCCAAAGTCAAGAATGAAATCACCCCAGAAAGTGTAATAAACCGCTCCTCTTGGTAAGACTGACATTAATTCACCCATACCAGGTAAATTTGGAAATATAAAACTTTTTAAAAATTTTACCATTGGGTAAAATTCAATCATTCCAAAGTAATAATTGCTAAGGCCAACTGAATTATAAAGATCTACCCATTGATAATATCCGTGTAGAATATAATGTATGAAGTTTATTATCATAAAACTTATATAACTTACTTCATTACTGTTCGGTGTTATTAGTCTATTGTTTAAAACATAATCGAGATCAGAAACTCTGAATTGGTAAATATAACCAAAATAAACTAAACCAAGAATAAAGAGTGGCAAGATATAATATAACCTTACCTTAAATATTTTTTTTCTAATATATATATTTTTTAAAATAATTGTAAAAAATATAAACATAATATAAATTACTATATATAAAAAAGACGATTTAAGAGCTGAGTCAATTACTAATAATAAACTTGCTGCAATAACGATAAAACCTTTGATTGATTTAAAACTTACAATTTCATAAATTAAATTTATAAATAAAATCAATAACGTTGCAGGTAATGTTATAGAACTTAATATTCCAATGGCACCTGCCGAGCTAACTTCATACATAATGCTCATTTTAAATTCATAACTTGTCTCAAATGCTAAATAATTTTGAATAAAAAAAATACTATAAAGTCGCAAAATACATGAAATTATTGCAAAAAATATTAAAACATTAAAAATTTGAATTAACTGATATTCTTTTAGAACATATTTTTTATCAATAATGTCATTTTTGCCTTTACTAGCTAACAACATTCCAAAAAAGAATAGCAAATTTAATAATAAAAAAATAAATGAACTTTCATAGCTAAAATTATTATAGGAATATTCAAAGTTTCTTAAAAAGTAAGCAAACACCCACATTAACCATGAATATAAAAAAACCTTAATGGGACTTAAAGAAGAAACATTAAAATTCATTATTTTTTTTGATAATAATTAATATTTTTTATTTTAGAGATTTTGAATTTTTTAGGATCAAAGTCATATCTAACAAGATTTGGTTTTCCAGAAAAATATATGCCAGTTTCTTTAAGATCTTGTGTCACAGCAAGATTGATACCAATATTTATATCGTTAGAAATTTTTATTCCTGGATTAATTACAACTCTAGCACCGACATAAACATTTGAACCAATCTTAATTTTACCTGTAATTAAATTTCTATTTTTATCTTTTGTGTGAAAAAAACCATGTGTCCATAGCTGTACACCTTTACCTGCAAGAATCGAGTCGCCAGATATTAAAATACTTTCTGCTAAATCTAAAGTGTTCAAAGATGTAATTTGTGAATTTTTTCCCAAAACTAAATTAGATTTATCCTCTCCATTGAAAAAATTACTTCTGGTTAATAAATTAAAATTTTTAATAGTAGAAAGGGCAAAAAAAATTACGTTAAAGTTACCTCTAAAAATATTGAAATTACCAATGATTGATTTGTCTCTAAGGTATAATTTATTAATATTTATTAAATTAAAATTTTTGATTACAGAATTTTTTTGAAGGATTAATCTATTTGTAAAAATAATTGAAAAACCAATTTTAGAACTATAAGAAATTTTGTGACCAAGATAATTAAGAATTATATTTTTTATTTTAAATATGGGTAAAAGACAGACAAAACAGGTAAAGAATTTATTTAAAGTAGACATTAAACAATATAACAAATTAAAAACTATAATAGTAAATTTAAATAATTAAAATTCCAACTAAAATTGGAGCTAAACTGAGTAAATTGAAAACCATGACTTTGTAGTGAATTACATCGTTCTTTATTAACAAAGAATGAATTACATATAAACCAAGAGTAACAAGCAAGTAATAAATTAGAAAATTTTCTAAATCCATTAAAAAAAAATGATTAATAAAAGTAAATATCAAAATCGATAAAATTGTATAAATCAAAAATTTTAACCAAATTTTTTCTTCATGCAATAATGCAACTGAAACCATATTATTTAAAGTTATAAAACTAAAAATATGTAAAAAAACTGTGGAAATTAAAAAGATTCTAAAGTTTTCATATAATATATTTATATTAAAATAATTTTTAATATAATAATTGCCATCTAATAAATGAAAATAATCACTAAAAAGATAAATTACTAACAATAAAAAGAATAACATAAAAAAATTTAAGATAGCTAAAGTATAAATTCTCTTATTTCTAATTTGGTTGTCTTTATTAATTATATTTACATAGAAAAAAGAAGAAAAAAACTGATATGAAATTAAAACTATAAATGAAAATCTAAAGATATATAGGAAGTTATAACTTTCATTTTCATCAAAATATACAGGGACTATAACTTTTAAATATTGAAAAATAAAAACAACCACAAAACCTGAAAACAAATTTGGAATTGCACTTTTTAAATATAGTGGCCAATTAGATATTGAGAAATAATTTTTTATTTTTTTTTTTTCAAAAATTTTAATGCTAGTAAAGGCATAAAGAAAAATAAAGGGTATAAAAAAATAAGAAATAATTAAAATACTTTTGTATTGAAAAATAATAATTGCAAAACCCAAGATGATGAAAAAAGATGTTTCAAGTATTAAAGCTTTATTCCTTTCTTTTTTAACTTTATGTATTGCCATTAAAAACCGTGAAATTATGAAAAAAATAGTAAAAATTGCTGAGCAAAAAATTATTGTTATATCTGAAAAAAAGTAAGCAACAAACAAAAGTAAAATTACTAATAAAATATTATGAGTTTTAATAAAATTAATATTGTAATTACTATTGTTAGAATTTAATATTTTAGGTAATAAAGAAAAAAAACCTAAAGTTAAAATTGGAAGCATCATATTTGCAATGCCAAGAGCTTGTTCAAAATTTATAAAATTTCTTTTATCTAAAAAAATAGCAAATAATAAAGGAAAAAAAAATAAAATTATTCTTGATGATATAAAGGTTATTGAAAATAAACTAATTTCTTTAATATTAAAATTTTTCATTTTTTTCAATTTGAATAATAGATTTAGCTATTAAAGGATCAGGATTTTCATTTGACGGTTGATTGTGCCAAAGATTAAATGGGTAAGGAAAACTATATTTTATAATTTTTTTAAACATTAACATTGCATTAGTATTGTCTTTTTTTACTTTTTTATTTTTTAAATTTTTCAATTTACTAACTAAATATTTTAGTGATTTAATTATAATAATACCTCTGTGATTTGTATAATCTGAATTAATCAGTGTATAAATATTTTTATTAAGAATTACACATTCTAATATTACTGTCCCTGTAATTGAAAAAACTGCATTACATTTTTTTAATAAATAATTCATTTCTGTTTTTGGGTGTATCAATATTACATTTGATAATTTTTTTATTTCGAAGAAAGTTTTATAGTTTATTTCATATTTTAATTTTGGGTTAGGTTTTACAGCTAAAAAAAAGCCTATCTTTTTTAATCTAAATGATAGTTCTTTTATGATTTTTATTTGATCAGCATACGGATAGCCCCAAACATTTATATTAGACTCAGGTTGCATTTGCATCGGATAGAGCAATGTTTTTTTTTTAAACAAGTTATGTAATATTTTTTTATTTCTTATTGAGTAAAATTTCCATAAATAGTAAATAAATTTTTTTTGTATAAATGATTTTATATAAAGTAGTGGACTATGAGTATTGTATTTATCACCAAAAAAATAACCCATTAATGCAAGAAATTTAAAAACTAAAAATTTTAAATTAAAATGTAAAGATATTTGCTTCATATAAAAAGGTTTATGTTTTCCCTCCGAAATAAGATTAATTAATTTAGCTATTTTAATATCATCAACAGTTTCATCTTTATTCTGGTTCATTATCCAGCTTTGTTTATCGTATCTATTAAATTCAGTTCGATCACTTGGATGTCTTGTGCCAGTTGGAAATATGTATCTAATTTTTAATTCTTTCGCAATTTTTATTGTGATTAACTCATGAAATAATGTTGCTTCACCAATAATCAATGATGGTTTTGTTTTAGTAATTATCTTTTTTATTTCTTTATAATAATAATGGTAATGATTTGTGCTTTGTCCGTAATGAAGATGGCCTCTATCTGCTGAATAAATTTTTTTGAAATCATCATTATTTTTTATTGGTCTTAAGTCATCTTTTTTTGGATACTTTATTTTGTGGTGAATTCCCTCTTTTGGGAGATATATATGATTTTGTATTATCCAGTGTATTTCATAATTTTTTAATAAATATTTTGATATTTTATCCCAATAAAATACTCCAGTTTTATTTTCAATAAAAAGAATTTTTTTTTTCATATAAATTTATTAATTTTTCTAATGTTAAGTTAATACTTTTTAATAAGATATGGTGCAATAGTTAGCTTTTTTTTAAAGAATTTTTCACTTTATTTAGTTAATCTTTTTTAAAACGAATCTGATATACCTTAAATTATATGTTTTTTAGATTTTTTATAATTTTATTATTTTTATCAAGTTGTATAAATTCTACTGGCTTTAAAGGTGAGCCAAAAAACAAGAATCCAAAAAAAATAGGCATAAATCAAACTGGTGTTACATTGAAATTTCATAACCTTAATAAGATTAACACAGCGTCACTACCTAAATTTGCAGATATAAAAAAAAAAAAAAATAAAAAATTAACTAAATTATTTAAAGAAAATAAATATTCTTATACTATCGGTTTAGGAGATGTTATAAATATAGCCATCACAGATATTGATGATATTAACGGATCTTATACAATTAGTCCTAATGGTGATGTAACTATACCTTATGTGGGTCAAGTTATGATAAGTGACAAAACCAAGGAAGAAGCGCAATCTTTTATAAACGATGTTTTAAAAGGTTTTTATCAAGAGCCTGAGACTATTGTTAAAATTGAACAGTATAATAGTGCTTATGTTTATATCACTGGAGCAATAAATCGTCCTTTATCAATTTTACTGTCTGAACAACCCCTTAAAATTTTGGATGCGTTAATAAAAGCTGGATATATAAAGGACCAAAAAAGTTATGTTAAAACTGCATTATTAAGAAGAGGAAATGAAGTTTTTGAAATTGATTTATATGAGTTGTTAAATAAAAATAATAATGAATTTGATGTTTATTTAAGAAAAGATGATGTGCTCCATGTTTCGGAATCTGATACTGATCAAGCATATGCCTTTGGAGAGTTTACTACATCAGGGCCTATCTCTGTTTACCAAGATTTAACTTTAACAGAATTATTAGCTACAAAAGGAATTAATAAAGCCACCGCTAAAACAAAAAGTATTTATATATTAAGAGAAGATGAAACTAAATTTTTATATATTGATATTTTTCAAATTAATTTAAATAATCCTGCAGCTTTCATTGCTGCAAATAAATTTTATATATTACCCAATGATATTGTGTTTATACCTCAAACTAATTTAGTAAAATGGAACAATGTTATTAGTCTTTTAACTCCATCTGAAACTCTTTTTAAAACCTACAAACCTTATATAGCTGAGCAAGATGATTGGTATATTATAAGTGATAATCAAAATATAATTAGTGGCGATCAAAGTAAGTAACCAACTTCAAGAAACTTTATTTTTAAATTTAATTAATCCAATAGATAAAATAGTCATTAGTAAAACTGATATGCCAGGAGAATGTAATGAAAAGTCAAACCAGCTTTGAAATAACAATATTAGTAATAAAAGAGTTAACAGCATAAATCTAGCTAGCTGATTTTTTTGATCAATATTATTTATTAATTTTTTAAAATAATTAATAAATAATAAAGATATTATAGATATACCAAGAATTCCAACTTCACCTAATAATTCAATACTATCATTATGAACTCGATCAGCTAAAAAATTATTTTCAAATTTTTCAGGTAGTATATAAAAAATTTTAAATACCTGTCCAAAAGCTCCATTACCATAACCAAATAACCAAAAATTTTTAAATTGATCCCACCCAAAGGCATGTAAATCCCATCTGGCTGCCTCACCAATAATTGAAGTTTCAGCAACCCTTTCAATTAATCTAGCATTACCAAACAATATGGCCATTACAAAAACGTCAAATATTAATATAAAAATGATTACAATTGATAGGGGATTAATCAATTTTTTAAATGATATACGTGAGTAGAATAGAAAAGAAAGTAAAATAAAAATATAACTTAAATTGGCAATTCTAGACCAAGTTGTTAGGATACCAATACTTAGGAAGATAATAAAAATTCTTATAAAAAAAATTTTACTTTTAATTTGTTCGACTAAATCAAATTTTGTAACTTCATTTTTTAGAAAAAAAACCACAATATAATAAAGGCCTGAAAAGGCAGATAAAAACAAGAATGTACCAAAAACAGATCTATTAACAAATAATCCAGTACTTGCATTTAGATAATAAATTTTTTGTATAAAAAAATTTGATGGGTTTCCAATTAACATCCAATAAGTAGCAAAAATTGCATGAAAAAATCCTAATACACATATAAAAAATAAAAATTTCATCAAATATTTACTCCTATTAAATAGTGCTGGAAAACTTAAAAATATTATTAAAAAATTAATACAGCTTAAAATTCTAAAATAAGAACTACTTGGATCAATACTTAGTGTCCAAAATTGTTTATCAATTTTTATAGATTTATATAGGTCATAATTGTTGGGAGCTATAATCTCAATTAAGTTTAATGGCAGTGGTATTATTTGTATAATTAAATATCCCACATATGTAAAAAAAAAAATAAAAAAAACCTTATTATCTATATAGTTTTCTTTTATTACTTGTTGAAACTCAATATTTTTTAAACAACAAATAAAAAAAAAAATAAAACTAATTGAAGAAATTTGAATGGCTAAAGGGTTAATACTTGCGTTAAAACTTATAGTAAAAGCTATGATGATCAAAAATAGATTTTGAAGGGTATTTTTTCTTAAAAGCATTAAGTGCAGATATTATTTGTTGGTGATATGCACGTAGCATCTTGAGATATAAGCAATGTAAAAGTTCTATTATTTGTTACTGTACCAGCAAGTATTGAGGCTTGGATTTCAAAAGAATATGTTGCTGCATTAAGTAATCTTGGAGCAATTCCAGAAATTTGATTTCCAGTAACTGTGATACTTGTCCCATCAAGTCCGCTTATATTTCCTGTATTAGTTGCGGAAATAAATAAATAAGTAGGCATAGAACCTTGAGATCCAGTAGCCACTACAGTTTCATTTATATTTTGTCCAGCACTTACACCTGGTAATGTCTCTGCGGTTGCAAATGTTACAGTTTCTGCACCACCACCAGCACCGACACTTGGAAAAGTTACAGTTGTAGATGATGATCCATTATCATCTTGTGCTGTTATACTTACAGTTGTTGAAGAACCCACTATAGAAGGAGATCCAGATATAGTTCCTGAATTTTCATTCAAACCA
>Ga0075445_10002074_pt1 | contig 10031 bp, 8 predicted proteins | sample CoawatmetaG02DNA_FD_72350 | JGI IMG/M metagenome (GOLD analysis project Ga0075445, IMG submission 72350) | Marine microbial communities from the West Antarctic Peninsula - Coastal water metaG029-DNA | ecosystem: Environmental > Aquatic > Marine > Coastal | place: Atlantic Ocean: West Antarctic...
TCCACCAAGCAAAATAGTTTTAATGTCGCGTTCGTCTATCGGTTAGGACTCCAGGTTTTCATCCTGGCAAGAGGGGTTCGATTCCCCTACGCGATGCCATTTTTTTTAATTAAAAAAGGCTAATCTTAATTAAATGTGCTAAAGTAATACCATATAAAGCCCTTTGTCCCGTTCGTCTAGAGGCCCAGGACGCCAGGATTTCATCCTGGAAACAGGAAGTTCAAATCTCCTACGGGACGCCACTTCATTAGACTTGAAGTCACATTTCTAATCTGATTAAATTTTAGAAGTGATTTGACCTATTTCCCCTTTGATAATTACTTAACTCGCTAAGTTTTTTTTGCTTTAGTGGTTTATTAATAAGCTTAATGCCTCTAATTAAATCAATAATTTTGTATTATTTAGAATTTGAGGGCCTCAAGAGTCTGAAGTACCTACATATTTTAAAAACATATGAACAACCAATGATGGCTTATATTGATGGTTTAACAGCTCCTTTGGGACAAATAATGGGCCATGCAGGCGCTATTATTAATTCAAGTGGTGAGACTGTTGCAGAAAAAATAGTTATTCTTAAGGATGCTGGGATTAAGTTAACACCCAATCCTACTGATATGAAGTTGAAAGTTGCATTGCTATTAAAAGGTCGCTAGATATCTAAATATATTTATCTAATTGGTCTATATAATAACCTCATTTAATTCAATACTTTTTAGCTAGTATTTAAAATGAAAAGTTCAAACGTTATTTATCATCAAGCTTCTGTAACGCGTCAAAGACGTAATAAGTTAAATAACCATCGTTCAATTGTTCTTTGGTTCACTGGTCTTTCTGGGTCTGGTAAGTCAACCTTAGCGCACGCTTTAGAAGAAAAGCTATTTCAAAAAAGCTGCAGGACTTTTGTATTAGATGGAGACAATGTCCGTCATGGATTGAATTCTAATCTTGACTTTAGTGAAGCTGGTAGGACTGAAAATATTCGTCGTATTAGTGAGGTTAGTAAGTTAATGTTGGAATCTGGTTTGATTGTCATGACTGCTTTTATTAGTCCATTTAATAAAGATCGTAATGATGCAAGAAAATTAATTTCTGATAATGATTTTATAGAAATATATTGTAAAGCAAGTCTTCAAGTTTGTGAAAAAAGAGATGTTAAGGGTTTGTATAAAAGAGCAAGAGCTGGAGAAATAAAAAATTACACAGGGATTGATTCCCCCTATGAGGCACCTCAAAATCCAGAGCTTATAATAGATACGGATCAAAAAACTATAGAAGAGTCGGTATCTATAATTATCAAATTTCTTGAATCAAAAAAATTAATCGATTAGAAGTATTAATTTCCTAGTATGAGCCAAGTGCTTTTATTAGAGGCTCTATATGAGCCTTATGTTTCTTCCAAGCGTCTGAACTTCCTTGGTACATTTTTTCTCTTACTTGGAGCAAGCTAGAGGTTTTAACTACTCGTTTAGTTTTATGAAAGTTTAAACAATTTTCATCCCAATCTAAATCACAGTGCTCAAGTAACAATTTAGTTTCCCGCTCTTGATTATTAGTTAAGTCTTCATAACTTATATCATAAATTCTATCTGGAAATAATTTATGCCAAAAATCCATTAATTCTGAATATAAGCTATAAAAGCCAACTAGATCATCATAATTATTGCCATATCCAACAGCATTAAAAAGGTTTTTATAAATTGACCAACAAATTGCCCTTGCATCTCTTTGAGTGTGAATAATTTTTGCTTCAGGGAAGGCTGATAAAATAAATCCAATAAATCTAAAATTTAAAAGTGATTTATCAATAATAATGCTTTCATTTAAATTCAAATTAGCAATGTCATCTAAATATTTTTCTCTTATAGATAAAAAAGTAGATTCTTGAAGGTCATAAGTATTGCCTATGTTTATTTTACTATCACCAATAGATGTAGACGCAATTTTTGAGCCTTGTTTTAGATTTTTTTTGATGATTGGAGCAAGAAGTTTACGAAAACTCTGTGACTCACCTATCCCATATACAGCATTATGGCTGGAAAGTATTTGTTCAACTAGAGTAGAGCCTGAGCGTGGCATTCCAACAATAAAAATAGGTCTAATATTAGAAGGGCCTAATGGTAAGTTTTTTTTAATATTAGCTGGGTTTCGGTATATCTCTTTAATAACTGAAAAAAGTTTTTTTTGTTTATCTAGTGAGTAATCTAACTCATTTTTTCGTAGTCGATTTCCCTCATGAAGAAACTTAAACATTTGATCTTGGTTTTCTTGATTTTCGTACACTTTAGCTAAAGCAAAAGAAAGATTTATTCGCTCAGAGGTATTAAGATTATCCTGCTCAAGGAGAGAGTGCATTTTATTTATGCGTGGATCACTATCTTTATATTTAATTAGATTGCTTAAGCTATAATGAGCTGCTGCATAATCTGGGTTAATTTCTAAAGCTTCTTCATAATGTTTTTTTGCATCATCTATATGACCGAGCTGTTTTAGTACTCCACCAAGTTTATAGTGAGCTTCTGAAAAATCAGGCTTAATTTCTATGATTTTCTTATAGCTTATAGCAGCTTTATCAAGTTTGCCTTGTTCTCTAAGAGTGTTACCAAGGCTAAGATAAACACTCCAAGCATTTGGTCTAATTTTTATCGTATTATTGAAGCTTTCAACCGCAGCATCAAATTTACCTTGACTATTTAGTATCCCGCCAAGATTAAAGTGAGCTTCGGCAAAATCAGGATTCATTAATATAACTTTGTTGTAGCTTTCAACTGCTTTACTTAACCTACCTATTTTTTTATAGATATTGCCAAGATTATTATGTGCATCAACGTAATCTGGATTTGATACTAATGCATTCTCATAGCTTTCAATAGCTGCTTCATTTTGCCCAAGATCTTGAAGAGTCACTCCAAGATTATTATGAGCTTCAGTATAATTAGGTTTAATAGATATTGATTCTTTATGGCTTTTAACAGCCTCCTCTAGTTGGCCCATAGCTTGAAGAGTAACTCCAAGATTGTTATGTGCTTCAGCATAGTTTGGATTAATATTTAAAGCTTCTTTAAATCTTTTAATAGCTTTATCTGATCTTTTATCTTCTTGATAAATCACACCGCATATATTGAGCAGTAATGGCTGATTAGGATAGTCATTGATCAAGTTCTCAATTTCAAGTAGTGCTTTTTTTATCTCTCCGCTAGAGAAAAGTTCAATTACTGGTTTTATTTTAATTTCAATTGTTTCTTGTTTTATCATCAGTACTAAGCTATATTTTTTATAATCAGTATTTTACTCTAGTACTAGTTAAGTGCCTTTATTAGTGGTCCTAAATAGTCCTCATATATTTTCCAAGCTTCAGAGCTACCTTTGTACATTTTTTGTCTTACCTGTAAAGAGCTCGCAGTTTTTACAGCTCTTTTACTGTTATGGAAATTTAAGCAGTTTTGATCCCATTCAAGTTGACAATATTCTAGTAGTTTTCGTGTTTCCTCTTCCTGATGAGTTGTTAAATCTTCATAACACATATCATAAATTTTATTTGGGAATGTCTTATGCCAAAAGTTCATAAGGCCCTTATATGAAAGGTAAAAATCCGCCAAATCATTTAGATTATAAGCAAATCCATTTCCATTATTCCTAAAATTGGATTTATAAATTGACCAGCATACAGCTCTAGCATCTCTTTTCATATGAATAATCTTAGCTTCAGGAAAAGCAGACAAGATAAATCCAATATATTGAAAATTTAAGGGCAATTTATCAGTAATAACTTTTTCAGGTTTTCTGAAAGAGGTTAATTCATTTAAATACTGACTTCGAATAGACAATAAAATTTCTTCACTTAAATTATTTTCATCATTTTGGAGATAATTTTTTGCAAAAGGTGAAATGATAGTTGGCAAAGTTGATAGTTCACCTGCACCATAAACACCTCTATGGCTGGAGATTATTTGTTCAACAAGAGTTGACCCAGATCGAGGCATACCAAGAATAAAAATCGGTCTTATGGATGAATCCTTAATAGTAGAATCTTTAATTTTAGGAATTGGTGAGCTAAAAATTTTCTTTACAGTAGGTATTAATATCTCTGATTTACTGGCTGAGTAATTTAATTCCAATTTACGAAGTCGGTTTCCTTCATGTAAGAATTTAAACAATTCTTTTTTGTTTCCTAATCTTTCATTTACTTTTGCTAGAGCAAAACATATATGAATTCTGTCAGAAGCATTAAGTCCAACATCAGAAAAGAGAGATTTCATTTTGTCAATTTGTGCTTCAGTTATTGTGTATTTTTTTATTTCAGTTAAATTGTAGTAAGCAAAAGCATAGTTTGGGTTTATTGAGAGTGACTTTTCATAAGATTTTATTGCATCATCTATTTCCCCTTTTTCTAGATGAATATTTCCAAGATTCAGATGGCTTTGAGTGTAACTAGGGTTGATAGCTAATGCTCTCTTGTGGCATTCAATAGCATTATCAAGCTTATTAATTGTTTGAAACATATTTCCCAAGTTTGAGTGTGCATCAACATAGTTTGAGTCTATTTCAATTGCTTTTTCAAAATTTTTAATAGACTTCTGAAAAAGGCCTAGTTCTTTTTCTGTCACACCAAGATTATTATAAGCTTCTGCAAAATTTGGTTGAAAGGCTATGGCCCATTCAAAATGATTTGCTGCATCTTTTAAATTTCTAAGTTCAAGAAAAATATTACCAAGATTATTATGCGCTCCTGGATAGTCATGTTTAATGCCCAAAGCTTTTTTATAACTATTAATGGCAGCATCAAACTTGCCTAATTCTCGAAGTGTCACACCAAGATTGTAATGAACTTCTGCATAGTCTGGCTTCAACAGCAGTGCATTTTCATAGTCCATAGATGCTTCATTAAGCTTTCCGATAGCTTTATAACAAGATGCCCGGATATTAAAAAGTAATGGGGAGTTAGGAAAATCTTTAATAACTGGGTTAATCTCAACGAGTGCTTTTTTAGATTGCCCTTCAGCATAAAGATTGACAATAGATTGAACTATTTTCTGATTTGGTTCTTTAATAATTCTAGTTTCTTTTAACCTTAATAACCCATTTTTTGCCTCTTGGTTCTTTGGGAAGTTTTTGAGTATCAGTAAATATATATTTTGAGCCTCTGCAGTATCTCCTTTCTTTTCGATTTTTTTGGCACGAGCCAAAAGTCTTTGAGTTTTAATTGTCATATGAAAGTTTTTTAGCTAAGGTTTCTTCTATTAGTTGAAAGTTAAATATTACAATTATTTTACATATTATCTTATGTATTAATTTATCAACATAACTTTTTAACAAAAAAAAATATAATCAAATTATCAATTAAAATATAAGCTGTGAAAACACTCAATATTAATAATGAACTCAGAAGGTTACAAACAAGATCAAATCAATTTAGTAATTGAACTTTTCTCTAGTAATCAGTTTCAAGAAGCGCTTGATTTCTCTAATATTTTAATCAAAGATTTTCCAAATGACTCAGTACTCTTTAATATTATTGGAGCTTGCCATGCTGGTAAAGGTAATTTAAAACTTTCAATTGAGAGTTATCAAAAATCAATAATAATTAATCCTAAGTATGTTCAAGCTCACTTTAATCTTGGAAGATCCTTTCAAGATCTTGGTGATACAGACGAGGCTGTAAAATCATATGAGAAGGCGATATCTATTAATCCAGAATATGCAGAAGCTCATAATAACCTTGGCATCATCTTTCAAAGCTCTGGAAAGCTTGATGCTGCAGTTAAATCTTATGAAAAAGCAGTTAAAACTAAGCCTGAATACCTTGAAGCTATTTATAGTCTGGGTATTCTACTTCAAGAGCTTGATAAGCCTAATGAGGCAGTTCAACAATTTAAAATGGCACTCGCTATTAAACCTGATTTTTTTGAATTACATAATAATTTGGGTGTTTTAATGCAAAAGCTTGGTTATTTAGATCAAGCAGTTAAGCACTATGAAAAAGCAGTTGCTATTAAACCAGATTTTTCTAATGCTTTTAATAATCTTGGTATTGCTAATTATGAACTTGGTAAATATGACACTTCTCTTGAGTGTTATCAAAAAGCAATAGTGCTTAATCCAGCTTATCTTGAAGCTCATTTCAATTTAGCTGATTTGTTTCAAGAGATTGATAGGCCAAATGATGCGGTTAATTGTTATGAGGAAATTCTCTCTTTGGAGTCAAATAATATTGATGCAAATAATAGGCTAGGTGTAGTTTTCCAAAAACTTAATCAGTTGGATAATGCCACTAGGCAATATAGAAAGGTTCTTTCCATCGAGCCCGAAAATATTGATGCACAATACAACCTTGGCTATGCACTTCAGGAACTTAATAAATTTAATGAGGCGATTGTATTTTATGAGAAAGTACTAACTATTAAACCTGACTTTACTGATGCTCTGAATAATCTTGGAATTTCTTTTAAAGAACTTGGTCAGCCTAATGATGCGATCAAGTTTTATGAAAAGGCTCTAGTTCTCAAACCAGACTATGCTGAAGCTCATATTAATATTGGAAATGCACTTATGGATCTTGGAAAAGTTGATTTAGCTATTGAGTATTATCAAAATGCACTTAACATTGATCAAGAATATGCTGAAGCCCATAACAACCTTGGTATTAGTCTTTTAGGTTTAGGTAGGGTTAATGAGGCGCTTAAATCTTATGAAAAAGCAATCACCTTCAAGCCAGAATATGCTTCTGCTCATTTTAATTTAAGTGTACTCAAAAAATATTCAGAAAATGATGCTCAAATTACTCAAATGCAATCAATTCTCTCCTTAAGTTCTACCAGCCCCTCAAATAAAACCTTTTTGTGCTTTGCCTTAGCAAAGGCAAATGAGGATTTAGGAAATCAAAATGAGCTATTTAAATTTTTAAATGAAGGTAATAGATTGCGTAAAGAAGAGTTGAACTTCTCTTTTCATGAGCCAGAAAATCAAAATATTATTATTAAAAATTTATTTAATGGATTAACTTCTGCCTATGAACAAGTCTCATATAAATCTTCAATAATAAAGCCTATTTTTATAGTCGGAATGCCTCGTTCTGGAACTTCACTAGTGGAGCAGATAATATCGAGCCATGATAAAGTTTATGGGGCTGGTGAATTAAATACTTTTTCCCAACTATCTAATCCTTTTTTAAGTGGGAATAAAAATGTTCTTTCTGAAAATACTTTATTGAATATTCGTCATAAATATTTAAATTACCTTTCAAGCTTAAATGTCTCAGAAAATATTATTACAGATAAAATGCCATCAAATTTTCGTAATATTGGTTTTATTTTGAAAGCCTTTCCTGAAGCAAAAATTATTCATATTAAAAGAGATGCTATGGCAATATGTTGGTCTATTTACAAAAAATACTTTAGTGTAAGAGGAAATGGCTGGGCATATAGTCAAGGCGATATAGCTCAATTTTATTTGCTATATGAGGACCTTATGAGATTCTGGAATGAGCTTTATCCTAATAAAATTTATGATGTAAGCTATGAGAGCTTAACTACTAATCAAGAAGAAGAAACTCGAAAACTGTTAGACTATTGTGAGTTAGATTGGAATGAAAATTGTTTAAATTTTCATAAAAATCCAAGGGCTGTTCAAACAGCCAGCTCAATTCAAGTTAGGAAAAAAATGTATAAAGGCAGTTCTGATGCATGGAAAGATTATCAAGAGTACTTGCAACCTCTTATAAAGATTTTAAATAAATAAACTTGTTAAAGTAATATTATGGAAACACTCACTATTATTATCCCAGAACGAATGGCAGGAGAAAGATTGGATTCTGCATTGTCAGAAATGCTGCCAGATTTCTCTCGTTCAAAAATAACTTCGTGGATTAAATCTGGTGATGTTTTGATTAATAATAAATCATTTAAACCAAAAGATAAAGTTATTGGTTCAGAGGTGGTTTATTTGAATTTAGCTAAAAAATTAACTAATAATTGGATTGGTGAAAATATTCCATTAAATGTTGTGTTTGAAGATGAAGACATAATTGTTATTAATAAGCAATTTGGACTTGTTACTCATCCAGGTGCTGGAAATTGGAGTGGGACCTTGGCAAATGCGCTGCTTTATTATGATCCAACCTTGTCAACCCTTGATAGGGCTGGTATTGTTCATCGATTAGATAAAAATACATCTGGCTTAATGGTTGTTGCTAGAAATGAAAAATCACAAAAATATTTAGTTGAGCAGCTCCAGAGCCATTCTGTTGATAGGGAATATTCCGCAATAGTATATGGACATATGATTGCTGGAGGAAGCGTTGATGAGCCTATAGGTCGGGATCCTAAGGATAGAGTTAAGCAAGCTGTTACAGCGAATGGAAAAGATGCTTTAACTCATTATAGAGCAATTGACCGCTTTAAAAGTCACACTCATGTGAAAGCAATTTTAGAAACTGGCCGCACTCATCAAATACGTGTCCACCTTTCTCATGTTGGGCATTCTTTGGTAGGGGATCCAATGTATGGAGGCCGTGTACGTTTTCCAAAAAAAGCAAGTGAAGAACTAAAAGATGCTCTACTTAATTTTAAAAGGCAGGCGCTTCACTCAAAAAAGCTAACTCTAACTCATCCTGTTTCAGGAGAGTCCATGTCATGGAAGGCGCCGCTACCAGATGATATGGTAAGACTATTGGAGGTTTTAAAAACATTTGATTCCCAATAATTATGGATTATTCAAATCAATGAATTTTTTCCCAAATAATATTAAATTACTTTCAACACCAAGACTTTTAGATGGTGGGAGCAGCAAGGGCAGCTTTGATAACTTTAATTTGGCACTGCATGTTGATGATGAGAAAAGTGCGGTATTAGCAAATCGAGACTTATTATTGAGGCACTATAATTTACCCTCTGATCCAGTATGGATTAATCAAACGCACTCAAAAATGAGTGTTGATGCTGACGCAATATCATCAATAGTTAATGCTGATGCAAGTTATAGTAGGATACCTGGAACAGTTTGTGGAGTGCTTACGGCAGACTGCTTGCCAGTTTTTGTGTGCAATAAAGAGGGTACTGCTGTTGGAATTGCTCACGCTGGCTGGAGGGGTTTAGTGGATGGAGTAATTGAATCATTAATTGAATCTTTTGATTGTAATATAGAAGACTTAATAGTTCACCTAGGGCCTGCAATCTCCCAATTATCTTTTGAGGTAGGAGTTGAAGTTAAGACTAAGTATCTTTCAAAAAATAAAAATTTTGAAAGTTGTTTTGCTTATATAAATAATAAATATTATCTTGACCTATATGATGCAGCAAGAGTAGTTCTGCATAGTTTTGGAGTTAGTTCAATTAGTGGCGGTGATAGGTGCACCTATAAAGAGTCAGATCAATATTTTTCATACCGAAGAGATGGCAAGTTTTCAGGTAGGATGGCCCATTTAATATGGATGGAGAGGTCCTAAGAGGCTGTTTCTTTCTCTTTACCTTTGGCACTGAACTTCATTTCTCCACTGTCTTTTTCGAGTAAGTAATAGTGAAGTGATTTCTGTTTGCGCTGCTTTTGTTGGGTGATACAACCACGAACTTCAAAATCATTATTAAGCTCTATATCGTCATAGGATGAGTTTAAGCACTTTAAAAGCTGCCTCCCATTTTCTGATACAAACTGACGGAAATAAAGTTCATCATTAAAATCAATAATAGCATATGCTTTATTGTGAATTGGCATTCCAGGATCAACAATTATGATGCAATTTTCGCTAAATTCAGGCGACATCATATCACCAATATTTTGGAGTGCATAAGGCTCTGAATTAGTAGAGCATGTACTTTGGAATAAAGCCTTGGGGCTATCTAATGTTGACATTTAGGACAATAATAAGTTGCTCGTTGATTTTGTACAATCTTTTTAATTGTACCACTGCATCTTTTACATGGCATGTCTTTGCGATCATAGACAGATAAGATTTGATAAAAATAACCAGCCTCACCATCCACATTAGAAAAGTCATTTAAAGTAGTACCACCATTATTAATTGATTCTGTTAGTACCTT
>Ga0075445_10002082_pt1 | contig 10010 bp, 9 predicted proteins | sample CoawatmetaG02DNA_FD_72350 | JGI IMG/M metagenome (GOLD analysis project Ga0075445, IMG submission 72350) | Marine microbial communities from the West Antarctic Peninsula - Coastal water metaG029-DNA | ecosystem: Environmental > Aquatic > Marine > Coastal | place: Atlantic Ocean: West Antarctic...
TTTTTAATTTCAGCTTCCCGAGCGCCAATTTTACTATTAGACAAAGCTAACGCCTCATTTCTATTTTTGACTAAGGTTGTTAGTTTTTTAATTTCAGCTTCCCGAGCGCCAATTTTACTATTAGACAAAGCTAACGCCTCATTTCTATTTTTGAATAAGGTTGTTAGTTTTTTAATTTCAGCTTCCCGAACGCCAATTTTACTATTAGACAAATCTAACGCCTCATTTCTATTTTTGACTAAGGTTGTTAGTTTTTTAATTTCAGCTTCCCGAACGCCAATTTTACTATTAGACAAATCTAACGCCTCATTTCTATTTTTGAATAAGGTTGTTAGTTTTTTAATTTCAGCTTCCCGAACGCCAATTTTACTATTAGACAAATCTAACGCCTCATTTCTATTTTTGAATAAGGTTGTTAGTTTTTTAATTTCAGCTTCCCGAGCGCCAATTTTACTATTAGACAAAGCTAACGCCTCATTTCTATTTTTGACTAAGGTTGTTAGTTTTTTAATTTCAGCTTCCCGACTCTCAATAGATCTATAGAATTTTTGATCAACTTGTTTTTCAATATTATGAATTATATTTAAATCAAACTTTGTATCAATAAGTAAAATATCATCACATTTTTTTTCTAGAACAATAGTAACGCTTCCTTCATATATAATTTCCCACTGCTTTCCAATTTTTGACTTCAGCTCATCTATAAAAAGGTTAATATTTGGCCAACTCTTGTCGTTCACATTATCAATAATGACATGGCCACCATTCATAACTTCTTTATTAAAATTATTCCAATCTTTTAATAATCCTGAGAAAGAATGATCTCCATCAATAAATAAACTTGCTATATTGAGCTCTTTGATTTTTCTTAATACCTGTTTGTCAGTTGAATATTTTTGAATTAATTCATAATCTTCAACATTAAACAGTTTTAAATTTTTAAGTAAAGTTTTTGCATTTATTTCTAAGCCACTTATTGAGTCATTAGAATTCCCATAGTAACTATCTAAAGGATCTATCATAATATTTTGAAATTGATTGCTAGCACTATTAGCCTTTATGACGTAGTCAGTTAAAATAGCAGAAGCACCAAAGAGCGTACCAATTTCTACATGCGCTAAATTAGATGCATCAGAGTTAAGCATTTTTTTTGAAGTTACATATCTGGATGAAGCCAAGGCTATTAAATCTCTTATATCTCCAGCAAATCTACCAATAATAGATTTATCTACACTTAAAATAAATTTACAAATATCATTAAATATTTTCTTATCTACGTCAGGAAATGACTTATTAATATTTTCATACCAATTATCAAACGCTTGATCATCATCAAACGAAATTATAAAGTTATTATATTTATCTTTCATTTATATGCCACGTATGTTCTGGCGTTATATATCCAAAAAAACGATGCTTGTAATTTGTAGTTTCAAATTTATCAAGCTCTCTGAACAAAGCCTCTGCTCCATCATATATAGATAAAACATTGACATATTTTCCTGGGTTAATAATGTTATTTAAAATTAGTCTCCCTGAATAAAGGTCATTATGACTTGGCTTAATCCTTATTTCTTTCATATCAGTAGAAACCCCAGTAATAATATTGCCATTCTCATCCCATAACGGAACCCCAATGACTAAATTTATAGGCTTAAAGTATAATTTAAAAGAAAAAGACAATATCATTTCTTCATTTATTTTATATGTCTTTTTATTCCAACTAAATTTAATATCATAAATTTTCTCTTTATTCTGAAACAAGTCTCCATAAAATTCTTTAATTTGGCCTATAGGGCTAGTTTTCTCACGAAGTTTATTTTTTCTATCTTCTTCTTGTTGTAAATAGTAGCTTACAGCGTCTTTTGGTTTTCCATCAAAAACTAAATTACCTTTTTCCAATACAAGAACACGATCACAAAATAACCTAACACTATTCATAGAATGCGAAACAAATATCATAGAAATTTTTTTGCGCATAGCATTTATTTTTGCTAAACACTTCTGTTGAAAATCAAAATCTCCAACCGAAAGAACTTCATCGAGTATAAGGATATCTGGCTCACTTGAAGTGGCAATACCGAAACCAAGTCTTGACTTCATCCCACTACTATATATTTTTACAGGCTGCTTAATGAACTCACCTATGTCTGCAAATTCCACAATCTCCTTAACTTTATCTTTAATTTCATTATTCTTGAAGCCACTTATTTTAAGATTAAATTCTATATTTTCTAATCCAGTCATTTCTGGTTTTAAATTTGAGGTTAACTCAAGAATAGCAGAGATTCGTCCTGTCGTATTACTCTGACCTGAAGTTGGTGATAATATGCCTGCAATAATCTTAAGTAGTGTTGATTTTCCATCTCCATTCCTTCCTATAATACCAAGCGATTCACCTTTGCTAAGCTCAAATGATACATTATTTAAAGCATGGAACTCTTGGTGATATTTTGTATTAAAAAAGCTCAGAGACTCTTTTAATCTATCTACTGGCTGATCGTAAAGTTTGTAGGTTTTTGAGATTTCTTGAACCCTAATAATGGTTGAATTTACAGTCATAAAACGTCCGAAAAATGTGGTCTTAATCGTTTGAATACAACGATACCTAGAGTTAAAATAACTACTGATGTAAGAAAATATAATGCGAGCCCATTGCTCTCCCAAAACCAGACCTTATTAATAAATGTATTTCTGTATCCTTCAATGATATAAACCATTGGGTTAAGTTTTAATATCCATACATACTTCTCAGGGATAGCGCTTAATGACCAAAAAATTGGCGAAACCCAGAAACCTATCTGCAAAATAACACTTACTATCTCGGATATATCTTTTGTGAATACTCTGAGTGAAGATGTAAGCCATCCTAGGCCTGATAATAGCATGCTGAGACAGAGAATATAAAATGGTAATTGTATCCAATATAAGGTTGGATAATATCCATACAACAACAAGAATCCAATCATGATTAGAATAAATATTCCATGCAAATAAAGCGCGGAAATAATTTTAACTATGGGCAATATACCAATTTTAAAATTCACTTTCTTCACTAAGAATTGATTACTTAAAATTGAGTTCATTCCACCTGAAACTGCATTAGAAAAGAATATCCATGGAATATAGCCAGTTAATAAATATAAAATAAATGGAGTCTCGTTTTCTATTTGGGTTTTTTTAAATCCAGAAGAAAATATAAACCATATAACCATAATAAAAATCAATGGACGGAGAACTGCCCAAACCACCCCCAGATAAGACCCTAAAAACTGATATTTGAAGTCGTTTATTGACAAGTCTACAATCAACTCTTTCTTTTGATAAAGAGACTCGCAATTATTATAACTCTGTTTGAATAGTGACATATATATTTTGCCTATTAATCTGGATCATGCAGACGGCTTGAAATACCACCATCCAGATTTAAGATAGAACCATTTAAGAAAGAATTACGATTATCGGTCATAAATAATGCAGCATTTACAATATCACTTATTGATCCTATATTACCACTTGGGTGAAATTTCTTTAATTCCTCTAATCCCTGAGGATTATCAAGGAAACTAGCGTGTAACATTGAAGTATCGATAGCAGCAGGACAAATTGCATTAACACGTACCTGACGCCCTAATTCAACAGCCAATGACTTGGTTAGACCTACTAGACCGGATTTACTTGTTGCGTACGCACTAAAATTTGGCTTGGTTAGTGTGGAATGAATACTAGCAATATTAAGCACACTGCCCTTTGCCGCTCTTAATTTAAGCAACAATGCTTGGATTAATATAAATGTTGAATTGAGATTAATGTTAATAGTTGTTTGCCAGTCTCCAAAAGATAAACTCTCCATTGGTGCAAGAATTTGAGTTGCGGCATTATTAATTAGCGCATCCAATCCGTCAGTGCAATCACGATATATATGATCAATACATTTCTCACGATATTGATTATCTTTACATAACCTATCTAGATCTATAGAAATATAATCGTCAATGCTGAATATACAACTTTTTGCATAGTCTGTACCAATCACTCGCCAACCAGCCTCTTGAAACCCTTGGCATAAGCCTTGGCCAATTGCTCCATTTGCACCAGTAATTAATACAGTTCTTATTCCCATTATTCAGTAATTTTTAAAAAATTAAATAGCTTGTTTATGGCTATATGACTGGTACGCTCTACTGCGTCAGCGGTATTTGATGCATTATGAGATCCAAAAATACAATGCGGATGGGTACGTAAATACGAATCCATTGGCAATGGCTCTACCTCAAACACATCAAGAGCTGCCGAATAGACTTTACCTGACTTAAGAGCCTCTTCAAGAGCCTCTTCATCAACAATCGGCCCTCGGCCCACATTCACTATTCTAACACCATTTTTCACTTTCTCAAATACATCAGCATTGACCATATGTTGACTAGACTGGGTAAGTGCACACGTTACAACAATAAAATCAGCTTGTTCTATGTGATTAGGCCATACCTCTATTTGTACTTCCGGAAGATCTGGATTGGAGTTTGCAAATGGGTCATATGCAATAACCTTCATATCTGATGCTAGTAATCTCTTTGCTGTGCTTTGGCCAATATCACCAAAACCAACTAATGCCACTTTTTTACCAGCTAATGAAATACCTCTTGACTTAATCCAGTCACCATTTCGGACTGCCCGGTCAATTTCATAGGTTTCTCTTGCTAAAGCTATAACATAACCCATGGCTATATCTGCAACTTCTCTGCCAAACATATCTGGGGTGTTTATAATTGGAATATTAAGATCTTTACACGCATCAAAATCAACATTATCAACGCCAATCCCCCATTTAACAGCTGCCTTCAAATTTCCTGCCTTTCCAGCTTCAAACACTTCACGTGTCGCAGGATCATCTCCAATTATCCAACCGTCATGCTGAGGAACAATCTCCTTTAACTCTTCAATAGACATAGTTTGAACCACATTAGGTGCGCTCAGCTCTATGCCTTTTTCTGTAAAAATATGTCTGAAGCTGTCAATCATCCCAAGCATTGGGGGGCATGTTACTAGTATTTTCATCTTCACTCTCCTTTGCCAAGCAAATAACCACCGGCAACAATGGCAAAGTCCCAATCATTTGGCGTATCAATATCGATCGATTCAAACTTAGAAGTTTCATACATCATAGGATTTTCTCCAATACGCGCATTAGTTTTATCAAAAGCTTCTTTGGTAAAAATATATAAATTAGAGTTCTCCTCAAACCAAGGCTCTAAATCTTGTGTGCGAAGAAGATTATCCGGGTCATGATTTACCGCACTACAATCTTCTCTATAAAAACGAGTTTGAATTTTATCAACTGTAAACAGCGAGTCTGCATCTCCACTATTTCTTTGCATCTGAAAAGACTCTAAAGCACCTCCAACTGTAATAGCTGTCATTAGTGGGTTTGTTGTATGTGTCATCAAATAAATATCAGCATTTATATTGTTTACATCATCTTCAATGATCAAATTCATTGATACCATATCTCCGCATATCTCCTTTTTTCTATCTCTAATCACAATTCTATCGGTTTCAACCAAACCGTTTTCTGCAAGGATCTCTCTTGCATCAGTATTGATAATTACTTGATCAATTTCTTTGATCGCAAGAAGTGTGTCAAGTGTCCATCGAAATAATGGTTTTCCATTAAACTCTCTAAAATTCTTCCCTTTAACTCTTTCGCTGTTTGCTTTCATTGGCAACAACGCTACAATTTTTTGCTTTTTCATTTAATAATCACTCTTTAACTTGGGGTAAAAATACTTCATCTTTGCCGCATGGGATAACTTACGACAAACATGATTTCCTTTATATGCGCCATAATATTGCATAAATCGAAACAATATAATTGACGATAATTCCTTAAGTAACACCTTTTGATTAAGTGCAATGCGGGCATCTCTAAAGATGGCAGTTAAAGTAAAATTAAATGCATCCAGCAAACTAACCGTTACTTCGGGCATGATTTTTTGTAGTGCAATTGATTCACGTTCATACCTGGTTTTAACTTGCATCCAAGATTCATCATGTATGTGGTACACAATACTGCTTTCTACATAGCCAATATTGCCATTATCTTGCAATATTTGCTTAGCCAAAAACATGTCTTCCAGACCGGTTAATTCCTCATCAAATTGATACCTACTCCACGCTATTCTAGTAATAGCAGAATTGGCATTATTACAAAAAAAATCACTTACAAGAATGCCTGGTTCTTCAGGGAAGTACTTTGCAAAAACTTGATTCTCACTAAACTTAGTAGTATCTCTTCCAATTTGCCGACCATATGTATAATCACATTGATTTTTTACCAATGGATCGATTAAATCCTGAAGCCAATTTTTATTAACAGGGACGCAGTGGCCACTAATAAAAACAAAATATTCACCATCTGCGAACTTACAGCCAACATTTAAAGACTTTCCAAATGTAAAGTCTTGTTTTTTGATATGAGTCACTCTAGCTTTGTATTTTTTAGCTATGTCCAAAGTTTTATCTGTAGAACCAGAATCAACAATAACAACCTCACAAAGAAATCCGTTTTTTTCTTGCATATCTATAGCGCTCAATAGCTCATCCAGATGTTTATCCTCATTGAGGGTCCTGATAACAATACTGACTAACATCTTTTAACCCTCACATCTACTTCAATAATCGAACCTGATAAAGGGTATTGCTTTCTTTTATTACTAGAAAGGCCATCATATGCGCTAGTTACAAATAATTTATCTTCTTTTATATCTAAAACGCAGTTTGTTGGCCTAGGAACAGGCACCTTAAATTCATCTACTATATTTCCATTTATATCTAACTCTATAACTTTAAAGCCATCCCAAATTGCAATGAAAATTCTACCATCTGAAGAAATACAACCGCCATCGGGAGTTAACTTTTCTTCTGACAAGTCAAGCCAGGTGCTTTTACTTATAACAGTCTCCCAATCTTTTGAAAATTGAAATTTAAAAATCTTATATTGTATTGAATCTGAAATTAACAAATCGTTTGTGCCTGGTATGTTGATAAAAGTATTAGGAATAAAAATATCATCATCAACAACACATGATTGATTATTTTTTGAAACCACTATTGCGCCGGTAGTTTTAAGATTCTTATCCATAATACCATAAATATAAATGCCATCTGAAATCATCACAGCATCATTAGATCGATAATTCTCTGAAGAGAAAAAATCTGGAATTTTATCAATTAGACTTAATGAATTTGTTTTGGCATTAAATAGCACAATTCCATCAGAGCTGGTTAAATATACTAAATCTTTGTTAACATATAAAACAGTAGTCACTTGTTTATCAATCTTATAACTATCAACTGCTAAAGACGTCGCTACAAATAACGTATTATTAAAAATATCAACCCAGTAAATATTACTACTACTTTTGTCTATATAGATTCCTTCGCCAAGTTCCGCGTAAACATTAAATATATTCATAATATGTGGATTATATTTAATAAAGATGATCAATACGGTCTGTATTGAATAATGAAGAACGGCGCTTGATGCCGTGCACTTCGCAACCCTTGTCTAGTAGAAATTCTACTAGATAGGCGCCATCTTGACCGGTGATTAATGCTACTTTGTTTTTCATAAAAACCCTATTTAATTTAAATTTATAGCTCTGTTGTACTCATCTGAAAATCGCACAATATCATCTTCACCCAAATACTTTCCACTTTGTACTTCTACAATCTCTAAAGACTCATTGGTTTGGTTTTCTAGGCAATGAATAATTTTAAGTGGTATATAAGTAGATTGCCCTTCTGTGAGAGTCAATTTTTGATTTCCATTAGTAGCTGTTGCCACCCCACTAACAACTACCCAGTATTCTGAGCGCTTATGATGCATTTGTAATGACAATTTTCCACCTGGGTTGACATGTAACATTTTAACCTGGAAGTTATTCCCGCTATGAATAGACTCATACCATCCCCACGGCCTGTAAACTTTAGCATGTGGCTCACGTTCATCACTAATATCTAACTGCAGTGACTCAATAATTGTTTTCATCTCATGTGCTTTATCTTGAGCGGCAATAAAAGTAGTATCAGGCGTATCTACAACAATTAAATCTTCAATACCATGTGTTACTACCATATGGTGATTAGCATTAATGTAAGTATTTTTTGTATCTTTAGTGATAACATTTCCTTTAATCACATTGCCATTATTATCTTGTTCGCCTATATCGTATAGTACAGACCAAGAACCGACATCGTTCCACTGAGCATCAAGTGGTACAACCATCACATTATTAGATTTCTCCATAAGGGCGTAATCAATCGAATCAGAAGGGGATGATTTAAAAGATTTTTCATCTAGGCGAATAAAATCAAAATCTTGTTTGGATTTTCTAACAGCATCTTTTGCCGATATAACAATGTTAGGTGAATATTCAGATAACTCGTCAACCAATGTATTCGTTTGAAACATAAACATACCAGAGTTCCAAAGGTAGTTGCCTTGCTCCAAATATGACTCGGCAGTTTTTATATCAGGTTTTTCAACAAACTCTTCAACCTGATAAGCGCCACCTATTTCATTTATGACAGACTTAATATAGCCATACCCGGTATTAGCTTCTGTTGGCACAATACCAAAAGTTACTAACTTGCCTTTCTGTGCTTGTTTAAATGCAATATCAATTGCTTTATGAAATTCATTAACGTCTCTAATAACATGGTCAGCAGGCAGTACTAATAGCATTGAATCTTCTGCTATTTTTTGCGCCTGAATTGCTGCTACAGCAATCGCAGGCGCAGTATTCCTACCAATAGGTTCAAGCAATATTATTGGATTGGTTATGTTAATTTGTTGACACTGCTCAGCCACAATAAAGCGATGCTCTTCATTGCAGATAATAATAGGCTCTGCTAGATTATCTAATCCACTTAAACGAAGAATTGTTTCTTGAAGCATCGTTTTGTCACTCACCAAAGGTAAATATTGCTTTGGATATTGCTTTTGTGACAATGGCCATAAGCGTGTGCCAGAACCACCAGACAAAATAACAGGAACTATTTTCATTTTTATTTTTATTTTTATTTTGAGATATTGATAAGACAAATCTTAGCATAATGCTCTTTTACGTGCAAAAAATGCATTATTAAAATTAATGACTAATATAAAGAATACTTATTCTTAGAGTTAAATAAACCAAAGCTAGAAATTTCGTTAGTTGGGCAAACAAGATAACTCCGAGAACAGAAGATATTAGAGCTATCAATGAAATAACCTTAGAGATTACTCTGCAAGGTAGATATTAATTTAATAATGTTAGTCTACTTTTAAGTCTACTTTAATATATACAAACTGATAATTCACAGTAAATAGGTTTTACATTAATGACTGACGATAGTTGGTGCCCGGGGCCGGAGTCGAACCGGCACGGTATTGCTACCGAGGGATTTTAAGTCCCTTGCGTCTACCAATTTCGCCACCTGGGCATGTAAGCCGATATTATAAACACTTTCGCTAACTAGTATAGATCTAATAGTACTTATGATGACCTAGCGCTTATAAATTTCTAAATAAAATAATTAATAAGAAAATTATTATATAACCATTTATGGGTATATGAAATACAGGAAAAGTAATTATTATAGTTTAAGAGTGGTTCACCGTTTAAAGAATGGAGAAGTGCAAATGTTTGATAAAATAAGTATACCGTACGAATCAGTAATGCTATTCAATATAGTAAAACTAAAACCTAATGTATCTGTAGAAGATGTTGAAGGTTTAATAGGCGAAATGTGTTACGTCGTTAAAGAAAACTACCCAGGTTTCTTAGCAGGACAAGTATTCAAATATTCAGGCTTCATAAGTAAAGAAGGAAGCGTTGGATCTTATGGTGAAGAAGGTAAGCATTTAGCCATAGTAACTTATTGGAAATCATTTGCAGAACATGAAGAAAGTCATTCTCATGAAACTTTTAAAGAGCTCTTTGATAAATTAGTAGTATTCTGTGATG
>Ga0075445_10002113_pt1 | contig 9934 bp, 10 predicted proteins | sample CoawatmetaG02DNA_FD_72350 | JGI IMG/M metagenome (GOLD analysis project Ga0075445, IMG submission 72350) | Marine microbial communities from the West Antarctic Peninsula - Coastal water metaG029-DNA | ecosystem: Environmental > Aquatic > Marine > Coastal | place: Atlantic Ocean: West Antarctic...
TGCCACCGCAAAGTCACCTGCGCAGGGCGCGCAACACGGGACGTGCGATCAGGGATCGAAAGACAGCCTTCAGCCAACACGGCAACCTCGTCAGAACAGTCAGCCAGTTCTGGGTTCACAAACACTTGCGGGTCGGGCATGCCTTGTTTCCAAGTCGCATCCATCACAAACATGCGCTGTGTAATTCCAACCTGAGGGGCGGCCAAACCGCGCCCCGGCGCAGCGTACATCACATCCAACATGTTCTTTGCGAGTGCAGCCAGCTCTGCGTCGAAAACCGTCACTGGCGCACACACAGCGCGCAGAACCGGATCGGGTACAAAGCGTAGTTGCAGATCAGTCACGGGCCATTTCACGCTTCAGTTTTTGCATCTTGCGGGTGATCATCTGACGCCGCAAAGGCTTCAGGTAATCGATGAACAATTTACCATCCAAATGGTCGATCTCGTGCTGAACACATGTGGACCAAAGCCCGTCAAATGTCTCTTGAACAATCTTACCGTCCAAGCCGGTCCAGCTGACCTTAACGGACGTAGGGCGTTCAACCTCGGCATATTGATCAGGGATAGACAAACAGCCCTCATCATAAACTGACAGTTCGTCGGACGACCAAATGACGGACGGGTTAATTAACACCATCGGTTCGGGCGTTGCGGCGTCTTCCTTTGCACAATCCATCACCAACAGGCGCGTCATCACGGCAACTTGTGGGGCGGCCAAACCTATGCCCGGCGCATCATACATCGTTTCCAACATATCGTCGGCCAAACGGCGCACGTCATCGGTCACATCAGCCAAGGGGGCGACGGTTTTTTTCAAGCGGGGATCGGGGTGGATCAGGATATTGCGAATAGTCATATGCCACGATCTAGCGCTTGCATCCTTGCCGCGCAAGCCGCACCAGTATCTGAATGATAACGCCGGAGAAACCCAATGTGCTTTGACACCACCCCCGACCGCCGTGACACCCATTCCAGTAAATGGGACAGCATGGAATCCATCTATAGCGTTTCCCCCGATGACGGCATTGCAATGTGGGTCGCGGATATGGAATTTCAACCGCCGCAATGCGTACAAGACGCGGTCAAAGCGATGCACGACCACGGTGTTTACGGCTACTACGGCGACGAAGGTGACTACCGCGCAGCAATCCAGTGGTGGATGTCCGAACGCCACGGCTGGCAGATTGATCCGTCATGGATTTTCACAACTCACGGTCTCGTCAACGGGACAGCCCTTTGCATCGATGCCTATACATCCGTCGGCGACGGAGTCGTCCTGTTCACGCCTGTATATCACGCATTCGCCAGAGTGATAAACGCCGCGGGCCGCCACGTGGTATCTTGCGAGTTGGCTAACAATGCGGGCCGCTATGAATTCGACTTTGACGCCTATGATGCGCAAATGACGGGCAACGAGCGGATGCTCATTTTGTGTTCGCCGCACAATCCCAGCGGGCGTGTTTGGACCAAAACCGAACTGCAAGCTGTCGCAGCCTTTGCCAAACGGCACGAACTGATTCTTGTGTCGGACGAAATTCATCACGATCTGACCATGCCTGGCTACACGCACATCCCGACGGCCCATATCGACGGCATTTCCGACCGGCTCGTGACAATGACCGCCACAACCAAGACGTTCAATATCGCAGGCGGCCACGCAGGCAACGTGATCATCAAAGACCCTGATTTGCGCGCACGGTTTGGTGGGCGCATGGCGGCGATGGGTATCTCGGCGAACAGCTTTGGCCTGTTCATGGCAACGGCCGCCTATTCGCCAGACGGGGCCGCATGGGTTGATGACCTGCGCGCATATCTCGATGGAAACCGTCAAGTGTTCGACGCGGGCGTGAACGCCATTCCGGGCGTGAAATCAATGGCCCTCGAATCGACCTATCTGGCTTGGGTTGATTTTTCCGGCACAGGTATGTCGATGGAAGAGGTGATTGAACGTGTACAGAAAAACGCTAAAATCGCAGCAAGCCATGGGCCGACTTTCGGGCTAGGCGGGGACAATTTCTTGCGCTTCAACATTGGCACAACACGCGCGCAAATCGAAGACGCCGTCGCGCGCTTGCAAGTCGCCTTTAGCGACCTGCAATAACTTAACTCGTGATTAGGCCGGCTGGTACAAAGTCGGGGCGTTCATAATCAACAGGGGCTGCATCTGTCACAGGGTGCAGCCATTTAAATTCGAAAATGCGCTCTTCACCCTCGACAGATGATCCAACGATCAGGCACTGATACAGGTGACGGGCACCGTCATAAATTTCGACGCGGCCGCGCAATTTTTCTGCAACATCAATATCAAGCGAAAATCCAGCGTCCCAAAAACGGCGGATACGGTAGACATTATCACCGTCATGCACACACAAACGATCCTTGCGCTTTAACGCTTCTTTGCGGGCAGCGTCCAATCCTTGGCGCACGGCTTCTGGCAAAAAGTCATTCATCGGTCGTCCCCTTTGGCCCAATAATGGACCGCAAAGTATGAAGATCAAGTGACAAAATCCGCCGCGTTGCAGCGAAATTGTGCAATACCCCTACGAATTAACGGCCGCCTTTGGGCGCAAAACATGCGGACGGGACGCATCATAAAGCGCGCTATCGGGAAATCCGTGGTTTTCAGCCAAAGCAGGACCGACGAGAATCAGCGCAGTGCGCGTAATCTTGGCAGCGCGTGCTTTTTCACGCACGTCCATCAACGTGCCACGAATAATCAACTGATCCGGCCAGCCAACGCGGTAGATCACAGCGACCGGACAATCCGCACCATAATACGGGGCCAATTGGCGTTCGATCTCGCGCATCGCACGGATACCAAGATGAATAGCCAACGTGGCACCTGTCTTGGCAAAATTCTCAAGCGTTTCACCTGCGGGCATACCTGTCGATTTCATTGACATGCGCGTCAGGACGATGGATTGGGCAATTTCTGGCACCGTCAATTCGGTCCCCAACGCAGCCGCAGCGGCGGCGTAAGCAGGGACACCGGGGATGATCTGATAATCAATTCCTGCGACTTTTAGCCGACGGATTTGCTCCGCAATTGCACCATAAAGCGACGGATCACCCGAATGCACACGGGCGACGTTTTGGCCCTTCGCATGGGCCTCTACAATCTGGCCGTGGGTTTCATCCAACGTCATTGGGGCAGTGTCCATGACCAACGCACCTTCGGGGGCGCAGGCAACAACGGCCTCTGGTACAAGTGATCCGGCATATAAACACACAGGACATTCGCCGATCACACGGGCGGCTTTGATGGTCAAAAGTTCCGGATCACCCGGACCTGCACCGATAAAATAGACTGTCATTTAGGATGCCTCCTCGGGCATATATGGGTCATCGCGCTTGGCGGTCAAATCGCCGTCAATTTTGCGGGCATAGCCACGCGGTGTGAACATACGAGGGCCCTCGCCCATCTGGGCAAGGCGCGAATTACTGGACCCGATCAGAACCACGGTCAGCATATCAACTTCATCAACCTCAAGTTGATCTAGGCGGCGATAACGTACATTTTCCTCCGGACGGCCCAGCGAACTGGCAAGCATCACTGGCGTGTCCGCAGGGCGGTGTTGCAACAAAATGTCGCGGGCCTCAGCGAGCAATGTGCGGCGGGTTTTCGACACCGGATTATAGAACGCAATGACAAAATCGCCCTCAGCTGCGGCATGCAAACGGCGGATGATATCATCGCGCGGGGTCAGCAAGTCCGACAAGCTAATCGTGCAGAAATCGTGACCCAGCGGCGCGCCGGCTCGGGCGGCGGCACCTTGAAGGGCGCTCACGCCGGGCGAGCAAATAACGTCAACGCGGCGCGCAGCGTCAGATACACCTTCTTCGGCAGCGGTTCGGTCCAGCAGTTCAAACACCAACGCGCCCATCGCATAGATGCCCGCATCACCCGAACACACCAAGGCGACGTTCTTGCCCTTGCCAGCCTGCTCTAACGCATAACGACAACGGGCCTCTTCTCCGCCCAGCGGGAAATCAGACCGATCCTTGCCAACAGCCAAGGGACCAAGCAGATCGATATACAACCCGTAGCCCACAAGCTCCTCAGCCTCAGCCACCAATCGGGACACCTCTGGCGTTCGCCAAGCCGCTTGCCCCGGGCCAATGCCAACGACCGACAACCGACCACGGGCGCGACCCTGCATGGCAACCAAAGGCGCTGGAGAAATCGCAAGCGCACAGGTCGCATTGGCAGTCTTATGTTTGGCAACAAACAACGTGGCATCCGGCCCTACTTGGGCCAATGCAGCCGCCTCGGACACACCGTGGGTACCTACTTCGGCAAAAACCACCTCAGACGGGTTTTCCAAACGCGGTGTCTCAGCTTCCAAAACATCGGCCGCGAACAAGCGCATAGGCGCGCCCAAGCTTGCAGCCAACTGGATAATTGCAGGTTCATCCGCCTTAAGCGTAATCGTATTCACAGAATGGATCGCCGCAGGCGTGATGTTTGCGGCAACAAGAACCTCTTGGACCAGAGCGGCCAACTCCGCAGGATCGCAATCGCGCGCGCAACCAACACCCAAGGTCAGGCGCTGCGGGGCAAACTGCAAATGCGCTTCGCCCAGATCAGGAATACAATCCATCGTCGCTGAAATCTGCAACGTGTCACCGACTGGCAAATTAGCAAGCCAAGGTGCATCACCAACGACCTTGGCACCACCACCCGATAGCAGCGCAGCCATTGCACCCTTTGCATCATCACGGTTGACCAACGCCCAACCAGCAGGCGGCTCGTCCAAGGCAACACCCAAGGCAACATCACCAGCCGTCGTGACAGCAGCAACAGCGCCCAACGCGTCGGCAATTTGCGCGGCCAGTTTATTTGCGCCGCGATGCCCGCCCAACAAAGGAACAACAACTGCGCCATCATCGGACACAGACAACACCGGAGGCTCCGCCAGTTTATCCATCAACAACGGGCCAACGGCGCGGATCAAAATGCCACTGGCACAGACGCCGATCACTGGAACACCGGCAGCAAACAAATCACGAGTGTGATCCAATGCATTGGTGAAAAATGCATCCGCTTGATCAACACGGCCCTTACGGCCATGAACCTTGGCACCCAGTAAGGCGGCAATCTTATGGGCTGTCGATTCTCCCGAACGGGACAGTGTTAGAACAACAGGGGCTACAGCCATGGATCGGCTCCTTTAGTGAGCAAAATCATCGAAAAATAAGGGGCCTTTTCAGGGGCATCCGCCAAGGGCAAGACCACCTCTTGGGGCAGGGTCGCGCGTTCAACGTAAACCGCATGGTCAGTCAGACCCAAGCCATCGATCACATTGCGAATTTTGGCCATATGGCGGCCAACCTTCATTATCACAACGCTTTCGGCACCATCAATGCGTGCGCGCAATTCGTCCGCCGGCAACGGGCCCGGCAATACCGTCAGCCGCTCGTTGCGGGCTGCAAGCGGCATACCAGCGCTGGCTGCACACGCAGTGATTGATGTAACACCCGGTACGACTTCAACTTGGTATTTGCCCGAAAGGCGCGCAAACACATACATAAACGAGCCATAGAAAAACGGGTCACCTTCGCACAAGCAAATGACATCTTCACCTGCGTCTAAGACAGCCGCAATATCAGCAGCCCCCTTGTCATAGGCGGCCTGCGCTGGTGCACGTTCCACTGTCATAGGGACATCCATGACAATCTCGCGGCATGGTGGGGCAATCAGTTCGGCGGCAATAGATCGCGCAAAACTATCACCGCCAGCCAACGTCGGGTATGCGATAACCGACGCGTTCTCAATCAAGCGGGCAGCGCGGAGAGTCATCAAATCAGCAGCTCCAGGGCCAAGACCAACGCCGTACAACGTACCTTGGCCAGTCTGGTTTTGGGACGGTGGGTGGGGCGTCGGCGTCAGCCGCGCGTCATCAATTGTCATCGTTTCACAAGGCTCCATTGGGTAACGGGCATCGCAGGACGCCAGCCAGTCAATCGGCCAACGGGCTCTGCACGGCACACAGAAATGCGCACAAGATCGCCGCCATATTTAGCGTGCAACTCCATCAAGACCGCTTCGCTTTCCAACGTAACAGCGTTGGCCACAAGACGACCAAGCGGGCGCAACGCAGCCCATGCAGCCTCAAACGTCTGCAGGCTCAAGCCGCCGCCAATGAAAATCGCATCCGGTGCAGGCAAACCATCTAGGGCGGCGGGCACAGACCCGTCAACCAATTCCAATTTCGGCGCACCAAGCGCCAAGGCGTTGGCGCCAGCCATGGCCCGCCTATCTGCGCGCGGCTCAATGCCAATCGCGCGGGCATAACGGGCCGCGCGCATCCACTCGATAGCAACCGACCCAGACCCGCATCCTATATCCCACAACAACGCGCCACGCATCGGCATTAACTTGGCCAATGTGGCTGCACGGACTTCTTGCTTGGTCATTGTACCATCAGACTGGAACAGTGCATCAGCCAAACCGGGCACACGGGGCAACAGCGCGGCATCAGGAGCCGCGATACACTCGACAGCCAATGTATTAAACGCAGGCACGTCGTGATCCCAGCTTTCAGCCAACCCATCAAAGCGAAGCTCATCTTTGCCGCCCATCGCAGCCAGCACAGTCATGGACGATTTACCAAACCCACGATCCGTCAAAAATGCGGCGATCTGCGCAGGCGTCTCGGCCCCAGTTGTCAGCACCAACAACCGCGCATCGGGCTGAATAAACGCAATCATCTGCTCAACAGGGCGGCCATGTACGGTCAGGGTTTCGACGTCCGGCAACGACCAACCCATACGGGCAGCAGCCAGTTGGAACGCAGACAGCTGCGGGTGATAAACAATCTCAGACGGATCGATTGACCGACCAATGCGTGCACCAACCGAAAACCAAAGCGGATCGCCCGTGACCAAAATCACGGCGCGACGGCCGCGCATACCTTCAATCGCGTCGATCATCGCATCAAAGGGCGATGGCCACGCGATGCGATCTGCACCGATCCCATCAGCCAAAGCGTGGTGTCGCTTCCCGCCCAAGATCACCTCTGCAGCCTCAACCACAGCGCGGGTCGCAGGAACCAAGCCGTCCAAACCGTCTTCGCCAATCCCAACGATATGCAGCCACGGGGCGGTCATTGTTTGTCCTCTGGCAAACCAGCAGCCAACGCGTTCACCGCAGCCGACGCCATAGCAGACCCGCCGCGACGGCCACGCAACGCAACAAAATCGCAACCACGCGGGTTGGCAGCAAGTTCGGCTTTGCTTTCAGCCGCCCCGATGAACCCCACCGGAAATCCAAGTATAACCGCAGGCTTCGGGGCACCCGCATCGATCAATTCAAGCAAATGGAACAACGCCGTTGGCGCATTGCCAATAGCCACAACGGCACCGTCAAGATAATCTGCCCAAAGCTCCACCGCTGCAGCAGATCGCGTGTTGCCGATCACCTTAGCACGGTCAGGGACAGATGGGTCATTAAGCGTGACAATCACCTTATTATCCGCTGGCAGATACCGGCGGATAATGCCCGCACCAACCATTTCGCAATCGCACAAAATCGGTTTACCGGCCTGCAAAGCGGCGTGACCCGCGCCATATGCGCCTTTCGACCAAGCAAGCCTGTCGGCCACCTCGATCATGCCGCAAGCATGGATCAACCGCGTGATCAGCGGATGCATATCCGCCTGAAACCGGTCCAGCCGCGCCTCTGCGCGCACAGTTGCAAAACTGGCCGCGTAGATCGCACTTGGGTCTTTTTCATATGTGCGCACGAGCGTGAGCTTTCTGCTTGGTGCCGGTGTTGGAGCCTCCGGCGGGAGTATTTATGACAAAGCGAGGCGTTAGGACCGCTTTGATTTGCGTGCGCTTTCGGGGCCATGTGGGTGATCGGCGTGCGGATAGACCGCGTGCGCATGATCGTGGCCGTGGTGATGGTGATCCCCGTGATCATCATGATGGCGGTGATCATGCGCCGCCTCAAGTCGGCACACGCCCGTGCAGAACGTATCACACAATGCGCAATCCGCGACATTTGAGCCGGGGGCGGATGCGCCCTGTCCTTCGACGTGGTGGTGGTGCGACTCTTGTACGGCGCCGACTTCGCCTTCAAAGCCCAATACTTGGGTGCGGTATTTGCACAGCACGCAAGTCGGCGGCGGCGTATCGGAAAATGCAGGATGCTTTTCGCGCATATCCGCTGGGATCGTGACCTCTTTGCCACCGTCCATTGCCAGCACTTGGGTCCGGTACGCACAGGTGCCACAGTTAGGCGGCGGGTTCTTACCCGTCTGCTCAATAATCCGCTCAGCAAAGGTTTCCAGCACCTTGGGATGATCGCCCAAATAGCCTGCTTTGATGAACTGAATGTCACTGTGCTCAGTCGCGACTTGATCGGTGAACCCATAAATACGGTCAATCAGGATTCCAGAAAATAGGAAATACGGGAACACGATGATCCGCTCATAGCCCAGCTTGGCCGCATGGGTCAGGCAAGGCTCAACCAGCGGGAACGTCACGCCGGAATAGCCAACCTCGTGCCAGCCAAAGCCGATACCTTCGTGCAGCATACGGGCAATTTTCGCAACATTGCCATTGGCGTCAGGATCCGACGCGCCACGGCCAATGACAACAAGGCAGGTATCGTGCAATGACACGTCACCGTGCTTGGAATTAGCAGCAGCGACGGCATCGGTAATCCGGCTCGCAGCAGCGGCAATCATTTTGGGATCAACACCCAATTCGCGGCCATAGCTGACGGTCGCACCGTGCTGCGTGGCATATGTGTTCAGAACCGTGGGGATGTCGTTTTTGGCGTGCATGGCAGCAAACAACATGCCCGGAACCGCGAGAATACGGTCGCAACCGGCTTCGCGCAAGTTATCAAGGCCGTCACGGATCACAGGGTTCGCAAATTCCAGATAGCCATAGTCGCACATCCAGTCGTCCGGCAAATACGCAGGCAACTTTTGCGCCAGTGTCGCGAATTCATCAACAGCAGACTGGGACCGCGAGCCGTGCCCGCAAATCATAACACCCGTTTTCATGCTGCTTCCTCTTCAAGCTCTTCTTCGGCTTCTTCGGCTTCGTCGCCGCCCTTAAGGGCACCCCAAATTCCAGCCAAGATCGCCAGACCGATCGCAGCGCCACCGATCCAGTGGTCATGACCTGCTAGCTCAATCAAATGGCCCGGATCCGCAGCCGCAGCTCCGCCAGTCAAAATGAACAATACTGTCAGCATATAACGCATGGCGTGGTCCTTTTTCATATCACAGCCAGACGGCCTGCGCGCACGCAAGGTGGGAAGGTCAACGACAAGACGCTCCGGTCCCCAACATGGGTCAACCCTGCGACTTCAACCTGTCTGGCCAATTGGCTTCGTTGGTGCGTGTATATGAGGGCCGTGGCCCACCTGCAAACGGTTAAACGGCATCGGACAGTGGATTCCCGACACGCAAACCGTATGTGCATGAATGCACCAATCTTGCGCGCGGGGCGGGGTTTGCGTTCGCACGTATGCAGGCTAACTACTGATCAACTGATAAAAACAAAGGAGATCCCGATGGGTCAGCTTGTAGACGGCGTCTGGCACGACGTTTGGTATGATACGAAATCCACTGGCGGAGCGTTTAAGCGCGCCAACGCAAAGTTCCGCAATTGGATCACGGCTGACGGATCAGCAGGGCCGTCAGGGACAGTTGGTTTTCCAGCGCAATCAGGGCGTTACCATCTTTATGTGTCTTATGCTTGCCCTTGGGCACATCGGACCCTGATCTTTCGGGCGCTCAAAGGGCTGACCGATCACATCAGCGTCTCAGCCGTGCATCCAGACATGTTGTCAGACGGATGGACCTTTGAAACAGATGATCACGGGGCAACTGGCGACACGCTGTTCGGGCTACCATTCGCGCGCGATATCTATGTGCGGGCTGAACCGACCATGACTGGCCGCGTGACCGTCC
>Ga0075445_10002124_pt1 | contig 9916 bp, 4 predicted proteins | sample CoawatmetaG02DNA_FD_72350 | JGI IMG/M metagenome (GOLD analysis project Ga0075445, IMG submission 72350) | Marine microbial communities from the West Antarctic Peninsula - Coastal water metaG029-DNA | ecosystem: Environmental > Aquatic > Marine > Coastal | place: Atlantic Ocean: West Antarctic...
TAGAATTGATAATAGATCATCACCTCCGGTTGAACCCGCACCAAGTGCAATAGCTATTAGTGCGCCCATCCAGTAATCATCATCTAGGTTACCCATGTTAGCTAGTGCTGTATTTTCACCCAAAATAAACCAAATTGCTAAGCAGATAAAACCTCCGCCAATTAATACATATTTGTTTTTCATAATTCTTTCCCTGTTTTTATTAAAAAATTTAAGCATTTTTTAGAGATAAAACACTACTCCAAGTAGAAATGCTTGTCAAATTACGTAACCTAAGGCTACATTTTAAATTAATTTTTTTTATTGTCTTAGACCTTAGTCTCTGAGACTAAGGTCTAAGAGACATTTCCAAAAACTAACCCTAATGTAAGCAAGTAGTACTTTGCATTAAGGCTGAATGATTTAAAATTGATGGGAATAAAAATGACTAAAAACCTAAAAAAATATATGAGAAATACTAGTATAAAAAATAAACTGTTAGTATCTGCAGCTTTTTTCGTTGCTTCACTTCACCCTGGGAGCTTACTTGCTCAAGATGCACAGGTTGATGAGCAGGAGGATACAGTCATTGTTGTTGGTTCACAGATACGAGGAGCTTCAGTAACAGAATCCATGCCTGTATCTGTTTTAGGTAGAACTGAAATTGAAGCAATTGGTGCAGCTTCTCTTGATGAGGTCTTTAGGACGTTACCGGGTATGGGTACGCAAACCTTCGGAGCAAACGGGACAAACTCCGTATCTTTTGGTATTAATGGAGCGCGTGGTGACGTTGCAAGTGTTAACCTAAGAACTTTAGGCGCAGGTAATACTCTTGTATTATTAAATGGTCGTCGTTTGGTTGATCATTCTGGCACACAAACAAATGAACAGACAGTCCCTGAAGTAACTGTTAACTCGAACCAAATACCTGTAATGGGTATTCAGCGTCTTGAAATATTACGTGATGGTGCCTCAGCTATATATGGCACGGATGCTGTTGCGGGGGTTGTTAATACCGTCTTAAGGGATGACTATGAAGGTTTGGAAGTTTCTTCCAGGTACGGTTCTTCATTTGGTACAGGTCTTGATGAGCACACGTTCAATGCTATTGCGGGCTTTAGAGTAAACAATGATAAAACTAGAATTACTGTAAGTGCTAACCGTTTTGAACGTGATGCAATGTTCGCTCGGGAGCGGGATTATTCAAAAAGTCAAGATATGCGCCCCCAACTCGTTGGAACAGCTTTTGAAGGAGACGCTCAATTTAGAAATACAAGTTCCTTTACACCCTTCTTCAGGACTAAACTATATGGGCCAATTAATGCAACGACCGGTTTGGCCACAGCTTTTGGGACAACTGCTGTTACATCAAATGGGGTAGCTGTTACTACAACCGGTGGTCGTTTTACAATACTTCCAAAAGCATCAGCTGGTGCTAATAGTATACAGTTACCTGGTCAACCAGCGGGAGTTCATATTAGTACACTTACTCAAGTTCCTTCATCGTTATATTTCGAAAATAATCAAAATAGAACCATGATACCATCAACAAAACGAATTAATCTTTTTAGTTCTGTAGTTACAGAATTGGAAAATGACTGGGAAGTCTATTCAGAGTTGAGTTACTATACTGCTACAAATGAATTCAATAACGGTGGTGGTAACTTTGGTTCACTAAGTCATAGCCCAGTTTGGTTGCCGGCATCTAACTACTATAACCCATTCGGCCCTAAACTTAGGCCGGATGGCACAGTAAATCCATACCGACTACCAAATTTAGTTGGTGTTCCTGATGCAGGCTCGGCAATGCCAATGGATTATGGTGTGGGTACGGCATATAGGTCTTTAGAAACTAACAGAGTAACAGTAGTTGAAGATGAAAGTTTCCGTATTGTCCAGGGTGTGCGGGGTGATTATGAAGGATGGGATTTTGATACGGGTTTTGTCTATTCAGAATCAGAAACTCATGATAAAACGTCAGGCCGTCATAGTTCTACAGCATTTTTACACCAATTAGGGCTCGCCACTTCAGATGCTTATAACCCATTTAATGGTGCGGGTACCTATGCCAACAATGCCACAGATGGAACACCAATGCCGGCATCAGTTTATAATCAATATACCATTACTGTCGACCGTATTTCTAAAACGACACTTTTGCTTACTGATTTTAAAATATCAAAACCAGATTTGTTTGAATTGCCGGGTGGAGACGTAGGATTTGCTTTTGGTACAGAGTTTCGCAGACATACATACAGTGATGATCGGGATGACCGCTTGGATGGAACCAAGCGATTTGTAGATAAAAGTCCATTTAATTTAGGTCGAGCACCATTGGCAGGGGATGTAGCCGGTTCAAGTCCCACTAATGATACTGTTGGATCTCGTAAAGTATTCTCACTATTTTCGGAGCTCGCTATTCCGATAGTTGGTGAAAATATGGAAATTCCATTAATTAACTCACTTGATTTACAGCTAGCAGCTAGATATGAAAACTTCGATGATATTGGCAGTGTATTGAAGCCACGGATTGCGCTTTCATGGTACCCACATGAAGAATTTCAGGTACGTGGATCATACTCTCTTGGCTTCAGAGCCCCAAATTTGGCGCAAACGAGCGAACCAAGAACATCTAGAACTGTGGGTAATTCAGACTGGTACTTCTGTCAGGCTGCGGTTAAAAAAGGTATTATTACTGGTTTAGGTGCTTGTAATACTGATGCAGCTAACAATACTGCAGGTTACAATTATACCGGAAGTGTGGAACGTATTACCTTTGGTACTGAGAAACTAAAGCCGGAAACAAGTACGAGTGTTTCAATTGGATTTGTTTGGACGCCAACTGCCATTAATGGCCTTATTTTAACTGCAGATTATTGGAAAGTTGATCAGAAGGGTATTATTGGTCTCTTTGGAACACCTGAGCAATTACAACTTGATTATGTACGTAGAATTGCGGGAACAGGTACAAATACAAATGTTATAAGGGCAGCAGTAACTGCAGAAGAAACTACTTTCTTTAATGGTTCAGGTATGACGGCTGTGGGGCGAGTACTTCAAACTCTCAACCCGTACGAAAATTTAAATACACGGACGCTGTCCGGAATTGATTTACAGGCATTGTATAGAATAAACGATACGTCAGCAGGCGACTTTAATATCAATCTATCGGCAACAAAACTGTTAAAAGGAGAACAGGCATCTTCCGGGTTGTATAAAGAAATTGCTGCGGCTAATAATTCATTCTTTAATACTCCTAATGCGGGCAATATTTTAGCAACGAATGGCCGTCGTCCAGAATGGAGAGCAAACGGAAGTGTATCTTGGTTCGCAGGTAACTTTACCTCCGCAATTAATGCAACATTTATTGGTAAAACTAAAGATCTCAGTGCGACGCAAGACATCACTGGCAAGGCATATGTAGTTGATAGTTGGCTAACTGTGAATACTTCAGTTACCTACGCTTTCGATGGTGAGGGTGTTTATGAAAACCTAGATGGTCTTCGTGTTAAAGTTGGTATTAACAACATAATGGATAAAGCGCCTCCACTTGCGGATGAAAACTTGAACTTTTTTACTGGCTTGCATAACGCAATGGGAAGGTATGGTTACATCGATCTAAAATATGAATTCTAATTCATATTGTAATTGCTAATTTATAACCAAGGCGAACAGAATTGCGCCTTGGTTTATTTTTTGATATCGAATTAATCTAATCTACTGCAAATACATATTTATTGTTTATTTGCAGTCTAATAAGTCGATATAAAGTCAAAAAGGCAACGTTATGAAAATCAATGATAGGTATATTAGTATTGAAAATAGTTCAAAATTTCAAAAACTTGTCAAAAGACGAAATACTTTCTCCTGGTTTTTATCGTCCATTATTTTAATAATCTATTTTGCATTCATTCTTACTATAGCCTTTTATCCAAAGCTTCTTGGAATACCTGTTGCACAAGGAATGGTTACTACCATTGGGATCCCCATAGGTTTATTCATTATTGTTTTTTCAATTATTCTTACGGGCTTCTATGTAAACCGAGCTAATGGTGAATTTGATAGACTTACCAAAGAAGTGATAGAAGAAAGTTTAAAATGAAAAAAGTATTTTATACGATGATATTTTTACTTTGGTCGGAGTATTCTATTGCTGCCGATGTTATTAGCGGGGAAGTTAAGAAGCCGCCAGTTAACCTAACCGCTATTAGTATGTTTATATTATTTGTAGTTGGAACGTTATTCATTACATATTGGGCTGCAAAACGAACAAAGTCAGCTAAAGATTTCTATGCTGCTGGCGGCAAAATCACTGGTTTCCAAAATGGGTTGGCTATAGCTGGAGACTATATGTCTGCTGCCTCATTCCTAGGTATTTCTGCGTTAGTTTTTGCATCTGGATTTGATGGTCTAATATATTCTATTGGATTTTTGGTTGGCTGGCCAATAATTTTGTTTTTGATAGCGGAACGTTTACGTAATTTGGGAAAATATACATTTGCCGATGTGGCGTCCTATAGATTGAAACAAAAACCTATTCGATCTTTATCTGCAATCGGGAGTTTGATGGTAGTTTTAATATACCTAATTGCCCAAATGGTTGGTGCGGGTAAATTAATTCAACTTCTATTTGGCTTAGATTATAATATAGCCGTTATGGGTGTTGGAGTGCTGATGATACTTTATGTAACATTTGGAGGTATGCTTGCTACAACTTGGGTGCAAATTATAAAAGCAGTGTTGTTGCTTTCAGGGGCTACATTTATGGCCTTTATGGTATTGAAGATGTTTAATTTTAGTTTTGAGGCACTTTTTGTTAAAGCGGTTGAAGTACATGATAATGGTATTAGTATTATGGCGCCTGGAGGTTTTATTTCTAATCCTGTTGATGCAATTTCACTAGGTCTCGCCTTGATGCTTGGAACGGCCGGACTTCCGCATATATTGATGAGATTTTTTACTGTCTCAGATGCTAAAGAAGCCCGTAAGTCAGTCTTCTATGCAACTGGATTTATTGGCTATTTTTATATTCTCACATTTGTTATTGGCTTTGGTTCAATTGTTCTTGTATCAACAAATCCTGAATTTCTAAATCTAAATGGTGACGTTATTGGCGGTAATAATATGTCTGCCATCCATTTAGCAAAAGCCGTTGGCGGGGATGTTTTTCTTGGGTTCATCTCTGCAGTTGCATTCGCAACTATATTGGCAGTTGTCTCTGGGCTAACTTTAGCTGGTGCATCTGCAGTTTCTCATGATTTATATGCCAATGTATTTAAAAATGGAAAACCAGATGAGATTAAAGAAATACGAGTTTCAAAAATTACAACAATAATACTAGGTTTAATTGCTATAGGTCTGGGTATTTTATTTGAAAAACAAAATATCGCTTATATGGTTGGTTTGGCGTTTGCTATTGCTGCAAGCACAAACTTTCCTGTATTATTTCTTTCAATGTACTGGCGGGGCTTAACTACAAGAGGTGCGTTTATAGGGGGGGCGATTGGGTTATTTACTTCAGTAATACTTGTTGTTTTAGGACCCATCGTGTGGGTCGATATCATCGGCAACTCTGACCCTATATTCCCCTCTATTTATCCTGCAATCTATTCCATCAGCATTGCGTTTATTGCAAGTTGGTTTTTTTCTATAACTGACAGAAGCAGCAGTGCTGTAATAGAGAAGTCCAACTTCGGGCCACAATTTGTCCGTTCAATGACGGGCGTTGGTTCAGAGGGCCCTAGTTCACATTAATCCGACTTACTTTTTACTTCTATCAACTATCATTTCATCAATAGTATAAACATGACCATCTTTAATCGTGGCTTCCACGTTAAAAATATCGGTAATATTCACTAATGGATCACCATCAAGTACAACCATATCTGCAACTTTACCTACTTCCAATGTACCAAGTGATTTCTCTACGCCCATTAACTCAGCGGCTTTAATTGTTCCCGTTCGTATAGCTTCATATGGTGTTAGTCCTGCATCCTCAAACATGATTAATTCGAATAACTGTGAAATACCATAGGGGATAAAAGGGCTATCAGTTCCGGCTGAGATATTCGCACCGCTATCATGTAAAGTTTTAATGCTCTTAAGAACGGCTTGATTTCTTTCTGCCTGCATAGATGACCGTGTACTATTTAGTCTTCCTGTCAGCTCATCTCTTTGCAGCTGGTCTAGAAAAGTTTGAGAGCGAGGCTGATTTATGTATTGTGGGTACCGTGCTGCGTATACACCATAACCACTCATTAAAGAAGCCGTTGGTGTTATCATTAGACCTGTTTCACTAATAATTTTCATAACGTCATCATAACTTTTTGAAAGACTTGAAAACTTTGGCGAGTATCCACGTCTACTGGTTGCACCCATATGTTCAACTGAATCAACGCCATTTTGTATTGTTGGTGCTATTTCGTGTCCAGTAATTGGAATGCCAAGCTCATGACCGACTTTAACAAGAATTTGTTGAAATTCATCTGGTAGCCGCACATATGATTTTAGCAGATCGTAATCCAGTTCTTTAGCTCGTTCCAGTTCATGCATTAAGGCCTTTTCATTTACTGAACTATAAGATTGACCATAATATACTCTCGCGCCACTAGTTAGCCAACCCGCATAAAAAATGCGTGGGCCCATGGAAGCGCCCGATTCCCATGTTTCCTTTAAGGCTAATGATTTGTATGGGTTCGTACCGGGGTCCCTGACACTAGTAATTCCGTATGCGAGCCAGTTTCGCCCAAGTCTTTCACCAAGTAGTTCAGACTGGTGGGAGTGGCTAGCCATAATGCCTGGAATAATAGCTTTATCAGAAAAATTATATAAAGTGCCAATTACTTCATCTTGGCCATGAGGAACAATTTTTGTAATAATATTCTCAGTGATAAAGACATCAACGTTAGTTTTATATTCTTTGTCTACACCATCAAAAAATTTACCAACATGAAGTGTTTTATTCTCAGCAAAACTTTTTGTCCATTGCAGGTTCACTTTTTCAGTATTTTTGGCACCAGTAGAAACGCTACAAGTTCTAAAATCTTTACCAGCAAAATAGTAGAGGGTATCTGAATCATTAGCCCAACGAGGCATTAACGCTGTCTCTAAACATTTGTTATCAAGGCTTCCTGTTATTTCACCTGAACCATTAATAGTCACGGTGCGAATTTCACCTTCTGATATATATGTCATTTTTTGACCATCCGAAGATATCACAGGACCACTTCCGTCACGAGTACTTAGGCCAATATTGTTAGGAAGGTTTAAGAATTTTGCTTTATGAGTTTCGACTGAATACTGTTTTATTGAATGCATGCCCTCGCGGAACCGAGATGTTGCTGGTTTAACAAATGCAATTAATAGATTTTGACCGTCAGGAGACCAAACAGGTCGTCCAGGTGTAAAAAGTCCTACATCAATTACATTTGTTGAACCAAATTTAGTATCAACTACTTTTAAATCCAGCTTACCCCAGGAATTAGAAGTAGAAGTACGTGCAGATAAATAAGCAAGTGACTTTCCATCAGGTGACCAAGATAAATGATATTCACGGCCCTCATCGTTGGTGAGTTGTCTTTCTTCGCCACTTCTTACATTGCGAACCCAGATATCCATTCTTCCAGATCGCTCGGCTACATAAGCTAAATATAAACCGCTCGGTGACCAAGTGGGGTCAATAAAATGACCTATCTCATTTCCAATATTCTTTGCTTTAGATTCTCCGTTTTCCTGAAGCCACATATCGCCAAGTGCAGTAAAAACCATGCTGTTATCTGAAGGAGAGATGTCATAGCTACCCAGTCCTAATACTTGTTTAAGGCCATGATCATCAAACTTAACTTTTTTACGAGTGTAAGATGGTGGGTTAGCGATAATGGATGCAGTGAATTCAACATTATCTTGCCTCTTACCATTTTTATTCACATGTTTAATTACGCCGTCACCTGTAAAGTATACGTCACCTTTACTCGTCCATGATGCGCGAAATGGAAATATATCTCCTTGGTCAATGGTTGTCGAGTTGACTTGGGCTTGGCGGCTATTAACATCATTAATTAAATTTAATTTTATATCGTTACCGTTATTGGATATATAAGAAAATCCATTATTATCAGCACTCCAAGAAGGTCTAAAGTAACTTGTTTGTTCGGACCTGAAAAGCATTGCTTCTTTACCACCAACATTTAAGATAATTTCTGAGTAGCGCCCTTTAATTTCTCGTGTATGAAGAATTTTCATACCGTCAAGTGACTTATTTGGGTGGGCATCATCATCTGGATGTGTTGTTAATTGTGTTTCTTTACCGGTACTTAAATTGATTTCCCAGATATCATAGTTACCTGTCCGATCAGAGGCAAAAATAATTGTTTCTCCATCACTATTCCATGAGGGTTCGCGGTCATCAAATTTACCAGCTGTAATTTGTTTTAAGTTTTTTCCGTCCTTATCTACGGTCCATATATGAAAATAATTTTGAAAATACCCTTGGAAGGCAATTTTTTTACCATCAGGTGACCAGCTCGGTTCCCTAACTTCAGGTTGTTGACCAGAGGTTATAGCCTTTGCCACACCGCCATTTACTGGCAATATCCACATTATTCCCTGTAAGTCCATTGCTATTGTTTTAGCATCTGATGAAACTGAAATACCAAAATTAGTCCCTTCAGTAAATGTGATTTCATCAGCCGCTGATGTTACTTGAGAAAAAATGACCGCAATTAAAGTATAAAAATAAAGTTTCATGATTACTTACCTATTTTGTAAATTTTATATTTTCTAATACTGTAAATATTGATACCGAAGAATTTATTAGTCCAGTTGACATACGTTTAAGAGTATAGCTATTGGCCGATACTTTCCTTTAGACATTAGTCTATAGTTAGAATTTGGCAACTTGAAAAATTATAGCTTTGAGCGCTATAATAAATTATTTATAAATTTACAATAGTATTACTAGAAAGAGTTGATCAGTAACATGATATCTACATTTCAATTACTTGTGATTTCATTCCTGTATATTTTATTATTATTTTTGATAGCTTACTTTAGTGATAAAATTAAACTAAAAAACATATCCACCCGCAAAAAAGCATTAGTTTATAGTTTTTCGTTAGCTATTTATTGTTCATCTTGGACGTTTTATGGGGCTGTTGGCAGTGCGTCTATTTCTGGTTGGCAATATATTGCTATCTACTTAGGTCCTATACTTATGTATACAGTAGGTTGGTCATTTATTAAAAGATTCGTCAAGGTCGCTCATCAAAAAAACACTACGTCAATATCCGACTTTATAGCTACCCGCTATGATAAATCACAGAGTATCGCTGCCTTAGTAACTGTGATTGCAGTTGTTGCAACCATTCCTTATATAGCTTTGCAAATTAAAGCCGTTACAGTTGGTATACAGTTTTTTGGTGCGGACCAATTGATGGTAAGTGGCATGGATGAGGGTATTTATATCACTATTGTTTTAATTATATTTTCAATTTTATTTGGCACTCGAAATATTAACGTGACTGAACATCAATACGGAATGATGAATGCAATTGCATTCGAGTCAATTGTTAAGTTAATTGCTTTTATATTTGTCGGAATATTTGCACTTTATTATATTTTAGATGGTCCAGTAGATCTTTATAATACAATTATTGGAACACCCCACTTGAATAGTCTCTTTCTATCAAAAATTGATGCTCCTACTTTTATTATACAGACTATTCTTGCTGCTTCGGCCATATTTTGTTTGCCAAGACAATTTCATGTATCAGCTGTTGAATACCATCAAGATAAAGATTTGAAATTCGCTCGATTTATATTTCCATTTTACTTATTGATTTTTTCACTTTTAATAATTCCGATCTTCGTTGCTGGTTCAAAAGTATTAAACGTTTCAGAGGTTAATGCCGATTTTTATGTTTTATTACTGCCAATTTCT
>Ga0075445_10002126_pt1 | contig 9914 bp, 8 predicted proteins | sample CoawatmetaG02DNA_FD_72350 | JGI IMG/M metagenome (GOLD analysis project Ga0075445, IMG submission 72350) | Marine microbial communities from the West Antarctic Peninsula - Coastal water metaG029-DNA | ecosystem: Environmental > Aquatic > Marine > Coastal | place: Atlantic Ocean: West Antarctic...
ACCATTTTGTTTAGGTTCGCAAGCTTTAATAATGGCCTGCAAGACATCATCAATATAAATAAAATCTCGAAAAATTTTTTCTGAACCTTCAAACAAACGAGGAGTTTTACCATCTAAAATCTGATTCCCAAGTTGAGCTATCATAGAAGATGTATTTGCTTTGTAATACTCTTTTGGCCCGTATACATTAAAAAATCTTAATCCAGCTATTTTTAAATCAAGATTTTCTTTTGAATATTGATTGGCAATTTGATCCATAATATATTTACTAAAACCATAAGGATTTTCTGGACACTCTTGACCTACTGTTTGTGGCGAAGGCATATTGCCATAAGTGGCTGCTGAACTAGCATAAACTATGGTGGATTTATTTCTTTTTGCTATTGTCAGTAAGTCATAAAATGAATTAACATTCGTTCTCAAAATTATTTCTTCATCATAGACACGAGTGTCAGATATTGCTGCCAGGTGAAATATGTAATCAATCTTATATTCACCTAATAATGCTAGATCTCCTTGATTATTGATATTGCCACAGATAATCCTGCCTTTAAAGCCAATTAAGTTTTTATAATGTCCAAAGCTTTTAAGATTACCGTTAGGAAAAACTTCATTATTTCTAAAGCAGTCAAATACGATAATTTGAGAGCTTGAGAAGTTTTCTTGAAGATACAAAGCCAAATTACTTCCAATAAATCCAGCGCCGCCAGTAATTAGAATAGTTTTTTTATTGAAATTTATATTGTTATACATCATAGTTTGTTAATTATAGAGCATCCTTAATTGCCATTATCAAAAAACACAAAAGTTAAAAATATTAGTTCGAAAAGGTATCTGTCAATATATGATTATAAATATTGTTAGCTGTTGAATTTATAATAGTATTTTTTATTAAATGCTATATTTTTTAAATAAAGTTTATTCATTTATTAAACATAATAAATATACATGATAAAATTAAAGTTGTAAAAATTATTATAATTCAAAAATCTTTGTGCAATTGGTTGGTGGCGTTTTTATGATTAGACTTACAATTATTTTTTCCATGCCTTTGTTGGAAATTTTTTGAGAACAAGTAATGTTAAAAATTAAATTAGTAATTGAAAGAGTGATGTTCCAAAATTACAACTAAAAGAAAATAGAATTTCTACTCTAAACAACATAATATAAGACTAAAGCCTGACAAATAATTCACGTTAGACTAGATGCTGAAGAATTAAAAGAAGCAATGAAAAGGATATGCAAATGAAAAAAGCTTTAATCACTGGTGTCACTGGACAGGATGGTGCCTATTTGGCGGAATTGCTTCTTGAAAAGGGATATGAAGTGCATGGAATGAAACGCCGAGCTTCTCTATTTAATACTGATCGTATCGATCATCTATATCAGGATCCTCATGACCCAGATCAGCGCTTCATTCTGCATTATGGTGACTTGACAGACTCCAGTAGCTTAACTCGTATTATTCAGAAAATCCAGCCTGATGAGATCTACAATCTTGGGGCTCAGAGTCATGTAGCAGTCTCGTTTGATGAGCCTGAATATACTGCTAACTCTGATGCACTCGGCACACTTCGCATCCTTGAGGCGATTCGCATTCTTAATTTAGAAAAAACTACACGATTTTATCAGGCTAGCACCTCTGAGTTATTTGGCCAAGTTCAGGAAGTGCCTCAGAAAGAGACTACGCCGTTTTACCCATGTAGTCCTTATGCAGTGGCCAAGCTTTATGCTCACTGGATTACTGTCAACTATCGTGAGTCTTACGGCATATATGCCTGTAACGGAATTCTTTTTAATCATGAATCTCCAGTACGTGGTGAAACTTTTGTTACCCGTAAAATCACACGTGCTCTGGCACGAATTAAGTTGAACCTTCAGAACTGTCTTTACCTTGGTAACCTTGATGCAAAGCGTGACTGGGGTCATGCAAAAGATTATGTTGAGATGCAGTGGTTAATGTTGCAACAGAAACATCCTGAAGATTTTGTCATTGCTACTGGTAAACAGCACAGCGTGCGTGATTTTGTGAATGCCGCTGCTAATGAGATTGGTCTGCAGATCGAATGGACAGGTGAAGGTATTGATGAGGTTGGCACCTTTAACGGCAAAGCCATTATTAAGGTTGATCCAAGATACTTTAGACCTACTGAAGTGGAAACACTTTTAGGTGACTCGAGTAAAGCCAGATTAAAGCTCGGTTGGACTCCTAAGATATCCTTCGAGGAGTTGGTTTCTGAGATGGTTCGAGAGGATCTTAAAATTGCTGAGCGTGATGAGCTAATCAAAAGCCATGGTTATACTCCGATGAACTATAACGAGTGAGCATGACTTCTGAACATCCCAGGGTTTTTGTAGCGGGCCATAAAGGAATGGTAGGCTCGACAATTCTCCGTAACCTTAAAGAAATTGGACAAGCTCAATTTATTACTCGCTCCCATGCAGAGCTTGACTTAACTAATCAAGCTGCTGTGAATACTTTTTTTGAACAACAAATGCCAGACCAAGTTTATCTAGCTGCTGCTAAGGTTGGTGGTATTCATGCTAATAATAGCTATCCGGCAGAGTTCATTTACCAGAATCTTATGATTGAAGCTAATGTTATTGATGCAGCGTTTCGTTTTGGTGTGAAGAAATTACTATTTCTTGGCTCTAGTTGTATTTATCCTAAGTTGGCGTCTCAGCCTATGCGAGAAGAGGTACTGATGACTGGAGCTCTTGAACCTACAAATGAGCCATATGCCATTTCAAAAATAGCTGGCATTAAGCTTTGTGAATCCTATAATCGCCAATATAACACTGACTATCGAAGTGTAATGCCAACTAATCTCTATGGTCCAGGCGACAATTATCACTCTGAAAATAGTCATGTCATTCCTGCGTTGATTCGTCGATTTCATGAAGCTAAGTTGAATAAAGCTCCAAGCGTTAGTGTTTGGGGTACTGGATCACCTAAACGTGAATTTCTTTACGTTCAAGATATGGCTGATGCCTGTATACGAGTAATGAGTCTAGATAAGTCAACTTATGAAAAACACACTCACCCGATGCTTAGTCACATTAATATAGGGTCTGGCTTTGAGACTTCCATCAAAGAACTTGCTGAAACTATCTGCAAAGTTACTAACTACAAAGGGCAGATTAATTTTGACTCCAGCAAGCCGAGCGGCTCTACAAGGAAACTTATAGACAGCTCAATCCTTAATGAAATTGGTTGGCTTGCAAGAGTTAAACTTAAAGAAGGGCTGATAGAGACTTATGAAGATTTTAAAAAAACTATATCGTCTAAAACTAAGGATCAATTCAATGATTGAACAACAAAATAAAGCTAATTACTCGTATTACTGGTCAGAATCTTGTCTATTTGGAGCAAGATTTGAATCATTTATAAGACTTAATGCAGATTTTGCATAATTGATAAGATTTAATCTTTAAGAGGCAGAAAGTCAATATGATAAGAATCTGGAAACATCTTTCAAGGCGCCGTAAAAGGCAATTCTATTTGCTATCGATTCTTATGGTTTTGGCATCTATAACTGAGGTCATAAGTGTAGGTGCAGTATTACCATTTTTAGCTGTACTTACATCACCAGAGCAGATTTATAATCATGAACTCATTCAACCACTAATACAAATACTAAAGCTAACTGAGCCAAGCCAATTAATTTTACCTCTAACAATTCTATTCATTGCTTCTGCATTGTTAGCTGGTATTATTCGCCTAATTCTTCTTTATGCAATGACCAAACTGTCGTATGCAACAGGTGCTGACCTGAGTATTAGTATATACCAGCGCACACTTTACCAAAATTATGCTACTCATGTTAGTTCTAATAGTAGCCAAGTAATTAATGGCATTATTACAAAAACTAACGCAGTTATTTCAACAATAACATCATCTTTGATCATAATTATTTCGATTATCTTGATGATTAGTATTATTGGTGTTTTGCTAACTATCGACTTTAAAGTGGCAATTACAGCTTCTATTGGCTTTGTATTTCTCTATTGGGGTGTGATTTTCTATACACGCAAAAGAATCAAAGAGAATAGCCAGACTATAGCAGATGAATCTACTCTGATGATAAAATCCCTTCAAGAGGGGCTAGGAGGAATACGTGATGTGCTTATCAATGGTAGTCAACAATTCTACTGCAACATATATAGAAATGCTGACCAACCATTCCGACTAGCATCTGGAAACAATACATTTATTATTGGTAGTCCTCGTTTTGTGGTGGAAGCAATCGGGATGTCATTAATTGCAGTACTTGCATATATTATGACCAAGCAAGATGAAGGGATGACAACAGCTATTCCAATTTTAGGTGTGCTGGCTTTTGGTGCCCAGAGACTCTTGCCAGCATTTCAGCAATTATATGCTGCTTATACTGGTATTCAAGGACACAAAGCATCTATTGAAGATGTTATGGAGCTTTTAGAGCAACCACTCCCTGACTATGCTAGCCAACCAAAATCATTGCCAATACGATTTGAAAAAGAGATAGTGCTAAAAAACCTAAGTTTTCGCTATAATAAAGCAGAGCCTTGGGTGGTAAAAAATTTAAATCTAACCATACCAAAAGGAGCTCGCATCGGTTTTATGGGCGAAACAGGTGTTGGTAAAAGCACATTAGTAGATATTATTATGGGCCTTCTTTCTCCATCAGAAGGAGAAATTATCATTGATAACGAATCCATAAATGATGAAAATCGAAGAACTTGGCAGGTCCATATTGCTCATGTTCCTCAAAGTATTTATCTATCTGACAACTCTATTGAGGAGAATATAGCATTTGGTATTCCAACCCAAAAAATCAATAAAAAACAGGTAGAATCAGCAGCTCATCAGGCGCGATTAGCAGAATTAATTGAAGGTTGGTCAGAAGGGTATAAAGTCCTGGTTGGTGAGCAAGGGGTTAGGCTATCTGGTGGGCAACGTCAAAGAGTGGGAATAGCTAGAGCACTTTATAGAAAGGCAAATGTTCTAATATTCGATGAAGCAACTAGTGCTTTAGACAGCGAAACAGAGTACGCAGTAATGGAGGCAATTGAAGGCCTTGATAAGGATTTAACTGTGCTTATTATTGCTCATAGACTAACTACTCTTAAAGACTGCGACACTATCGTTAGATTAAATAAGGATAAAACTATTCATATAGGAAGTTACCATGAGATGGTTAAGTTATAAATGCATTTTTAAAAATAATGCTCATAATTAAATGGCACTAATTTAATGAATAACAAACAAATAAAGACAAGTTCCACATATGTTTTAATGACAGGGTGGGCTCGTTCTGGAGCAGCCTTATCTTGTAATATTATAAATGCTCATTCTGACACAGCATTTTCAGTTGATGTGGTTAAATATTTAAATTTTTGTTTTAATCGGTATCCAATATTAAATGAAGATAATCTAAAAATTATGCTTGAAGAAATGCACCTTCGCCTTAAAGCAAGATGGAGTATTGATTTTAATTTAAATAAATGTATCAAAAATATTGGAGATAATCTAGAGCACCATAACATTTATATTATTTTAATGAATCATATAGTTGGTCTTGATCTTGAAAAGAAAGTTATAGGAGAGTATGAGGGCGTTTCATGGGGAAAGGTGCCTTATTTTTTGGATAATATAGAAAATAGTAAGGCAATGATGATTGTTAGAGACCCAAGAGATGTTCTTGTTTCCTTTAAGAAAAATACAATTGCACCTGGAGATGATTATCTGATTTCAGTTTTTAATAGTCTTGGCTTGATGGAAAGCTGGATAGAGAATAAAGCGCTTTACTCAGAGCGTTTTTATGGGATACGTTTTGAAGAATTAAAGAAAAATACTGAGGAAGAAACTAATAGAATTACAGACTTTTTAGGAATTGATTTTCAACCTAAGATGTTAAACAGCAATAACTGGAAGATTCGTCGTGGAAATAACTGGAAAAAATGGGGAAACCATGATTCATCATCATTTTCTTCGGATTCAAAGTTAAAGAAAAATCCGGTAGGTAGGTGGAGGGAGTTAATTGATCCAGTCGATCATTTTATTTGTGAATTAATCACTGGAAGTGTTATGAAATCATTCGATATTGAGTTAGAATTCACAGACTTAAAAGACGAGTTGTTTGAATTAGCCATAAATAGACTTATGTCTAGTCAATTGTTGCGAAAAAGCTTTTTGAATTATGTTTATAGTCAGAAAGGATCTGAGCAGTATCCTACGGACCCTTGCGATCCAAAAAACTGGGATAGGAGACATGTAGATAATGCCGAACTTTTGGGTCTCATGCATGCAAGTCGATTTAAATAATAATCATTCACATAAAAAATAACTAAATTAAGTATGGAATTTAATAAAATTATAAAGATATCAGGGAAGATTATTTCTTCACGATCGCCAACGTTTATTATAGCAGAGGCTGGAGTAAATCATGGTGGGGACATTGATGTAGCGATGAGGTTGATAGACTTGGCTGTTGAAGCAAAGGCTGATGCTGTAAAATTTCAGGCATTCAGAGCTGAGCATTTGATCTTAAATAATGTCCAAAAAGCAGAGTATCAAAAAAATACTTCGGAGTCTGAAGAAACACAATTTGATATGCTTAAAAAGCTTGAATTGAGTAGCTCACAAAACCTTAGATTAAAAGAATATTGCGAATTGAGAGGTATTATTTTTTTAACTACACCATTTGATCAAGAAAGCTTAGATGATTTAGACCAGCTCAATCTTGCTGCTTATAAAATTTCATCAACAGATGTTACTAATATTCCATTCTTAATAAAAATTGCAAAAAAATGTAAGCCTATCTTTTTATCAACAGGTATGAGTTATTTATCTGAAGTAGAGTTTGCACTTAAAGCTATTTTTCAATACAATAAGGATGTAGTTCTATTACAGTGTACTGCTAATTATCCTATCCAAGATGATGAGGCAAATTTAGCAGTTATTAAAACATATGATGATAACTTTAACATTTTGTTAGGGTATTCAGATCATAGTACAGGAGTTGGTGCGGCACCTTTTGCAGTTCCTATGGGTGCAAAAGTAGTTGAAAAACACTTTACACTTAACAGGACTAGTGATGGTCCAGATCATGCAGCATCATTATCACCAGAAGAGTTAATAGAATTTGTTATGACAGTTCGAAGAGTTGATCAATATATGGGAGTATCTATTAAAGAGCCCAGTATTTCTGAGTTAATAAATAGAAAGTCATTACAAAAGTGCTTAGTTGCAAGTGAAGACATTAAAAAAGGAGTTTTTTTTACTGAAGATAATATCGTTGCAAAAAGAACTGGAGGTGTTGGACTGTCTCCATTTAACTATGAAACTATTGTAGGAAAAAAATCTCCTAGAAGCTATAAAAAAAATGAGGTAATTTATATTGATTAAAAATATTGCAATTGTTGGTTTTGGGAGTCACTTATCATCATCAATAAATTTATTGAAAAAATATTTTAATGTTAATAATATGGGAATTTATGATAATTCTTTTGAAGAAGGTGTGCAAGAATCAATACATTCAATTCAGCTAATTGGCCGTATTGATGATATTGAGATTAATCAAGATTTATTCTTATCAATTGGCGATAATAATTTAAGAGAGGAGTACTTCTTGAAATTTAAAGATCAAGTAATAAAAAAAAATCTCTTTCATAATAATTCAATGCAAGAAAAAGACGTTATATTTGGCGTCTCTAATCAGATTTTTGCTCATACTTATATTAACTCTAAGGCAATAATTGGAGATAATAATATTGTTAATACTGGTGCTATTATCGAGCATGACTGTCAAATTGGAAGTCATAGCCATATATCTGTTGGTGCAAAAGTTTGTGGAAAAACCTCAATTGGTGATAGGTGCTTTATTGGTTCAGGCTCAGTGATTTTAAATAATTTATCTATCTGCGATAATGTAGTAATTGGCGCAGGAGCTGTGGTCATTAGAAATATAATTAATCCAGGAACTTATGTGGGTAACCCTGTAAAAAAAATAAAATGATATATGTCTCTAGTTCATGTCTTAAAAATACCAAAATTAAAGATTCTGTTGAAGAATTAGCAATTAATGGATTTCAAAATATTGAGTTGTCTGGTGGTACGGAGTACTATGAAAATTTTGAAAATGAATTACTAGAATTAAAAGATAGGTATGGTCTTAATTATCAATGTCATAACTACTTTCCCCCACCAAGAGAACATTTTGTATTAAATTTAGCTTCTTTGAACAATAATGTATTTCAAGATAGTTTTAGTCATTTGCAAAAATCTATTCGCTTATCAGAAAGATTAGGGGCCAAGAAATTTGCCTTCCATGCCGGTTATTTCATCGATATTAAATTAAATGAAATTGGAAAAAAACTGAGTCGAGATAATCTATTTAATGAGAGTGAGTCAGTCAATCGTTTTTGTGATGCTTTTCAAATGCTAAAGGACCAAGCTGGAGATGTAGAGTTATTTATTGAAAATAATGTTTTTTCTGCTGCTAACGCCGAAACCTACAATTCAAAAAATCCATTTATGATGACAAATTTTGAAAAATATATATCCTTAAAAGAAAGAATAGATTTCAAACTGCTATTGGATGTAGCCCATTTAAAAGTTAGTGCAAAAACATTAGAACTTGACTTTGAAGATGAGTTAACAAAAATGATTAATGTTTCAAATTATATTCATATTAGTGATAATGATGGCTTGCATGATTCAAATAATGAATTAAGAAATCCTTCAAATCTTTTATCAATGTTGTCAAATAGTAAAACTGATGGAAAGGATTTTACTTTAGAAATATATGATGGAATAGATGCTATCAAGAGCAGCCATGATGTTTTACAATTAGCTATATTATGATTAACGATTTTCTTTGTAGTCTAGATAAGAGTGTATTGGATGCCATGGGCATTATGAATAATAATTCTCAAAAAGTTTGCTTTATAGTTGATACTAACGAAAGTCTTGTTGGTGTTCTAACAGATGGGGATATTAGACGGTCAATATTGTCAGGCATTGAACTTCAGGCTCAAATCGGTGAAATTATAAATAAAGATTATATATTTGGATATCAACATGAAAAAACTAGTTCACTTCTTAAGAGGCTGAATAAAAAAATTAGGATTATTCCTATAGTGAACCAAGATAATAAGGTTGTGGATTATGTTCAATATTCTCAATCTGTATATTTTCCAGTTGCTACTCCCGTTTTAAACGGCAATGAGTTTAAATATCTTACAGATGCTTTCTTTAGTACTTGGATATCTAGTACAGGAAAGTATATTGATATATTTGAGGAGAAATTTTCTAATTATTCTGATTGTGCTTATGGGGTTTCAGTTTCTAATGGAACGGCTGCGTTACATTTGGCTATGGTAGCGTTAGGAATTGGTAGAGGGGATGAGGTTATTATTCCTGACTTAACATTTGCCGCCACAATTAATGCTGTTTTACATGCAAATGCAACCCCCATAATTGTTGATATTGAATCTGACAGTTGGTGTATAGATCCAAAATGCATTGAAAGGGCTGTTACAAAAAATACTAAAGCAATTATCCCTGTTCATCTTTATGGCCAGCCCTGTGACATGGATGCTATTATGAAAATAGCTAAAAAATATAATTTATTAGTTATAGAGGATTGTGCTGAGGCGCATGGAGCATCTTATAATGGAAAAAAAGTAGGTAGTTTTGGAGACATTGGATGCTTTTCTTTTTTTGGAAATAAGGTAATTACTACTGGTGAAGGTGGTATGTGTACAACAAACTCCAACAAGATTTGTAGCAAGCTAAAGTTACTAAGAAACCATGGTATGAGTAACACTAGAAAATATTGGCATACAATGGTTGGTTTTAATTATCGCTTGACAAATTTACAGGCTGCTATTGGTGTTGCTCAGCTCGAACGAATAGATAAAATTCATGA
>Ga0075445_10002135_pt1 | contig 9902 bp, 7 predicted proteins | sample CoawatmetaG02DNA_FD_72350 | JGI IMG/M metagenome (GOLD analysis project Ga0075445, IMG submission 72350) | Marine microbial communities from the West Antarctic Peninsula - Coastal water metaG029-DNA | ecosystem: Environmental > Aquatic > Marine > Coastal | place: Atlantic Ocean: West Antarctic...
GTCAGTGAGAACCCCTCGATATTCGTGGGTACCAGAAACATGGTGAGGCCTTTGTGCTTCTTAGTCGCGTCCGGGTCAGTGCGTGCAGCGAGCCACACGTAGTCAGCGAAATTCGCCAGACTTGTCCACATTTTCTGGCCATTGATGATCCAGTCATCGCCGTCGCGCTCTGCTTTGGTCGTGAGGCTGGCGAGGTCAGTTCCTGCGTTGGGCTCGGAATATCCTATCGCGATAACGACCTTGCCTTGTTTTACCCCGCCGACCACTTCCTCGCAGACCTCGGCGCTGGCATTGGCGGCAATCACCGGCGTTGTGGACTCTGTCGTCAGAAAGGGGTAAGCAAAACCTGAGCGCACGACTTCATCGGTAAATATATATTGCTCGATGTGTGATAGTTCTTTGCCGCCAAGTTCCTTTGACCAGCTCAGACCGATCCAGCCATCGGTGCCCATACGCGCATACTGCTTGCGAAACTCCGGGCCGCCGCCTTCCTTGAACTCAGGGATTTTGATTTCCTCAAGAAGCTCCGGCGTCATGACGGTCTTCATGTATTCACGCACCTCCAGTTGGAGAGCCTTCTGCTGAGCGGTCAACTCAATATTCATAGTTTTGGTCCTCTGCCACGTATTTTGGAAGCAGTCGCTGCTTCATTTCTTTTAATTTGTTTATCATTAGTGCAGGGCTCATTGTTGCTGAACTGCCGCGACTAAATGCTTTTGTTGATCTCTATCGCCGGTCTCTACCGTGCACATCCAAGTATCTGCTAGGCCGCCATAGCGCGCATTCAAAAGTGCTGGCACCTGCTCGATCTCTTCGCTGACTAGTGCAAAGGTGTCCAGGATGTCATCGGTAATGAGCGCGCCTAATTCTTGCCACCGGCCCTCACGTGTCAGTCGATTAGCTTCAGTTTGCAGTTCGCCCCAGCCGTGTACTTCCAGCACAGGTTTATAGGCCGGCGTCGAAGCATAGAACCCCAGCTGGCCCCTTACCGCTGTTTTAGACTGCTCAAAGGCTTCCTCTGTGTTTCCAGTCACGACCATAACCGGCACGCTAATGTTGAATTCTTGTCTTGTGCGCCCGGACTTTTTCAGGCCGCGCTGGACGGCCGGAAGTGTAACCTCATGCAAATATTGTAAGGTGGTAAAGCCATGTGCGATGACTCCGTTGGCGACTTCTGCTGCCACCTCTGTCATTAGCGGGCCGACGGCAGCAAGATTTATGCCCGGAGCACCGTAGGTCGTGCGTGAAGGTGTAAACATCGGGGTCATCAGATTATGTTGATAGAATTCGCCGTTGAAATCGAGCTTTTCACCGGTCTCCCAGCAAGTCCAGATTGCTTGCATAGCCTGAATAAACTCTCGCATCCGCGCTGCGGGCTTCGACCAAGGCATGGAGAAACGACGTGTAATGTGGGGCTTGATCTGTGAGCCCAGACCCACAGTGAAACGGCCTTTGGAGTACTGATTTAAGTCCCAAGCGAGATTAGCCATCACCATTGGGTTGCGAGCAAAAGCCACGCTGATAGAGGTTGTCAGTGCAATAGTCTTGCTGTGCTCTGCCGCTAACACCAGCGGAAAAAAAGGATCGCTGTTAATTTCCGCAGAAAAAGCAGCATCGTAGCCGCGCTGTTCCAACTCAGCTATTGCCAATGGTGCCATGTCAAGGTCGGGGCCCAACATTCCGCTGACGTTCACCTACGTTACTCCTGATCAATACACATGTAGTGTACGCCACATGAAGGTTGGATAAATTGTCCACTCGTGCCGATTTAAGTGATAAAAGCGATCATCGAACATACTACCTACTTTTTTTAGCGCAAAACGGCCGTCCTATTACACGGTTGAGCTAATTCGATTTGGCCCTTATACTGCGCATCCTTTATCAGACTGTTGCCTAGTCAGCAAACAGCGACCTTGACATGGCAATGACCGCCGCCGAGGGTGTTTACGAGGGGAAAAATAGGGCCTTAGCTCAGTTGGTTAGAGCACCTGCATGACATGCAGGGGGTCGGCGGTTCGAGTCCGCCAGGCCCTACCAAGTTCCTACCACGGGGAATTAGCAAAACAGCACCGCCATTACCGGGCCATGCGATTGGTTTTTTTAGCCCAAAGTCATCGCGTCACAATAAGACTCACAATCGCTGTTATCCGCTGGAGGGTAGTTCTTTTTTAAAGCTCTCCAAATCGCTCTGCTTAGCCTGAAACATCAACCAAAAGAATCCGCCGAAACCCGCTAGGGCAGAAGCCAAAAGAATACCGGTTTTGGCCATGAGCAGATCCTCGGGTGAGTTGCTAAAGCCCAGATCAGCTATAAAAATTGACATAGTGAAGCCAATGCCGCCCAGTAGGCCCACCCCTACGACATGCTTCATATTCATGCCATCGGGCAACTCCGCCCAGCCCATTTTGACCGTAAGCCAGGTGAAACCTGCAATACCCAAGGGTTTACCTAGCAGTAATCCGGCTAAAACCCCCAGTGCAATGGGGTGTTGGAGGTACTGCCCAAAACTGGAAAAATCTACTGGAATACCGGCGTTGGCGAGCGCAAATATCGGTATCACAAGATAGGCGACCGGTAGATGCAGGCTATGCTCTAAGCGCTGTGCGGGCGCTTGTACCAGGCGCACGCCATCGTCTAGAGAGGCTACCAGAGCGCGGAAGCGATTGTTGTGAATGATGTCAGCATTGTCTGTGATGGCCTTCTTCATTTGGACCGTCGCGTCTTTCACACGGTTGATGAAGAGCTCCGGCTCGAATTTGGGACGAATGGGTATGACAAAGGCCACCACGATCCCCGCGATGGTAGCGTGTATGCCACTGGCTAGCATTGCAATCCAGAGCAGAGCACCGATGGCAGCGTAAGGCAGCGGGCGACGGATTCCACCCATATTTAACGCAATCAGGAGGACTGTGACGCCTCCTGCGCAGGCGAGTGCGAGCATGTCGATGCGCTCAGTATAAAACACCGCAATCACCGCGACCGCACCCAGGTCATCGACGATAGCCAATGCGATGAGGAAGGTAATTAGATTTTTCGGGATGCGTGCTCCGAGTAAACTCAGGGCCCCGATGGCAAAGGCGATATCGGTCGCCATAGGAATGCCCCAGCCGCTGATACCGGGGGTGTTTGCGGTAACGGCGACGTAAAACAGAGCGGGAATGACCATGCCGCCGATAGCGGCCATGATGGGCAAAAGGGCCTGCTTGGGTGACGACAGCTCCCCCACCATAAGCTCACGTTTCAATTCCAGACCCATGATGAAGAAAAATGCAGCCATCAGTAGTTCATTGATCCAGTGATGAATCGATAATGAAAAGGCCAGGCTGCCCATGCTAACGCCGATCTCGGTGTGCAATAAATGCTCGTATCGGGCATGCAGCGGCCCGTTTGCTATCACCAGCGCCACCACAGCGCAAATCATCAATAACACACCGCTGGTAGTCTGGCGGTGAATAAACTCCTCCAGCGGCGTCAGTATGCGATCGAAGGATTTTTCCCAGGGGGCGTTATAGATTCCCTTATTAGCGGCCATGATGAGAACGCCTTTTTGTAGGGGTGGTTTGAGTCACGACAGGGCGGGTCATAACGCTTTCAGGAATGGGCCATCCACACATAATCGGCGTCCGTCAGGTGTGGCGCAGGCACCGCAAATGCCGACGCCGCACTTGGTGAGGTAGTCGATGGCGCTGAAAATCTGCTCTTGCCCGCAAAACTCACGCTGCACTGCAACTGCTGCATGCACCATTGGCTTCGGGCCGCAGTTGTAAAAGACCAGTTGTTTAAGCTCCTGTGGTGACATCACCTGCAGCCGCTCACGCAATAACTCGGTCACCACTCCGTGGTAACCCGCGCTGCCGTCGTCCGTGGCAACGTGTACCTTGGCAACCTGACGACACTCGTCCAGGTAGTACAGACGCTCGGCGCTGCGCGCCCCTGTGAACACTTCGGCGTTACCGAAATCTCGCGCCAGCTGATACACAGCCGCTAGACCAGTACCGCCGGCCACCGCCATAATCTTTGCGTCTTCGGGTGGCGCTGCCGGAATGCCGTGTGGCCCACGTATGTATGCCTCGGTGCCCGGTGGCAGGTCCATGAGTGCGTGAGTGAACTCACCCACATCAATAACGGCCAGCGTGAAAGGGTCGTCGGTGAGCGCTGAGAACGGCTTTTCACCCACCCCAGGTACCCACAAAAAGACAAATTCTCCCGCTTGAATATTGATCTTGCGGTCGAACGTTAGGACGCAGATGTCCTCACAAATCCGCTTATTTTCAACCAGAATCACGGGGCGGAAGTTCATATCGATGTCGTAGCGAATATGCGATTCGGCGCGATTACTGCCTGTATTGAAGTCGTTGCTGAGCGCCGTAAAGTAATCGCTAACTTCGTCTGTAGTCATCCCAGTGAGTGATGACCCCACGCCAACGATAGACGCCCCTGCGTCGAAGTAAGCACGCACATCGGCGGCACTGCTGACGCCGCCGCAGCCTATTATCGGGCAGTCTGTTACCGCGGCGATATCACTCACGCATTGCAGGCCAATGGGTAACACCCCTTTGCCTGACATGCCACCCGCACCGTTGCTCAGTACTGGGTATCCATGTGATGACGTATACCCCGGGCCTGCAGTGTTAATGGCGCATAAGCCATCGGCTCCGCCGGCGATAGCGGCGTTGGCAATCTTCGCGATGTCAGGTGTATTTGGAGTGAGTTTGGGAATAACTGGAATATTGACCACCGCTTTAACAGCAGCGGTGATTTGTCGCACTAGTTCCGGATCCTGACCCATGGCCATGCCATAGCCTTTGGCATGGGGACAAGACAAGTTTAGCTCCAGACCGTCCGACACGGGCGCCATGATCTTTGCCACGGCGACGAAATCTTCGATGCTGCCGCCGAAAATTGAGGTCAGTAGGAAGCGGTCCCTAGGAATCTTCAGTGCGGATAATAATTCCAGCGACTTGTGCGCTCCCGGGTTAGTCAGGCCTACTGCGTTGACGAAGCAACCTGGTGCGTACTGGCTGTATATGGGCTCTCGATTACCCTCGCGTTGCTCTAGGCCGATGCTTTTGGTGGTCACTACACCGACCGCGGGCAAATGATCAAAAATATACTGAATGATGGGTGTTGCGGTGGTGACGATGCCTGAGGGAATAGTGAAGGGCCCGGACAGTGTTTTACCAAAAAATTCTATGTTCAAGATAGAGGGCTCACGCGTCGATGGGGTCAGCGACCTAACAGTGGGGTCATTATACGGGTTTAGTGGTTCATAAACGACCTTGACGTTGCCAGTATCGAGCACCGCTGCATAGAAAACACCTCATGTGCCGCAAAACGTTTGCGTTACCACCTCGTCCGGCTTCGGTGGTGTCGCAAACAGCGCCAGTGCTTTACGGTACTCATAAGGATTTTCGAGAGTATCCACTAATTGGTCAAATGTGGCCAGATCACCGCGTTCAGTGGCTGCGAGGATCGCCGCTTCCACCAGATGATTGCGAGGGATGAAGACAGGATTGGTGCAATACATCGACGCTTGCCGGTCGGAACGGGACGTCGATTCCTGTGCCAGTCGCGTATGCCAGCGCTCTAGCCACGGCTGCATAATTTCAGGGAATTCAAACAGCTCGGCTACACTGCCCTCTGCTTCGGCCCCCTCATCGGCCAGATCTGCTAGCCGGCGGAAGGTCAACGTAAAGTCTAGACTGTGCTCTGCCATCAGTTGCCAAAGATCCTCCACCAGCCCTGTGTCTTGGTCGCTAATGGCCTGTAAGCCCAGCTTGCGCGACATACCCTCGGTATTGGCCTGAAGGAACTGGTCTGGAAAAGCGTTGATGGCAGTTTGAGCTAGCTCCACTGCGCGCTCCTGCTCGTTATCTAGAATCGGCAGCAGTGCTTGGGCAAGAACAGACAGGTTCCAATGCGCGATCGCTGGTTGCTGGCGGTAGGCATAGCGTCCGGCATGGTCAATGGAGCTGAACACCTGGTCCGGGTTGAATTGGTCCATGAATGCGCAGGGGCCATAGTCAATAGTTTCGCCGCACACGAGGATGTTGTCGGTATTCATCACGCCGTGAATAAAACCCAGTAATTGCCAGTGAGCTATCAATTGCGCCTGTTGCGAGATGATGCCTTCGAGCATCGCCAATATTGGGTTGTCACTGTTTCTGGCATCAGGGTAGTGGCGCTCGATGACGTGATCGGAGAGTAGTTTTAGTGAGTCAATATCGCGTCGTGCCGCAAAATATTGGAAAGAGCCAATGCGGATATGGCTGCTGGCCACCCTCGCCAGAACGGCCCCAGGAAGGAGGCTGTCCCGCTGCACCTTGTCTCCTGTTGTCACCGCAGCCAGCGCCCGGGTAGTCGGAACGCCGAGTCGATGCATCGCTTCACTAACGACATATTCGCGCAGCACTGGACCGATTGGAGAGCGGCCGTCGCCACCGCGGGAGTAGGGCGTGCGGCCTGAACCTTTCAGTTGCAGGTCAAAGCGGCGGCCCTCGACAGACAACACCTCGCCCAGCAAAATAGCGCGGCCATCTCCCAGCTGCGGGTTGTAGCCACCAAACTGATGTCCAGCGTAAACACTGGCAAGCGGCTCAGATCCGGAGGGTACGGTATTACCCGCGATGACCTGTGTGCCCGCCTCTGAATCCAGCCAGTTGACGTCGATCCCCAATTGCTCTGCCAGTTGACGGTTTACCCGAATGGGTCCGGGCGCAGCGACAGGCACGGGGGTCTGGCGGGCGTAAAACTGCTCGGGGAGACGTGCATAGCTATTATCGAAGGTGATAGGGCCCATTCGCGGGACTCCTCAGGATTGGTTACGATGGTCTGCCCACAGCGATTTGGGTCGCGTGACGGCCTAGATTTCTCAAGGGCGTGAGCATAAACCATGCTGCAACGTCTGGATACAGTCGGCACTATCGGGCTTATGCTGCTTGACGGCAACACTTTGCGGTGGCTTGATATAAGCCAATAATACGCGGTTCACAAGAGGAAATATTCAATGGCAAAATCAGCTTGGAACACTCTGATTCGAAATGCACTAGTGTTTGACGGCACCGGTGCCGAGCCTCGTGAAATAGACATTGCTATTGAGGGCGGGCGTATCGCTGCCTGCGGCAGCAACCTACCCTCGGGTGAAGCTGACAATATTATAGAGGCGCAAGGGCAGTGGCTAATGCCAGGCTTGCTGGATATTCACACCCATCTTGATCTAGAGGTTGACCTTGAACCGGGTCTGCCAGAGGTTGTCAGGCATGGAACGACCACGGTCTTAGTAGGCAATTGCAGTCTGGGCACCTGTTTCGGTAGTCAGCAGACCGACGATCAAAATCCTATTGTTGATTGTTTTACTCGGGTCGAAAATATCCCCAAGTCAGTGCTGAGGCAATGTGTTGATGCCGTGCAATGGGATAATACCGAAGACTACCTGGATCATTTTGAGAACATTCCTCTGGGACCCAATATCGGTGCTTTTATTCCTCATTCGATGCTCAGAATAGAAGTGATGGGGCTCAAAGACAGTATAAGCCGCGAGCCCACCGAGGCCGAGTTGACGCGCATGGAGGCGCTGCTAGAACAGGGCATGAAACAGGGTTATGTGGGCATGAGTACTGACGGATTACCCTTCCATTATTTAGCCAGTGAGCCTCACACGGCTCAGCGTATTCCTACTCAGTTCGCCACGTTTGGGGAAATGAAGCGTCTGCTCAAGGTGCTGCGTAAATATGACCGGGTATGGCAGACGACGCCTATTATTGAAAATCGCGCAAAAGCGTTTCTCTACTTTATGTTGACCAGCGGACGGTTATTCGGCAAAACGTTGAAGACCTCGGCATTGTCAGTGATGGAATTTGTGTTGATGCCTAAAGCGCACAGAACCTTTCTCGGATTTGCGGCGCTAATGAATAGTCGTTTGATGCAGGGCAATATTCACTTCCAGGCGCTGGGTACTAATTTCCGTGTCTGGTCCGATGGCATAGTCTCGCCCTTATATGAAGAGCTTGGGTCTACCTGTGAATTAATTGCCAAGGAATACGATGATGTCGAAGGGCGTATGGCGCTGCTTAATGACCCAGATTTTGCGCTGCGCTTCCGCGAGGACTGGCACCACGGTCGTCGCGGGCGCAATCTGGCGCATTTTAAGACGAAGCTTGGCGCTCCGGACAATCTAGTGATTCGTGATCTGTACCTGATGATTTTTGATGGCGCTCCCGTTGCAGATTGGGACGGGGAGAGCATGCAGGCAGTGTATGATCGCTTGGAGCGTTGGCAGCAAGGCGCTCAGGCAGAGGCGCGGTCAGACGAGGAGCGCGCGGCCTTTGAGTTATTCCCGCGGCCTATTCGCGATGACGCAGACTTCATGCTGCATATGTTGCGGACTTACGACAAAGCATTTCGTTTCTGGGTCGACGTGGGCAATGCGGGCAACAAAGCGACACTGGAGCTTCTCAAGTACAAGCATGCGATGCCAGGCTTTAACGATTCCGGTGCGCATATCACCAACATGGCGTTCTTCGATGCGAACCTAATGTCACTAAAATTGGCGCAAGCGGAGTCTTTGCAAACGGTCAGTATGATGGTCAGGCGATTGACGCGCGAGCCAGCGGCGTTTTTTGGTCTGGATGTCGGCAGTCTCGATATTGGTGCGCAGGCAGATATTGTTTTACTGGATCCGCAAGCGCTTGAGGCCTGGGACTCCAACGACACTCGCGTACTTGAGTATCGTGAGCTGTTCCAGCACAACCAAATGTTCAATCGATCTGAGGGTGTGGTGAAGACAGTATTGATTCACGGTGAGCCGGTCTGGCAGGATGGGCAGGCGACCAGCGCCCTGGGTGGTCAGCGGTTGGGGCGAGCGTTGCGCGCCGCCTGATCCTGCGCCGCGTCAACGATGTCTAAGGTGGCGTATCAACCATATGAGGATACCAATGCCCGCGAATACGCCGAAAATGAGTAATTCGTATTGTTTGACATTGCCGAGCATGGATTCCAACGCATAGCCGAAAAAATAGCCCACACTGGCGACGACGGTGGCCCACGCTAGTGTGCCGATCATACTCAGCAGGAAGAACCGCATGGGGGATACGCCTGCAACCCCAAGTAAAAACGGTGTCACTGTGCGTACGCCATAAATAAAACTGAATCCTAGGATCAGCCAGATTTGATGTTTTTCTGCCATCGCAAATACTTTCGCAGACTTCGCTTGCCAAGCGGGTCGTTTGGCAAGCAACTGCTCACCTTTGCTGCGGCCTATGTGGAAATACAGTTGATGCCCCGAGAAAGCTCCCAGGAATGCGCACACAATAACCCAGGGTAGCTGCAGAAACCCACGGTGTGCGGCTAACCCCCCAAGGACAAGAATTGTTTCACCCTCAAGGAACGTGCCAACGCCGATCGCTAGATAACCGTAATTAGATACCAGTTCTTGCAGGGACATTCTTCAGTTATCCGGTGAGGATCTGTAATAGGACCCGTAGTGTCCATTCGGTTATAAATGTGCTTCTCATGGGCAAATGACACATGACTTACAGTTTCTTTGCACGCTCGAAGATTGCGGTTCCACTCCGAGCGCTATTGATCATCAGCTCGTTTTGTTTAAACGGCCTGATAGTGCTTGTCGTTGCGGCCTTCATATAAACTCCCTATATTATTTGCGTGGCGATTTTATTCATATATTATAGCCGCTAGAAAAATTTTGCGTGAGCACTTTTCCTGCCTCGGCCGCCTGCCTCCACTATAGGGCTTTCTAGCCTACCCATACAGACCAGAGTGAGCACCTGCGCGTGTCGTTGTGCCCTCCTGATCGGCGATATAAAGACCTTTGAGCAGGGTGTACACTTTTTTGTCGACTGGCAATACATTGTTATCGTTATCAGGGCAGTACACGTACACTAGGG
>Ga0075445_10002138_pt1 | contig 9899 bp, 9 predicted proteins | sample CoawatmetaG02DNA_FD_72350 | JGI IMG/M metagenome (GOLD analysis project Ga0075445, IMG submission 72350) | Marine microbial communities from the West Antarctic Peninsula - Coastal water metaG029-DNA | ecosystem: Environmental > Aquatic > Marine > Coastal | place: Atlantic Ocean: West Antarctic...
TTTGGTCGTAGGCGACTCTGTGGTCTGCCTTGACGTTTAATTCACCCCATATATCAAGCCATTCACCGTAGTGTTTGTCAATTTGTTGACCTCCAATTTCAACTGAAACAGATTTAATTAAGGCGTTACCAATACCGTTGGTGTAGTTAGCGGCAGTAACTGTTGCGCCTTGTCCGGTTTGGTCTAATTTTGGTAATTTAACTTCTAAAACCATTGGACCGATTAAATCACCATTTCTTGAGATAGTGACTTGAGCTTTGTTGTTAAAGTCAGCACTTCCGTTGAAAGTTTGAGCGATGGTTTCAATTGAGAAGTTGGTGTGTCTTCTGTAAACGACTTTAAAGAATGTAATTTGTGGGTTACCAGTAAGGTAGATATCTTGAGCGCCATAAGCGACTAATTGCATTAATCCTCCTCCCATTTTTTTATATTATATAATTAGAAAAAAAAAATATATATAATAAACACTTTAAAAGCATAAAAATTTATAATTTTTATTTTTTTTATTTTCATACCTAAAATACTATTTATTATTTAATATTATCTATAAAGATTATGAATTTTTAAAAATAAAATAATTTTTTTAGTAAAAATTAAATTGTAATTAATTAATTTTATAATTAATTTTATATTTTTTAAATTTAATATTCCTGTAGAAATTTTAATTATTCCTATAGATATTTAAATCCTATAGAAATTTTTTACTATATAATTTTTTTTACTATAGAAATTTTAGTCCTATATAAATTTTTTTACTATATAAATTTTTTTACTATATAAATTTTTTTACTATAGAAATTTTAGTCCTATAGAAATTTTAATCCTATAGAAATTTTTAATCCTATATAAATTTTAATACTATAGAAATTTTAATACTATAGAAATTTTAATATTATAGAAATTTTAATTATTCCTATAGAAATTTTAATTAAATCCAATTTAATTTTTACTAAAAAAAATATTTTATATTAATAAAATTCATTAATTAATTTAATTTTTGCTATAATTATTTTTTTTATTTAAAAAAATATTTTTTTATATTACGTTTAAATATGTATACCTAAAATTCTTTTATAAATAATAAAAATTTTACTTTAAAAATAAAATAATATTTAAAAAAAAATATTTAAAAAAAAAATCTTATCATATATTATAAAATGTCAGAATATAATAATCCAAATGAAAGCACAACTGTTAATAATCTCGATGTCAGAGGGAATTTAAGTTTAATGACTCAAACTATTTCTGCTGTTGTTGAAGCAGAAGCAGTTGCGGCTTCTACCATTTCAACAACAGCCACAGTTGTAGTAGTATCCCAGACTAACGATGCAGATGATAGAATTTATTTACCAGATCCTGCTACTGTTTCTGATGGAAAATTATATATTTTATCTACTGATGGTGTCGAATTAAGTTCTACTGGAAAATCAGTAAAAATTAATGGTACAGAAGTAACTGATGCAAGTAGTGTATTTACTAGAGAATTAGCTTTAGCAGCAGGTACCCATGTTGTAATAAAAAAAGATAATTCTGAATGGACTGTCGGTACCGGTACTCCAAATTAAGTTCAAAATATTTTATTTATATTTTTCAAAAAATAAAAAATTTTTTAAATTAAATGATTTTTTATTTTTATTTTTAAATTTATTTCTTTAAGGAGTTACCTCACATTCCTCCACAACATCAAACTCCGAAGCCACATCATCTGGGCCATTTCGAAGTAGGTGTAGTGTCTTCATTTCCCTTGAATCATCTGGCTCAAGTGTGAAGGTGTAATCTGCTAGGCATTCTTCTGTTGATTGGCTCATAAGTTCCTTGACCCAAACATAACGTTCTTGGTCTAGCATAGCGCGGAAGTCATCCCAAGAGCTCTTCTGTGCCGGGACTCCCCCCGAAGCCGGATGTTCCTTTGAAGCAGCAATAGTTACAACTTCTTGTCCTGCCATTACCATCTTGAAGGAAGCAGTATTCCAACCCTGAAGCATAGAAACTCCCTTTCTATCTGCTGGGGCCTGGTAACCATATGCCTTCGTAACATTGTGTCGTGCATTGAGGTTCCAGTAGTTAATCTGAGGTGCTTTGGAGTATCCAAAATCATTAAAAATCTGTGTGATTGTATCAAAAGAAGTTTCCCATTTCACCGTAGAAGCAGGTGCATGTACTCCCCAGTAATTTCCAAGTCCCATAACTTGGGCATCAAACTGTTCGTCCGATAGGATTAGCAGTTGAGGAAGCTCGCCTAGTGGAACATTGTTCTTTCGAGCAGTATTAGCCACTAGCCGCATAGCCTTATTTAGATCTGTGGAATATCCCATTGACCCCTGAATTGCCGTAATTTTTTCAAGCAGTGTGTATTCCCTGCCACTCGAATGAACGAAGTGGAATAGGCAGGGATTATCTGAGAATGAGAGTGCCATATGCTTAAATGGACCGGTGTTTAGTTCGGATGCCATAATTCCAAGCGAAATGGAAAGCATCATACAAGTGATACCCTTTGACGCTTCTGCAGCCATAGATGGCGAAACATCAATCTCAGCTAGAATATCAACAACGTCAGAGTCTAGGACTTCTGCCTCAGCAAGTTCAACAGCTGCTCTATATTCTTCTCCTTCTGTGATTCCAGATTCTTCAAGTTCTGTCACCTTCTTGCGACGTTGTTCCTTGATAAATTCCTTAATTTTTGCTAATGTTTCTCTGCATATAGCCTTCCACTGCGCCTCAAGGACCAATAGTTCAGCGTCTCCGTCCGTAAACTTTTCCTTTATTATTTTTTCAACAATTTGGTAAGGAGCTAGACAACCTCCCTTAACCTTAGAAAGACCTTCAATAAGAATCTTTCTAGCGTCAACGCGGTCCCGAACTTCAGGAAATCTGTTTCCAGTTTCTCGCTGGTGTGGGTCAGGCTTAGCCTTTGGCTTTTCGTTCAGCCACGCCTTTCTCTGCTTCAAAAGAAAGCCAGATGGAGCAGTAGCTGGATTAAGTTCACTCCATCTACCCGAGCAAGTCTTAACCTCGCAAACATCACACAGCCGATTAAGGAGTGAAAATGTATTACGAGTCTGCTTCTGATATTTGGGTTGAATCGAGGGAAGAACATCAAATGTCGATTTGTTCCCGTGAAACTTGTATCGAATTAGGAGATTGCGAACCCCCTGCTTTTGAAATCTCTTGACAGTAAGCTTACTTTCGAGAGTTTCCTTCTGTTTAATTTCTTCCGCTGTGAGTGAACTCTTATTTTGAAGTTTAATCAGGGCTTCATGGTCCTCAGGGTCTGACAGCTTATGATAAACTGCTTTAAACCAAGGGATAATAGCATCTGCCGACTTCTCTCTAGGACCGTACTTTCCTGCGTTAGATAGTTTAGCCCGAAGCTCTCCAATCTTTTCATTTTGTGCTTCCTCATCAATTACTTCATACTTGACCTTCCAAGCCTCGTAAAGAGAGATGTCTTGGTCGATATACATCCAGAAGTATTTGATTATACTCTCAACTAGTGGTTGGTAGAAGTTAAAGAAACTTTCATCAATACTATCAACCCTGCGCTTTGAAATCATGGAAATCATCTTCCAGTAGTCTTTAAAGTAACCAAATTCTGGAACAAATTCCATGATGTTGATTACTAGTTGCTTATATCCACGTTCGTATAGTTGGAGTAGACTCTCAATGCCTGTTGCCTTACAACCTTCTCCATGTCGTGGGTGTCGCTTATTAATAATAGCAATAACTAGGTCACTGATTTGTTTAGGATCTCGGGTACCGAGAACCTTTTCAAGATAGCGTACGCTGTCAGTGGCCGGAGTAGACTGATTAATTGACAGATGCCAATCCAAAGATTCTTGTCCGGTTGATTCATACATTGGTGTACCTTTTTCCCCAACAACCATAGGTGTTTTGACAAGTCCTTGAAGGTCTTGTACGAATTGTCCTGTAGTAGATTTAATAGAAGTAGTCATTTTGCAGTTAAGTTATTTAAAATTAATTGAATTAAAAAGATATTTTTAAATCAATTTTTTTTTTCAATAAAAAGATATACTTAAAATTATGGTATTTTATTTTTCAATAAAAGATATACTTAAAATTATGGTATTTTATTAATACAATGATATAAATAATAAAATTCTTTACCACAATTAAGTTTTATATTTTTTGAGTTTTGATGTTTTTCTAAACATTTCCAAAATGTTTCTGATAATTTTTTACATTCTTGTATTTGGTGTGACATTTTTTATGTACCTAAAAAATTACTAAATTATATCAATTTTAATTATTTATATTGAAATAGTTTTATTTAATAACATCCAAATTAATATACCTAAAAATATTCCTCCTGATTCAAGAATATTATAACTAATCATTTTTTTTTCTTCATCATCATCTTTATAAAATATACAATGAGATATCCATAATACAACAAGAATACCAAAAATTATATTATTTTGTAAATTCTCTCCATTATTCATATATGTTATATAAATGTATGAAAATAAAACTATTAATATTATTATAGTACTAACATTAGCATTATTTTTATTTAGGTGTCCTTTTTCTCCTAAGTAAGCACTACTTAATGCTAAGCAATTTAATATTAAAACAATTATAAAACTACCTAACTTAAATTGAGTACCTAAATTATTATTTATAAATAATACTATTAATAATAAGACTAAAGGAGACATAACCATTCTATAAGAATATCTAGAAAGGTTGATTTTTTTATAATCTTCTTTTTCTTTATTTAGATTATTCATTTTACAATAACCTAAAATACCTACAATAGCAACACTAGTTAATATTGATAATATGGTTCTATTTTTAGGTTCACTAATATTCATTGATTCTATAAAAGTTAATACAGCTAAAACAATTAATAAACCTAAATTTATTTGTAAAGTTAAATCTATTATATCTTTATTTATATTATTTTGTCCTAAAATATTATTTGTATTTATATTATTTATATCTATATTATTTATATCTATATTATTCATATCAGCTTGTTGATTCATATTAGCTTGTTGACCTAAATCTACTTGTTGATTCATATTAGCTTGTTGACCTAAATCTACTTGTTGATTCATATTAGCTTGTTGATTCATATTAGCTTGTTGACCTAAATCTGCTTGTTGATTCATATTAGCTTGTTGACCTAAATCTGCTTGTCTATTTTTGATTAATACATCCATTACAGAACTACTACCAATAGTATTATTTTGTAAATGAGGTGGTAATTGTTCTGTACTAGCTGTGATAATATTATTTAACATTTTTTCATTTAAGACATTTTGATTCATTTATATTGATATTATATAATAAAAATATAAAAAGGTTAATTATAGAGCATAAAAATAAAATTGAATCAAAAAATACTGAATTTTATAATTAAACAAAAATTTTCAAAAAATGTTTAGAAAACTAATTCTTATTACTTCAATTTGTTTGGCAGGAGGACATACACATCGTGGAAAAATCTCAGTTGGAGAATATTTCGATGTAGTTATACCTACCAATCAACAATCTTGTTCGGCTTGTACTATTACTCCGCAGAAGGTTGTCTTTGAAAAGAGAAAGTCTTGGAATGCTAATGTGAACCAAAAATCAGGACAGGGAGAAAAAGATTATGTAGATGCGTGTATGGAATTATGGGATTTCAAAGGAAATTTATGTCCTTCTGGAAGTAATTCTATACAAGAATATTTATCTTATCACGTATCGACTATATATGAATATACTTGGAAGAAATATATTGCTTGTGAAAAAGTACAAACTTGCGTAATGTAATATAAAAATGAAGTAAAATATCAAATAAACAAAATTTTTTATTTACCAGAGCCTACATTTGCTAATTCATCAGCCATTTTATTTCCAAACCATTCCTTATATTCAAGACTTGATTTTTTAATTTCAGGGTTTAAATTCCTATGTGCTTTGATATGTTTAAATTGAATCGTGTATTGATAATATAATTTCTTGATTTCTTTAATTAATTCAACATTTTTTACAGGAACTTTTTTACCTCCTTTATTTCTTCTCATCCAACCATTTTTTTCCCAAGTATTAGACCATTTTGTAATACAGTCAATTACATATGTACTATCTGAACAAATTAGAATTTTATTATCACTTTTGAATTCTTTTTTTTTTATAATTATATTAATTGCTCTTCTAACTGCTTCTAATTCGCAAATATTATTACTAGTTTTTCCATTTATATTAAATTCTTCACCTAAATTATCAGGAGAATCATCATTAAAAAATATTCCAATTCCTCCTTTAGCATTTCGTTTTCCGTTATTAATGGTTGAGCCATCGGTGAAAACTTTCCATTCTTTATTAGATTTTTTTTTACTTTTTTTTTTAGGTTCAACTTTTGCTGTACTAAAATATTTTCTTATATCAGAATTCATAATATAGTATTATATATAAATATATTAAATTAAATTCAATTTTTACTAATTAAAACCGGCACCAGCACCAAATTTCGATTTATTTTTACCAGATTTAACTTGTTTTAATCTTTTAATATTATTATCTAAATTACTGATTAATAATTTTTTCAAAGTATTATTTTTCGAATTATTATTATTCAATTTACTTAATTTTTTTTTTAAATACGTTTTCTTCTTTAGTTTTTTTGAAACTTTTGATAATTTACCTTTAGATTCTAGATTACTAATATTTTCTTTCAAATGTCTACTAATATTATTTAAAATTTTTTTTTCATTATTTTTACTATTATTTTTACTATTATTTAATTTGTTTAATTCTCCTGAAATTTTATCTATTAAATTTCTTTTATTAGTAATTTTTTTATTAGCCAAGAATTTACTATTTATTTCATTAAATTTATTTCCTAATTCATTTAAATTACTAATTATTTCTGGATTATTATTCCTATTATTCTTTTTTTTTGTTTTATTAATATTTTTAGGTGGATTATTATTCCTATTTTTTGTTTTATTAATATTTTTAGGTGGATTATTATAAAAAAGCATACTACATAAACCATTAATTTCATCTATTTCAATACTACCTTTAATATCAACAGAAGGATATTTATGTAAAATTCTATTACCTATAACTAATAATATTCTTTTGGCTTCTTCTTTCATAGGTAAAGAAAAATGAAAATCTATTTCTTCAACTTGTAAATTTTCTGTTTTTCTTTGATGTTTTCTAGTGTAATCATCAAGAACATCGTCTTTAGAAGCATCTTGAACTAATTCACGAATGTTTTCAATTTTATTAAACATTTCATTATTTTTAAGTTCAGGGTGTTTCCATTGATAGTATTTAACATTCAATATAAACATAAAAGGTTTTTTGATATATAAATTATTTAATTTTCCATAAATTAGATTTTTATTTACTAATAATTCATGATTAAATAACATTTCAAAAATTTTATCAGTATCTTTAATTCTTTTAATAATATTATTTTGTTCTTGTGTTTCTTCCCTTTCTTTTTCAATTTCATCTGCTTTTTCTTCTAAACTAATTTTTTTTTCTTCTTCCTCTCTAAATTTTTCTCTTTCTAGTTTTTCATCATCTTTTTTTAAGTCTTTTAATGCTTTGATTTTTTTATCAACTACGGATGTTATTCTAATTTCATTTGCTTTTTTTTTGGCATTATCTGTAGAATCATCTTTTTCCTTTTTAAAAAACTCTCTTTCTTCTTTTCTAATACGTATTCTATATTCTTTTAAAACTTTAATTTTAAAATTTATTTCCTTTAGAATTGCTTCAATTTGTTCTTTCTTATCATCATTAATTAACATATATTCATGAAAAGTATCTTTATCTTCAAGAATTTCATCTAAAGTAATTTGTGCTCCTAAAATATCTTCATCTTGTTCGGAAAAATTTTTTTGTAATGGATTTTTTTCTTCATCTTCTTTGGTTTTAGATGTATATTTTTTTATTAAATTTATTATTTCTTGGTCTTGTTCTGATAATTTGCTTGTCATATATAATAAAAAAAGAAATTTATTTAAGACTACTAAATAATTAGTTAGTTCATTTTTTCAGTTTTGCTTTTTAAGTAATAAAAAAATTAATTTTGATTTAAAATTAAATCTAACAATTTATTCATATCATGTTTAAATTATGGCATTCAAAACATCATCAGTCTTGGTTTTCTGTATCCGAAAAAAATGGATTTTTACCAGTAGGAAAACCATTAAAAAAAAATCTATTTGGTTATGAAAAAATTAATGAAATTTTAGATATGATGAAGTTATCAACTTCAGATAGTTTGTTAAAGAATAATAATCTGGCAAAATATATTGACGAACATTTACCTTTATATGATGTTTCCCAAGAAATAAATAATCAAACTATAGCATGTTTATTTAGAGATTATTGTTTTTTAGCTTCAGCCTATTCTCTAGAAACCAGTCATTATAATTTAGAAGATGGTAAATATGGAGTCGCTAGAGATGAATTACCACCAAATATAGCAATACCATTAACTATTTTAGGTGAAAAATTGGGTACAAATCCTTGGTTATGTTATGCTTATGGGTATGGTTTAAATAATGCTGTAGTAAAGCAAGGTGCTTTAAATTTAGGTGATTATAGGTCGTATGAGACAATAAGGATGTTTAACGGACATGATAGTGAAAGTGGATTTATAAACGTTCATGTAGCAATGAATAGTTATACTCCTGAATTAGTTTCAGTTCAACAAAAGATTTTAGAATCGGCTCATTTAAAGAAAACTGATGACCTAAAATATTTTTTAAATAAGCATTATTATTTATTGAATAGTATAATTGATTCATTAAATTTAATGTGGAAAGCATGTAAGAGAAGTGATTATTTATCATTCCGAACTTTTATAATGGGACAAAAGGGAAATAAAGATATGTATCCAAGTGAAAGTATTATATATAATTATGGTAATAAGATAGAAATGAAATGTTTTAGGGGTGAAACGGGAGCTCAAGATTCAATTATTCCATCTGTAGATAATTTATTTCAAATAAAATATCCAAGAAACCAATTAACGGAATATTTATATGATTTACGTGAATATAGACCTAAAGATCATCAAGCTTATATTGAATATAATGCGGAGATGAGTAAACAAGTAAAATTGATTGATTTAATTAAGACTTGTCCTGAATGTAGTTTATCATTATTAAAAAACTTGAATTGTATTAGGTTATTTAGGCGTAAACATTGGAATTTAACCAAAAAATATATCATAGAAAATACTAATCACCCAGTAGCAACTGGTGGAACACCAATAACAACTTGGTTACCTAATCAATTAGGAGCTACTTTGGAGACAATGGAAGATTTAATAATAAGTTTAAATCTTCAACGGAGTTTATTAAATGATGAAAATAGAAATGAATATTTAACAATAAAATTAGAAGTAAATGAACATTTGATGAAGATAATAGATGAAGTAAGTGAATTACAGAAAGATTTTAAAGACCAAAAACATAATTCATTTTTAAAGAGATAAATTAAGTACTATTTTTTTCTAATTATCCATTTATCAATATATTTAGTATAAGTGCTGCCATTAATTTTATTAAATCCTATAACCATGCTAAGTTGATAAAACAATTTAGGACTCATAGGAAATTCTTCTGTTTCATAAAATACATCATTATTAGTATAATGTTTTTTAAACAATTCCAAATCTAATTCTTCTTGATTCATAATATAATTATAAATTATTATTTTAAATTAAAAATTAATTTAGGTATAAAATTTTTAATGGGAGGAAGTATACCTAAAATTAATTTATTAAATTAATAATTTGTTGTTTTATAGTTTTATAGTTTTATAGTTTTATAGTTTTATAGTTTTATAGTTTTATAGTTTTATAGTTTTATAGTTTTATAGTTTTATAGTTTTATAGTTTTATAGTTTTATAGTTTTATAGT
>Ga0075445_10002142_pt1 | contig 9892 bp, 15 predicted proteins | sample CoawatmetaG02DNA_FD_72350 | JGI IMG/M metagenome (GOLD analysis project Ga0075445, IMG submission 72350) | Marine microbial communities from the West Antarctic Peninsula - Coastal water metaG029-DNA | ecosystem: Environmental > Aquatic > Marine > Coastal | place: Atlantic Ocean: West Antarctic...
CATCTGCCCTTCCAACTCTGGGTATGTTCCAACGTGGCTAATGTGGTTCATAGCATATAATGCTGAAATTGGCTCGGCCCTCACATGTTTCCCCCTTGAAGCATGTACTGTTTCGATGTTGATGTTGGGACGCACTGACTGCAATGTGTGCTTACAAAGATCGCCGCCCTGATTGACTTCGATAACGATAGCGTCAGCATCGTATCTGTCATATGCCGCAATAGCTCGCTCTGCCCATTGCTGGGGCGAACCCTTCATGCTTACATCGTCAATTAGGTAGCCGCGCTTGTCTTCGCCAATACCTCCGACGATGATGCCGTGTTCGTCTGATCGCTCTGTGTTTGAAACGGCAGGATCAACGCTCACCAATATCCTGCCCATGACCGGAGCCTCCGGGAGCCTGTTTTCGTGAATGTTGGCAATGTTAAATATAGCGCCTTTGGCCTGTGGTTCGTAATGACCGCCCCAAACGTGACCGTATCGGTCAGGGGAGTGCTGTTTATCAAACTGTCGTTCGTCTTCAAGTTCTTTCGGAAACCACGGATTATCATAATGGTTGACTTCGATAACCGCTGAATTTTTAGGAACGTCCGACCCGCGCAGCAACTTGTCTACCGGGTCGCTGGCGCTGCGGGGGTTCCAGCCAAACCAGAGTTGTGAACCGGGGGCGCGGATAGTTGGTCGAAGAAGCTCCAATGACTTTGTGCTAAGTGTCTGGGATTCTTCGCACCACGCAATCGCTGTGTTTTCCACGCTTTTTATTGATTCTGCCGTGTGATCTTGCATCCCCATAAACGTCACGCCGCCGCCCTTAAAAGTTTCTATCCTGTCATTCAAAACTCTGAACCGAGAGCCAACGCCCAAGGCTTCGATCTTGTCGCACAATAATCTGTACGCCGATTCTCTAAGCGACTTCTGCACTTCACGAATGGCAATAATGCGTTTGGTTGGGTCGTTAATAAGTTCGTCAATGGCGCGTTCTGCAAAGTGATGAGATTTCCCGCTGCCTCTTCCGCCATGCGCTCCAAGGTATCTTAGCCCGTCCTCAAACAATGGCTTGAAGACTTTTGGTGTTTTAATCGTCAGAGTTGACATCAATGAACTCGCGCCGAATTGTTTCAATAGAACCGGAGTGATCAATCTGGGTCGCGCCCTCAACGCCAAACATCTTCGATATATGCGTTGTAGCAGCAATGGCAACATTTAACTGCGGCGTGTCTAAATCACGCGCCGTCTGCCTGTCTCGTTCGTATTCTCGCATCTGGCTTTCGCGTGTGATTTCGCATTTAGCTGCGTGCTTCCTGGTGCTTTCGTCAACGGCTTCCTTTACCTTGACATACCTTAACAACCGCGACGCCGTTTGCTCTGCTGTGTTCTCACTATACCCTGCTCGGATAGCTGCCTGCTTTCCGTTTTTGTCAATCATGTATTCGCGCACAAATGCCGCCTGCTTTACGTTGAGACTCATAAAAAAAACCTAAGCAAAATATCTGCAATAAATTGAAACATATTATTTCCAAAAGACCCCGGCGCTAAACTGGGATAAAGCGCCGGGTAGTTCAGGGAGAGGTAATATTTTACAATTACCATAATTTATTTTAATTGTCTAGCCTGCCACAAAATTGCGTTGGGCCTTGGTGCTTTCCGTCAAACAAATACCAAGCTGAATTTTCCATGCCTGCTTTATTATCAAACCATTTTACTCTGCCGATTGATTGAATTGTTACGCAATGTTTCATGTGCTTTGCCATGCGTTTGTTGTGCATCATGTCGGCGGGTAGCAGTAACCAAGCTGGAGCTAATTTGCACAGGTGTTCTAGAATCGGCTCTAACAAATCCCACTGGTAAGGCGGGTTGGTTACAAACGCATCACCAAAACACTTGTTTAAATCCATTGCGTCTATTCGGTAGATGTCGTTCCGTTGTGGCTCAATGTCGCCTTTGCCTTTAACCGTAAAGTAATGATCTTCTAAATGATTGATTAACGATCCGTTGCCAGCGCAGGGTTCGTGATATGTTTTATCGGTGCTTAGATGCTGGAACAATGGAATTACCGCTTCGTATGGCGTTGGGTAAAAATCTTTTTTTATTCGTTTAAAGTCAGATCGTTTGCCCATGCGGTTGCCTTTATACATTCCGATTGATTTCAAAATGGAACCTCATTATTTAAATCATCCATTAAAACTTTTGTTACCTTTGAATCTGGCAACACATTTTTAATTGAGTTTACCAGCTTCATGCTATCGCTTTCAAGTATGCGTCCTATTTCATCCAGCGAGTAAACTGCAACGCCTTCCATCTCCGGGGCTGTTCTTATTGCCTTGATGGCATCGGCGTTTCCTTGGGCGACTGCAAACTTAAACCCGAACTCGGTAGTATGTGACCAAATGGTAGGTTCTAACGCTGTGTGACCGCCTGAGGCCGCTTCCTGATCCATCTTTTGCCAACCCTTTATCAACACGCTGGCCTTCTTTGCAACTGCGTCTGCATCGTTGTCTATGATGGCTTGGTCTAGTTTAGCTTTTGCCGATCCGAAGCGTTGGGCAGTTTCGCATGATACAAGTGATGGGAGTCTGTCGCATCCATATTTTAATTCCATGCGGTTTGCAATCCGGTCAAGGGGTTTTATTGCGTGATGGATTGCGTCAGAGATTGGGTTGCCATATTCAGCATGATTAATAAACTGATCTGGATTTGCTCTTTTTATTTTAGTTGCCATTTTCATTGCCTCTCATGTTGCCGATATAAGATAGATTTATATTATCCGCACACACGGCGGAGATATATATATATATACGTGTCGTGTGTAGTCAGTAACGTGTTGATATTGTTGGATATTATGTCTTCCTGTGTAAGCCTTACACCCGACAAGCTATTATTGTTTACTTTCATAGACTTACGCCTTGTTTAGCCATATTTCGACACGGTAACCTTTTCGGTCTACGTGTACGATATTGCCATCATCAATCAAATCATTAAAGGTCTTTAGTATCTTCCCTTTTTTCTCATCTGGGAAGGCTTTCGGCAGTGCGGTCTTCACAGTACGCCCGTTTGACTTGTTCGATTTATAGGGTGTTTTTGCACACCATGAGGCCTCTACTTCGGACAGTATTTTCTCTTTTAACTGCTTGCTACTGATCCTGTCTAGCTGGCTTTCTGTTGATGGAATGACTAACGCGCCGTCGTCCCATATCAGGGTAATGTCGTTGTCGCCACCAATGTCAGAGTAGTTAGATTTCTTTCTTGATAGCACCCTAAGTTCGTCGCTGTCTGCCACCCGCTCTAAGTACGCTCTAGAACGCACTGAGTTCTCCCACGCCGTCGATCCTGACAGCCCGGAGCCACTTGCAAGCCCGGACAATGATGGGTGCGCTAGAAGGATCACAGTGGCGTTAAATTGCTTGGTGAAACTGCCTAGATACGTCTTGCAGAAAGTGTTGACTTCACGCCGAACATTCTCGTTGCCACCAAAATGATCTGCCGCCGTGTCTAATATAATTAAGATGTCTTCGCTGTCTCCTTTGACTTCTTTTATTTTGTTACAAAGTATTTCATAAAAATCCCCGGCCTTGTCCTCTCCTTGATTGGGAAACGTCACTAAAATGTTATCACTTCCCACTCTAGGCCACAGGGTCAGGTCAGTTGGGCCGCTGTCAAACTCTGCAACACCCAGCCACTTGTTTATGTCTAGCTGTCGGCGCTTGAGTTCTAGCGCATCATCCTCACACATAACGCACAGCACTGGCATCTGCTTAACTTCGATCCCAAAGAAGTCTTTACCCATTGCCACGCAGTTTGCGAGCTGGTGAATGAGTAGGGATTTACCAACGCCACCAGCGCCAAAAAACAAGGCGGTTGCTTTGTAAGGAAACCACTGGTCTAGCAGCCATTCACGATCCGGGAGCGGCCCGACAACGCTAGACGCTGTAAAGCTGCCATCGTCAGTGAATGCCTCTGTATCGCCAAATTCTTCATCTTGGCCTTTGTCGGCCTTTCCCGGCCCTTCATGGTCTGCTGGGCCGAAAGTGTCCACTTGGTGCGTGTATCCGTTCTGCATTGCCATGTGGAATATAGTGCCTGCGCCGATAGTCGCAACGTCACCGATACTGTGCCACAATCGGTCACACTCAGTTGCATCATACTTTGATGATCGTTTAGACCATCTGTGAAAAAGCTCTAGCCCTTCCTCTCCTACGCTGCCTTTAATGGCGTGTGCAATATAGACCCAATCGTCATAATGCAAATCGTCGTTGTCTATATGCGCGACTGCCAAATCAATCTTCTTGAGGTCTGCCATCTTTGATTCTTCGGCAAAGGCGTAATTAAAGTTTTCTTGTTTCTTGCCGCCCGACATTGACTTGGCCTTAATCTCGCCACGCTCTGCGAGCGCGTTGTTGCAGCTTGCAATAAAAGCAGAGATGTCGATTGGGTTAATTTCTGTAAGTTGTAGCGGCGGGATATCCATCAGGCTATCGTCGGGCCACTTGTAATTCTGCTTAGTGTCCGGGTGTGGGCCAGAGGCGACGAACTGCTGCCCTTCGGCTAACAGTTCGACGGCTGCATCCTGCCCGTCTATTTCGTAGACGCCCGTTTTGACTTTGTAGAACGGCTCAGAGCATTTGAATACAAATAAGGTTTTAGGGGCGTTACCAATCCGCTCCGGGGCGAAGCCTAACTGGTCAATGACCATCTGCTTAATTAGCTCTGATGTCGCCTTATCCTTAACGTCAATATCAACAGCGACAATGTTATGAGCGCCGCCGCAAAGGATGCCAATGTTGCTGTTACCGTACTGGGAATGTTCGTGTGCTGGCCTAGTCTGCCATGCTTTAAGAATTGGAACTTTGCCCTTCAAAGGCGTTGTGTCGTATCCTAACGTTGAAAGTTCGCTGGCATATGTAGCGTATCTTTGTTTCATGGAGTAGTACCTCATTAAGCTGTGGTAAGGTTGTGGGGAGCGCCGCAATCACAACGGTCACTCCCCGTCCCCGTCAGTGGGCGGGTACTAAGCACCCACCAACTTGATGATTAAAATTCATCCTTTGAACCATCATCGTCAGCATTAGAAGCCGGGGCTTCTTGCCCTGTCAAGCACTCTGGACGGTCTGCCCACTTCTTGACTTCAAACTCTGGGGCTGATGTTCCGCCCTTTGCAAATTTAATGTCTTCAACTCCGGACATGGTAGCGATAACTGTTTCGCCTTCTCCCCCGTCTTTCTTTACGGCCTTCATTAAGCTAACAAGCCCCTGCCACGCACCAGCGCCAGCCTGTGACCACGTAGCCGCTTGGTCTTTGCCAAGTGCAAGACGGATCGTGAAGCCTTTCTTCCATCGTTCCTCGCCCTTGTCTGCTGGCTGCGGCTGGTCGAAACGTGCGGGTGTTGTATTCCACACCCACTCCGGGGCAACGCCGGGGGTTCCGTTTGAGAAGCACCAGCCTGTTTTAAGTGTGTCTAAATCAAAGGCAACGCCCTTTTTCATTTTGTCTGTGACGTTCTTTGCCCCATCTTCTGAGCGCAAACTAAAAGACCGGGAAGGCATGGAGCCATCTAGTTTTTCGCGTGCGTGCCAGTTTAGGAATGGGCCTTGTGCGGAACCGCCGTTGTCGCCTTCATCAAAATCGTATGACATATTGTTTTCCTTTGTTGTTGTGTTGTTGTGCCGATATCGGCTTAGTGGTTGTAAACAAGTTGTTCCTAATAATCAAGCATTAACTAAAACTAATTTCATACCATAATTATCAACTCCGATTTTATAGTCACCTTCGGCTTTCTTTTTTAGTTTATTTTTTTTAAATAGGCTATAGTCCACTTGATGATGCCAACGGTTAAACTTCCAAACCACTTTCGCAACATCTGGGTGCTGCTCGGCTAGACTTTCCGCAAACGCTCGCCGTTGGTCGCCTCCCCCATAAACTCCGTCCGTGTTACCGCCCTTCATTTTCATGGTGGTTGATTTATCAGCTAGAAACGCATTGAATTGAATAGTACACCATCCGTCTTTCATAGCCCTAAGACATAAATCTGTATCTTCGTTAAACTTCCCGCGCCAACGGTAAGGAACATTATTGTTAATTAGCGTGATCGAATATATTCTAGTATTTGTTTGATATGGTAATATTCGTTCGTTTCTATCTGGGGCGAACGCTATATTGTTTAGGCCGCTAAATGCCACATTTTCATATCTATTCGTGAAGTCTTCCGCGCATTTGAAAATAGTCCCGTCGCCCACGGGGATTCTTCTATTTAAATTTAGCCTGTAAAAATTAACAATATTATCATCTATAAGCCAATGACGGTCATACCCTTCTTTTATTGAGTGTTCCCACACCCAATTACGAACGGGGATAGAGCCCTTTCCTTGCTCGCTAAAATTATCGGGTAGTTTTAATAATTTGTCAGCGTGGATAACATTATTGTAGTTGTCGTATTCTTTAGGCTCAACAGCTACACGGTATGGAACACCTAGCCGATCTAACGCCTTGCTTGTTAAACGGCTTTCCCATCGTCCCAATGATGGAATGTATACGGGGTATTTAGGATTCATCTGTAATATACCTATAGTTTTTAGGGGCCGTGTAATCTCCTTGTTTAGGGAACCATATAGAGGTTGTTTTTTTAGTGAGCGGCTGGCCCAGTAGCTTCGCAAATTCTTCAACATCTTTAGCAGTTTCAAAACTAACGGTTATTTTCTGGACAGGTTCCGTGTTACCCATAACAAACTCCGGCATCCCCATCCATTCGCGCTCCCAGTCTTTCGTCGCCCCCATTGCTTCTAAAAGCGTGGGGGTTTCATCAAACGTTATTTTCTTTAATAGTTTTTCTCTTGCTTTATCGGTCATAATCAAACTCCAAACAGTTCAAGACGCTTCGCTTCATCACCATTCCAATAGAATGATTCGGGATCGACTGGCACGATGTCGCGCAGGGTGTCTTTGCCGCCCATACGCAGGAAAGCTTCCTGTCTAGTTAGATGGTTTTTAATGTCTTTCATAAGTTCCGTAACATCCCCATCTTCTTTGTACTCTGCCTTCTTGGGGGTAACGTACAGAAACTTAACTGCCATGTTGCCGTTGGCTTTAGCGTAGAAGGCTCTTTGTCTTTGGTGTCCAATAGACATTGTACCGGGCATCCGTCCCGTTGTTTTCAGATCAACGATCAAGCCGTGTTCTTGGAACTTAAAATCAATGTAGCCCATAAACTCGATTGCCCAATCCTTGCCCTTTGCTGTTAAACTGACACGGTGTTGGCTTCCATCTTCCGGGAAGTCTGGCACGCCGTAAGGCTCCAACGCCTCGACTGCTAATTCAGTCATGGGCTGAATGTTTGACCGTTCCTTTTCGATTTTGTTATCACCGAAATCAAACTTGGAATCATAGTCTTCTTCGGCCTTTTTGATTGCCTCATCCATTGGCAGCTTATTAGTTATCGTGTCGGCAACCGCCTGTTCGATGAAAACGCCGCGCCACATTGCGGGGCTGCTTCCGCCTCTGTTGCCGTAGAGATAATGTGAAACCCAAGCGGAAGGGCAACCGATCCACTTGTTAAGCTGGCTAATGCTGGAATGCGTCAGTCCGTGTTTTTCAAACCCGTTCATTTTTCGACCCCCGCAGCTTTTTCCAAATGTTTTCGCCTGTCGTCGTTGCCTACATCCATCTGGCTGAACGAATATAAAAACATTGCGTTGATGGCAATGTGCGCCATGTGATGCAAATTCGTTTCTTTGTCAAAGCTGTCGCAGGCGTTAAATTCGGTCATGTGCCGATCCATTGCGTCTGATATGCGCGACCAGTCGCTGCCCTTCAGCCAATTCCATTCGTCGTACTTATCGGCTCCAAATTCTAAAACATCGACCATCTCATTAATAAAATCTTGAATCAAAAGACTTCTCCGTCGTTTGCCAACGTCTGATTTTTGAAAAGTATCTGTCATTTCTGCTCACTTCCATATTTTGCAATTAGTAATGCTTCAGCCCTGCCGTCATCTTTTACCCGCACAAATTGGCTTGCTAAGTCTGGGTACAGGCGCGTTGCCAACAGGCGGCTGTGGTCTTTCTCTTTAGATAAACCGTAAGATTTTTTCCATTTTTGAGGAGTAACCAAAGTGTATGGAATTAGCAAAGACTGAAAAACGCCTTTTAAAACTCCAACACCCTGACCAAAATTGTAGGCACTTGTGCGGCCCATGCCAAAGCTATTTACTTGCTCTAAAAATATGTGATCTGGCTTAAACTCCACAAAAATGTTTGCCACTTCTGTGCCGTTTACTTCTTTTCCCAGCATCGGCATATCGTGAATTTCTGCAAAAGCTCCATCTAGCAAAGCAATAGCGCCCTTTGCTCCGGGGTCAATTCCGCAAATCATTCGGGGCTGTCCTTATAGAAGTCTTGCGGTTTCACTTCGCCGCCTGTCCACATTTGAATCCTTGCCATTTGCTCCGGGCGGGGAATCCGCTTGCCTTTAATCCACAGGTCAATCGCCTGTCGAGTTACCCCAAGTGCTGTCGCCGCGATCGCCAGTGCCAGCCCCTTGCTTTTAATGTATGTGTTTAATTCCATGAAACAGTTTGTTGCATACTGCGTAACAAATGTAAACAGAATGTTATTTAATTATTATTACAACAAGTTGTTGACAATGATGATGTGGGTCTCTATATTTATAATTAGAAAACAACAACACAACAAAGGATTAGCAACATGACAAATCAAGAATATAAGCAAATGTATATTGAAAGCTGCGTTGAATCAGGAGCAAAATGTACATCATCTGGGCTTAGACAGTTTATTGTCTGGAGAAAGCATGTTGAAAGTTTCTTTGACGAAATGAAATCAAAAACTTAATAATTTAAACGGGGCTGCGGCCCCATTACCGGGAGAGATAAAATGACCAAATTAATTCCAACAACTGACCTTTTCGCCAACTATTGTGGTTATTCTGATGTAGAGCCATATGAGATTGTTCGGATTGTGTCTGACAAGTGCATCGAAGTCCGCGCAATGGACACTAGCAAACAGAAAACAAAATTAGATTTCCATGTCGGTGGTTTCTCCGCTCACTGCTCTAATCAGCACGATCAAAAATATGATTACACTTCTAATTCCGAAAACAGCGTTCAAAAAATTCGCCTTCGCAAAAACGGTGGGTGGATGAATAAAGACGACCAACGCTTCAATATCGCTGAAGCTCCTTACAAATTTTACGACTACAACTTTTAGGCAATCAACGGGGCTGCGGCCCCATCACCGGGAGAGTAAAAATGACTAAAAACGAAGCAGAAGAAACAAGAGTGTGGATTGAATTTGAAAACCCAAAAGACGACCACTTCAAAGATGAAAAATTTGAAGATGTAACCAAGCGCCTCGCGCAGGAGTATACCGCTTTTTTTCAACGTCTAGGCTTGGGTAGTGGCTACAAAGTTTGGTGGTACACCCACAAGAACCAAGCGTGCTGGGCTGTGGGCGATAGCTGGGGATTTAAGACTACTGATATGAAGATGCCGGGAACATGGTTGAACGTTAATTATTTAGCGTTGCCGAAATAAAACAGGGGGGCTTCGGCTCCCCACCATTTAGAAAGGAAATAAAATGTTAGAATTGATTGAATTTAAAGATGGTCACTTTGAAAAGATTTTTGAAGCAGATGGTGAAACATTTTTTATTGATGCAACACCAAAAGAAATTGATTTGTGGAAAAGATTGCAATCTTACGAAACAGATGGCCCGGTATATGTGCATGAATTAGGCATAATCTTTGGATGAACAAACAACGGGGCTGCGGCCCCATTACCGGGAGAGATAAAATGACACTTTCAGAAGCCAAAAAAATAGCTACCGAAAACGGTGTATATGTTGGGCGCTTAACATCAGACAAAGATAGCACTGGCGAATACACAAT
>Ga0075445_10002153_pt1 | contig 9859 bp, 12 predicted proteins | sample CoawatmetaG02DNA_FD_72350 | JGI IMG/M metagenome (GOLD analysis project Ga0075445, IMG submission 72350) | Marine microbial communities from the West Antarctic Peninsula - Coastal water metaG029-DNA | ecosystem: Environmental > Aquatic > Marine > Coastal | place: Atlantic Ocean: West Antarctic...
AGTTCAGTTAATTTAAATATTCAAAATGCAGTTTACGATTTAGAAGCTGAGTTTTTAACGCCACTACAACGAGCAATTAAAAATGCATCTTAAATATAATTCAAAAGGATAAATCAATGAAAATAACAAAAAAAGATATTAAACATGCGGTGTCTTTAATTATGGAAGCTGTTGCGCAAAAAGATATTGATGCAAAAGCACTAGAGCTAAAAAGTAGTATCACAGGATTGTCTACTGCACAAGCAAACATTTTGGCAAAAGATGAATTAGAAAATAATTTAAAAGTTAAATCTAAACCTAGTCCTGGAAAAGAGCCGGAAAAGAACACAATGATATCATCAATTCAAAAAATGATCGGGGCGCCAGACGATCAAGTTGATGGTAAGTGGAGTCAAAAAACATCAGATAGTTGGGTTGCGTGGGTATCTAGCGAGAAAACAATGAAAAGCATTTCAAATCTTGCTGCTAAAAGAGAAGTAATTCTAAAAGAATCTAACGGTATGACAAAGTTAGAAATAAGAAGCATTCTTGAATCTTTCTTGCCGCGGCTTAGCGAAGAACCAGAAGAAGAAACACCAGCAAAAGAAACACCTGCTGACATCTCAGATGAATTAAAAGCATACATCGATAAAAATAAAGGATCGGCAGCTACAATTGCTAAAGACTTAAAGTATAAAGGATCACTATCCGGTGTCTACAATATGTTGAAAGACTTGGAAAAACTTTCTACTGACGGCGCAATTGAAGAAACTGAAAAAGCTGGATTCGTTCCTGTGACTTATGAAGATCTTAAGAAGCGGATTAAAATAGGCCCTAAAGATTCAATTACCACATCCTCAACATTCACACTCAGTTCAATACCTATAACATATATTAAATCTGCCGATGGTTCGGACAATAAAATCAACGTTACAGGTAGTGGCACGAGGGACGGCAGTCACAGATATAAGTCTGTTACTGACTTTATAAAGGCCGGCACAGGAACCAGTGAGTATTTCGACAGAGATGGTAGAATCAACAACTCCAATTTTGACTTTGTAATTTCTGGTGGATCATCAAAGACCGAATTCATTGATGATGTAGGTTATGAATTATTTAATTTATATATTGATGGTACTTTAAATTACAATGCAAGTATTAAAAATTATACCGCAGTTAAACAACGAAAGACAAAAGAAGTTTATATAGTGCCTGTTGCTGACATTAAATCAGGTAAAGAACTAAAACTAGTAAGTGAATCAATTCTTGACGCAACAAAAATAACAAAAAGACAATTACGACGCCTTATCTTGCAAGAAGTGCGAATCAAACCGTACTGGAGATAGATATGAAAATAACAAAAAATAAATTAAGACGATTGATCCAAGAATCATTAATGCACAAGCTAGCTTTGGATGCAATACCAGAAGAGTTTAAAGGGTCTACGCTAACTAGTCATGCTGTTGGAATAATGATACAAAGCGTGCTGGAGTTATATCGTGCATTACCGGAAGCGATATATCGATCTAAACAAAGATCAGGATTTAAAAAAACCGATGCAGCTTTAGAAGTCCCAGCTAGACTAGAATATTTTACTAGTATGAACTCTATGCATGGTGGTACGAGCGGTAAGGGTGCTTCAACTGTTGGTAAGTTAATGACGCCTGCTGGTAGAGAGAACTTGACAAAGTTAGGTAACTTGACATCAGAAGTTAATTTTATTTCCGTGTTTTTTAAGATTGCGCATGATAGTTCTTTTTATTTGACAAACACTCAGAATGATTTAATTGAGATGGGTGAAAAATATGATGATTTTCTTGTTACATCTAATGCTCACGGAATTAGTCCAATCCACTTGTTCTTTAAAACAGTCTTTTTGCATGCAGGTTTGTCAAAAGGTGTTAATATAGAAAGCTTTACACCGCCGGGGTTTAGCAAATCTTTTTCGTTTATTAATCGATCTGACAGTGAATTAAAGCGCGAGTTTGATGGTATTTTAAAGGGCGTGTTATTGCCGCTACTAGGTCTTTCCAACGAAGGTTTGCAATCATCAGAATTAAGTTATGAACAGCGTGCGTCGAGTGGTACAACAATTGCTGAGATATTTGAGTATTTTCGTCGAGGATTTGGAACAAAAGATGGGATGGATCGTTTTAAGGTGTTCTTTGAAATGATCAAGACATTAACCCCTGATCAAGTTGCCAAAGAAACCTACAGCAACACTGAGGGTATTGAAAAGATTGTTGACGTTAACGTAAGGTTTTTTGTAGAAATGATGCAAGGGTACAATGATTTTGTTGAGGAGTATAAGCAAGAAATTGATGAACAAACATATGAGTCTTACGCATATCACGCTTCACATCTAATCAATGCTGCTAAGAATGCTAGTGTTATTATGAAGTTCTATGATGGCTCGTATTCTTTGTTCTTAGACAGGTAAATATAAGTTAAATTTAATTCAAAACTTTTGTAAAGAATGATATTCTGCGGTATTATATTAATATTGGATTTAAAGGAATCCATTAGCAAGTAACAGGAGAAAATACATGCAATTCAACAAATCAAAAAGTACAAAACGTTTCAATTTCAACATCAGTCGCGACACCGTGTCTCACAAAGTAGGTTCTAATACAGTATCTATTACTACAAATGCACCAGATTCTTCTTATAACACATCTCGTTCTCAGATTACGATGACAGTTAAAGAAGCACGTGCGTTCCAGGGTTTTCTTAACTCATATATCGATGGTAAGATCGCTACACCCACAATTGACTAAATAATATAAATTATAAGTCAAGTAATATAAATCCTCCTATAGATAAAACTATAGGGGGTTTTTTTATGTATATTGCTTTGCAGATTTTATCAGGATGGTTGTATGGACACGCTGGGGAGTATCTCATACACAAACACGTCTTACATAATCACAAGCGATTTAAAGGACCCTTTAAGCGTCATTTTGGAACCCATCATAAGATTGCGCGAAAGAATGAAATGTATGACAAGAACTACTTGATATTAACAAAAAACAATAGTGTATTCGAGGTTCTAGGTTTAACTCTATTAGTTCTTTCTCACCTACCCCTATTGTTTATCATTCCATATTTTTGGTTAACTCTGTTGTACTCTGCGATGGTTTATTATTATGTTCACCGTAGATCGCACATCGATATTGTTTGGGGTAAGAAGTGGTTGCCATGGCATTACGCGCATCATATGGAAAAAGATCAACATCAGAACTGGGGTGTTCGTTTACCGATCTTTGATATATTAAAATTTTGGTTTCATAATCTCATGATTAGAGTGATCTAGACCCAAGGCGTGACCTAATTCATGTGTAATAATATCTATTCTTGGATAATTTTCTAAATCAGTGGGTATTCTAACTGATGTATAATCGATAAATTTTTGATTTGGTGCGTTGTCGTAATAATACCAAGATATCGCTGTATTTGCTATTTCTTTCGATTCTTCTATTAGATCACCATTAGTTATTTGGATAGTATTTTCTTTTTTAAGTGAACAATGATTTACTTTTTCAATGCTATGAATTTGAAGCCCTATATCTTTTGAATTCCAGTAGCCTAGAGCTTGACTCACTTCTTCAAGTGTAACGTTTGTTTCCGGGCATATTTCTATCGTTGGTCGAGTTTCCCATTGATATGCGATATTAAAATTATGTGCACCAACTGTTAGTAATGATGATAGTATAATTAACATTGTTTCTCCTTGGGTATATTTATATTATATCAAAAAGGAGGGATCGTTGCACTTTCATGAGATTTTTAAAAAATACAAGAAAATAAAAACGCCCATTAAGGGTAGAAATTACAACCTAGTAATTGCAGACACACCGAAGAAAAAGTCTGTTGGGTTGTCTATGGTTTCAAAACTACCAAAAGGTAGTGGTATGATTTTTATATATAATTACCCAGTTAAACATGCATTTACAATGGAAAATACATCTATACCACTAACTATTATTTTTTTGGATTCGAGTTTTAAGATATTAGAAGTTTTTAAATGTGGCCCTTTCCATAAGAAAAAAATACAACCTAGTGAAAAATATTCTTATGTTATAGAAATTTAATTATTTTATCACTATTTGTTTAATAATTATATTTTATAGATAACTCGTTACTTACTATGAGATTATAAAAAAGACTTGGAGAAGATAAATGAAAAAAAATAATATTGTTTCTTTTGAACAAAGACGAGAAATCAGAAGAATGATTAGAGAATCTGTTATCGATCAAAAACAATTTGAAATTAGTCGAGAATTAGCTTTTCATGAATTTAAAGTTGAACATGACAAAAAACTAAGTGAAGGTAGTACGCTTTCTGAAGCTAATTTATTGTTATTAGAAGTTGATTTCATGAAAGCCTTAGGCTTTGGTAGTATCAGTGGTTTGAAACAACAATTCGTAACTAGTGCGCTTAAAGATCTAGGCGTTCCTACAAACACGCTGTCAGGCGTGTTTTTAGTTAACTTAATTGAGAATATTGGAATGACTCAATTACTTGCCTTGTTTGGGGCTGGCCCTGGTAAATGTGATGCTGTCGTTGAATTGCTTTCAAAAGCTGCAATAGAAACAATTACTGAATATGGTGCTGCTAAACTTATTGCGTATGTTTTCGAAAAGGGCGCTGGTAAAACAAATACTGTTGCAGCTGCTGACATTGAAAGAGCTATGAACACATTTATTGGTGCAATAGGCATTGAAGTTGCTAATGATTTAATATATCAATATTTCAAAGTAGCAATGTTAGATGATCTAGCAGACAACATATGTTCAGGTGGTATTATGAATATGATTGGTAAGCTTAAAGGTCTAGGTTCTGCCGGCTCTGCTGCCGGTACTATTGCTAATTCAAGCGGCGGATCAGCCTCAAAAGGTATCATGGATATCGGAAAGGACGCTAGCAAATCTGTAGACTTTGGTAAACTTATTAAAAATGTAATAAAGAAATAAAGGAGGTGGAAAATGTCAAATATTTTTTTAAATGAAGAAGAAATAAGAACAGTAATTAGAAAAAGAATGCTTAAGGAAGCTGTCGATGGTAAAGAAGTAGTTAAAGATGTTGCAACAGGTGCTGCTGCCGGTCTTGGAACAGTTGCAGCATTAGGTGCAGCTGCTGGTGTAAGTACGACAGTTGCTGGTGTTGTTGGTGGGGCTTCTTCAGTTGCAGTAGGTGGTGCAGTAGGTGGTGGTATGCTGGCAGGTGGAGTTGGAAGTACAGCAGCAACTATTGCCGGAGTGAACATCTGGAATCCTGTTGGTTGGACGATAATTGTGGGCGCTGCTGTAGGAACAACACTTTACTTCATACTGAGCAAAGCTGACGGTAATGAAGTAGTAGAACAAGTTTTAAGTTTTCCGGGTGGAAATCTAGTAGACGAAATTGAAAATGAGCTTAAAACACTTGAAGCGATGTTAAGAAAGAAAGATGCAGAACTTATACCAGCTAGCGGTCTTGCACACGAATATATTAGTGATTCTGATACTAACGATTATGTTGAGCGTCTTTATGCAGCAACCAAAGGTGCATTTTTCGGCACCGGTATGGGAACTGATGAAACTGCCATTCAAGAAGTTTTTAATGATATTCCTACATTGTTAGATGTAGCTAAAGTTTCTAAATTCTTCCAAGAAGATTATTCTGATTCATGGACTTTTGATTCGAATCTGTACAATGTAATGAAAAATGAGCTTAGTAACTCAGATTTTAACAAATTTGTCACCAGACCACTTAATCCTAAAAATAAGCCGGTAATAAAACTAGGTGGTAACCTATTTACTATTGACGAACTTAAGCAGTGGAATGGTGAAATTGAGAAGCTTAAAAAGCAAAAGGTTCCTGATGAAGATGTTGTTGTAATTGATCCGGGTAGCCTAAAAGGAAATAACGTTAAAAAAATTCAAAATATTATGAACCTATATTCTGGTAGAGAAAGTCTAGGAATTGTGATCACAGAAGACGGTAGTTGGGGCCCAAAAACAGATAAGCTATGGAATAGATTTTTAAATCATGTTACTATAAACCATTCTGTCTTTAAAACTGATGAAGTTTTTAGTTCTTTTAAAGAAGGCGTCCATAAATGGGATTCAGTTTCTGGCACTTCAATTTTAAAGTACCCAGGTTACACACCAAACACAGTAGGGTGTTTAGGTTTTGTTGTAGATGGTTACAATGGAAACGTAGATTACGGATCAGGTAAGAAGAAAATTTCCGGCGGCGGCGGTGGCGGCGGAGGATCAAAAATAAAAAAACAAAAAGTATCAGGTGGCGAACCAGATATTAAAGCAGCAACAAGAAGCGGCGGTGGGTTAGTACCAGAAGTTAGAGTGACTTTAGCAGGACCGGGAAAAAATACATTAGAAAGTGTTGGTTTTCCTGCAAGAACTTCTGAGCGTCTAGCTTCAACGATATCAACAAGAGTTAAAGGTACTATAACCGGTGGCGTTATCAACTTAACCGTTGTTGTTAATAGAAATGGTACTGTTAATAACGTAAGAATTGCGCCCGGCCAAAGAAGAAATCCAATTAATAAGCAATTTGAGAATTTAAAAAATGTTGTTCGCAGGTTCCTAGAGAAAGCTGGTAATGCTAATAATGAATTAATAACACCGTCAAGGGCGCGTGTTAATTTTAGACAAAAAACAAGAAAATTTGAACTGGTCTTGGACTTTCCAGCGGGAACTTATAACTGATCAAAAGGAAATTATGTTGCTTAATGAAGAAAAAATTAGATTAATAATCAGAGAAGCCCTTAGTGCAATAGGTAATGATCAGGCTTACTCAAGTAGTAGATCCACAGTTAATGACGAAATAGAAAGTCTAGATGGGTTAGAATTTGAATCTATATCTAATGATCAAGCAGCTACAATTGCTAAATCAGAATTTGTTACTTGGAAAGAAGGTAAATTAAAAGAAAAAGAAAAAGAAGCATACCCGTTGCTTAAAAAGTACTGGGATGATTTAGGTGACTGGGATGAGTCGCGTTGGAAACCTACAGAAACAGCCTGGAGTGCTGCATTTATATCATTTGTGATGAAAGCGTCAGGTGACGATTTTTATAATTCAGCTGCACACACAACTTATGCGACTAAAGCCTTACAAAATAGAAAAAAATTAGCTAGTGATCCAAAAAGTCTGACGGGTGTGCAACACGTGCTATTCCTAAAAGGTGAAGCTGAACCTACCATTGGTGATGTGATGTTTTACGTTCGTGAAGGAAGCCTAGAAGATTGGATGGCTGGCGGCGGAGGTAAAAGACCATCACATACAGACATCTATGTAGGTGACAACAAAGGGATTGGTGGGAATATAAGTGACACTGTTTCTAAGTCTGATGCAATGAGTACGCATACTGCGATAATCAAAAAAATTAATATTTAAAGGACCCGGGTAATATGTTACTTAATGAAGCGCAAATTAGAAAATTAGTTAAAGAAAGTTTAAAAGCAGTTGATGATACTGCTGCTGATGATATCTCTTCGAGAGCTAAAGAAGTAGAGGCTGCTGGTATCGTCTTACCTGTTAGCGACAAAAAATTATCAGCTGTCGACGCTAGCTTTAGACCTGTCGTAGAAAAAATTATGGGCCTCTTAAAAGGTCAGGGTTTTGACCCTATACTAGGTTCTGCCTATCGTTCACCAAAGTCTCAGCAAGACAAGATAGACAAAGGATATTCAAAAACAAAAACAGTCTACGGTTATCATGTAGCTTTAGATGCAAAAGGCAATAAAGCGGCAAGAGCGGTTGATATTGTTAATCGTGGGGATGGCTGGAGTTCAACAAGTGCAGCTTTTGATTTTTTTGAAGCATTAGGTAAGATTGCCAACTCTGGGGAGTTTAAAGATAAAGTTGATTGGGGTGGTAACTGGGAAGCTAAGAAAAAGACTGTAGGTGGAAAAGAATATTTTATTGGTTGGGATCCCGCTCACATAGAAACTAGTACTATTTCAATGAGCCAATCAGCTGAAATAACTAAAAAAGGTATTGCTGCACTTAAAGCACAAGGTAAAGATATAGAATCTATCTCAGAGGTAGCGCTCAGAAATTTAATTAGATCAATTCTATAACAAACTCTTGTGACTAAGAATAGATTCATATATCATTTTTCTATCTTTACCACTTTTAGCAAATAACTTTATAAGTTCACCTGCCTTTGAATTTGCTTGATCTTCGTGAAAGCCGCCGGCGTCTCTAATGGGACCTTTAAGTATACCAATCTGATCTTGCATCATATGTGTCATTTCATGTGCTACTGACCTTAGTATATCAGCTAGTGCTCTATTTCTGCAATATACTTTACAGCAATTATTGCCTACCTCGTAAAGCGCTGTTGTTGCTATGCCGTGAGGTTCACGAGAATTAACCAGGTGAACTTCGAAGTCCCCCTCTATTGGTAAACTATCTGCACAAAACAGGATAAACTCTCCTGCCAATTTCATTTGTTCTGGAGTATAATGCAAATCATCATCAAGATATAATTTCATAAGTCACCTTTTATTAGTATATATCTATTGATTCTTCAACTGTTTCAACAAGAACATGCAAAGTATCAATATGTGGACCCATAGAAACATTCTCAAAATTAACAGCAGCAGCTACAAGTATTGATACTAGTTCTCCCTTCTCATTATATATTGCAGACCCACTACTTCCAAAAGTAGCAGGAATTGTGAAAACGCAATTAAATACTTCACATCCTGCAAAATTACCATTAAACATAAGACGCGTATTTGGTGATGCCATGCCGTCAGGGGCTGCTATATTAACTAATTTATCACCTATTAATGGCATACGACTTGCGAGTTTTGTTGTTTTAAAATTTTCATCTTTAAATCTTAGTGCTGATAGTAGACATAAATCTGCTTTTTTACTACCAATAATAATATTTGCTAACCTGCTAGTGTCACCTATGAATATTCTTATTTTTGTTTCACCCATCATCTTTTCTGAGATACTACTTTCACAAAAGTGATTTGCGGTTATTATAAAAATATGTGATGAAGAAGAAGATAAAACAACACCAGAAGCAGAAGACAGTGGGGTTATAGCTTGTTCTGATATACAACTTTGATTCGAAGTAGGAAAACAATTGTTGTGTGCTTCTTTAACTAAGAATGCAAAATTTTCTAATTGGGACTGGTACTTTTTTGTGTAAATTTGTTCTGTTGTATCTACTGGTTTTTTTGCACCTTGACAACTAAAAAACTGGGTTGCAAATAAAAATAGCACTCCTGTAAAAGACAACATACTCCACACCCAAACATTATAAGATTTCACCCTATTCATAAAATAAGCCCTCATATTTTAAGTATACGAAAAGTGCAACAAAGTTTTCTATATGTTATAATAAATTATACTCAAGGAGAAACAATGACTATTCGTTTAGGTTATGCATGCATTAATATGCACTTACAAAAAAACTTTAAAGTAACAACAAATCGAGGTATGATCAAAAGAACTTTTAAGGCAAAAGGTATACCATACGCTTCAGAGTTGGCAGAATTCAATACAAGAAACATTCTACCTATACTCCAATGGAATAATCAAAACAATATTAAAGTGTTTAGAATTTCATCCTGCTTGCTGCCGTGGGGTTCTGAATATGAAATAGAAGAGTTGCCTGATGCGGGTAAAATTAAAAGAAACTTGGCAAAAGCTGGTCAATATGCTATTGATAATGGTATACGGTTATCATTTCACCCGGGACCTTTTAATATTCTTACATCACCTAAAGAACATGTTGTTAGAAATTCTGTCAAAGATCTAAGAATGCATGGTCGATTAATGGATCTTCTATTGCAACCTAGGAGCAGATGGGCTAAAATAAATATACATATTGGTGCATCATACGGTGACAAA
>Ga0075445_10002165_pt1 | contig 9818 bp, 9 predicted proteins | sample CoawatmetaG02DNA_FD_72350 | JGI IMG/M metagenome (GOLD analysis project Ga0075445, IMG submission 72350) | Marine microbial communities from the West Antarctic Peninsula - Coastal water metaG029-DNA | ecosystem: Environmental > Aquatic > Marine > Coastal | place: Atlantic Ocean: West Antarctic...
AGGAGCGGTATGGGGAAAGTTTTTATCCTGGCTCTCCTATGCTTGCTTTGCTTTCCTTGAGGCCCAATGATCAGATTCATCTAGCGGAAATGCATCCTCGCGAATTTAAAGCGTTAGAGGCTAATTTTTCTACTCCAGGGGTAAATTTATACCATCAAGATGGATGGCACCTTGTTGATTCAGCGATACCGCCGACTCCAAGGAGAGGTTTAATCTTCATCGATCCTAGTTACGAGATCAAAACTGAGTATAAAGAGATCCCAGTGAAACTTGGTTTGGTCCACCGAAAATGGAATGTTGGTGTCGTAGTGTTGTGGTACCCCATATTAAATGACGGTCTTCATTTGAAAATGCTAAACAATTTGCAGAAACGTTTCCCTAAGGGTTTTCGTCATGAAATTAATTTTTCGTCCTCTACAAAACAGCGTCAAATGGGTGGCTCTGGCTTATTTATTATCAACCCTCCTTATGGTATTCAGACTATTGGTAGAGAGGTGACACAAGCGCTCCAGTCCTAGAAGTCGTAGCGTCGACAAGGATAGCGTACACATTGAAGTCCATTGTTTCTAGATTTCCCTAGTGGTCAGGGCGGCTTGTTTATGGGACAATCCCGTCCTTCTTGAATAGCTAATCGCGGGATCCTTAAGGCGGGGTGGCAGAGTGGTTATGCAGCGGCCTGCAAAGCCGTTAACAGCGGTTCGATTCCGCTCCTCGCCTCCACAGTGTTCCTGAAACATTACATTTATTGTATTCGACTCGAGCTCGTTTAGCGTAGTAAAAAATTAAACGATAAGCCGCATTTGCTTATACTCGGGTTGTGTAATGTGAATCAGGCCAGTGAGAAGCTGTATAGAAATCGTAGCCAGGGCCTTCCGCTCTATAGAACATTAATCCTCACACTTCTTGGGATGTTTTCTCTTTACCAACTGCGTCTGCATTGCTGTCAGCTTGATCCTGTTGGCGCTTCGGCGCACCATACCGAAACTCTATAAGAGTTAACACAAGGCCTATCATCATGATGATGAACACAAAGACGGCAATAGGAAGTAAATTATCCGAGATCATGATTGGTCTCTCCTTGCCAGTAGGCTAGACAATTTAAAGTAAATACCAAACGCTAAGATGGAAGGGACCCATATTGCAGTGAATAATCCTGCTAATTGCTCACCTTCGAACCAGAGCAATCCCGATACCGCAAAGGACACCGCAACCGCCAGCAAGATGAATAAATCTGATAGTTTGAACATACTAATTTCCTTACTTATTGAGTAAACGTTGGTCCGGGGGCTGGATTTAGCCCTCATTAAATCCGGTGAAATCCAACTGCGGCTAGCAACAGACCAGCAATCGTGAACGCTGCTGGGATGCGCAGTCCGACAATACCAAAGACGTCAATCATCGATGGTATGAGGCCGGTGAATCCGAGTGGCACCCATAGAAAGAATGGAGTCGCAACAACTACACCAACCCAGCCAGCCACCCTTAATAGAGATAGGCTAGGCTGCTTGTCATCGATTCGTGATGGTTGTCTATCGTCATTCACAGTCACTGTATTGATTTCCGTTTTATTCTGACACAATCAGTCATAGACACACAATACCAGTTTTCACTGTGATGTGTGCTTTTCACTTTGAGTGTCTTGAATTAATTCCTCGAGTCGCCATCATACATTAGTAATTAACTCTGGCAGACAACTTTTTAACTAGATACTGGTGCCTTACGATTGTCATAAGGCTGGCAATAGAGCCGTTAGAGGGGCAGTGGTCGAGGTTAAAACCTAGCTCATTAAAGGATTGTCACCTCGCTTGATTTAGCATCCCCACACTGGCAAAGACTCAGAAAAATCCCTAAAAATACCCCTTTAGCAGCGAGATTAAGACAGACACAAGGGTTATGGCAAACCAGACACTGGGGTAGCGCGCAATACTGTTTAGGCTCAGTACATTAACGAAGGCTCAAACTTTAGGAACTGGTTCCCAGGCCCACCACTATTAGTATTAATTATTTAGCTAGCCCGCTAGCCTCGGCGTAGAATTGCGGCAGAAGATTGGGTAGACTTGGACTCCAGCCAAAATGTTTTACAGCAAGGGTAAAAATGATGAGTGCAATTCCTGATCTAGCAAGTAACTTAACCCCCGGATACGATGCGAGTAGCTTGCAATGGAAGCGACTGACTGATCCAAAAAATACTTTTGATTATCATGTAGATTATTGGGTTGCTATAATTGGTTTCGATATGGAGAAGAATCATGTCGATTTTCTAGGGAAGTGGGAGCCGAATAGTTATTGTCATTTCCATAGACATCTCGCAGCAACGACTAGCATTGTTTTGGCTGGGGAACATCATGTTATAGATGATAGCGGCAGTGAGAAAATCCATAAAATCCGCACTCGTGGAGACATTGCTATAACAGAAGCTGGAGAATCTCACCGGGAGTATGGAGGTGGGGAAGGGTCGATGCTGCTTTTTAGTATGGATTGCGATGGCGGTGAAGTGTTTGAGGTTTTGAATAAAAACGAAGAAGTCATCGTATCTCTGTCGTTTGATGATTTTGTGACTGCCAACTACTAGATAATATTATTTCTCTAGGGGAGGAAAGCGAATGGAATATCAACATTTAACTGTAACGACGGTAAATCATGTAATGAGAGTTACATTGGATCGACCCGAAGTGCTCAATGCAATAAATGTGAAGATGCATGAAGAGCTTCAGATGGCTTTTGATGATTTTGCGATGGATGACAACAAATGGGTATGTGTCGTTATCGGTGCGGGAGATAGAGCGTTTTGTGCTGGCAGTGATCTTAAAGCGATAGCACGTAACGAAGGTCCGACATCGTATCCTAAAAATGGTTATGCAGGACTTATTGAACGTTATGATTTGGACAAGCCGGTTATTGCTGCAGTCGACGGGATTGCGGTTGGGGGCGGATTTGAAGTTGCACTAGCCTGCGATATTATTTTGGCTACTCGTCGTTCCGTCTTCGGTTTGCCGGAGCCGCTTATAGGGCGCATGGCTTTGGGAGGAGGGGTACATCGCCTAGCGAGGCAGATAGGACTTAAGCAAGCAATGGGAATGATCCTTGGCAGCGAGAGTGTCGGTGCGCAGAAAGCGTTAGACATGGGCATCGTTACTGAACTCATAGAAGATGGGGAAATAGAGACGGCGATCAACAGTTGGGTAACTAAAATTTTAAAGTGCGCCCCTCTATCGGTGCGTGCTTCCAAACAGGCTGTCTTGATGGGGCTCGATGAGGCTAGCCTTGAAGAAGCGCTTAAGAAACAGACCGACTATCCAGCTTTTGTTAAAATGATTAACTCGTCAGATGCCGACGAAGGTCCCTTGGCTTTTGCGCAGAAACGGGCCCCTGATTGGAAAGGTCGGTAAGAACTTTTCGTTATCCGCTAGTGCAGGCCGGTTGTCTTCGATGATCCCTGATTTGCTCGAAGCCAAAGCCGACTTTAAACATCATCGCTTCATCGTAAGGACGCGTTAAAATCTCCATCCCTATCGGAAGCCCTTTTTCTGTAGAGCCGGCTGGTACTGTCATAGCGGGCATGGAAGTTTGCGAACTTATCAAGGTGTTCGTTGGGAAATTCAAAGTCGTCCATCGGCCAGAGTCAGTTTCAGACCTTAAAGGGGGAGGCACCTGTGCGGTAGGATACACGAGTGCATCGTACCCACCTTTATCCATAATGCCGGTGATTAAAAGCATAAGGTTGTCTCTTTCTGCATACGCTTTGTAGTAATCCAGATCTGATAACGGATCATCTGGTCCGTTTGCAATGCCTTCTAGAAGATCTAATTTAGGGTGATAGTGGCCGGCACTTACGATCTCTTCGATTGTCTTCATCGGAGCTTCAGGTCGAGCGTTGAGGAAAAGATTGAGATCATACTTTGATTTTAGCAAGTAAAGAGATGTTGCATCTAAGGATTCAGCAAGGTTTGGAATTTCAACATCACTGACAAAGGCCCCTCCAGCTGCAAGCTGTTCAATTGCGGCATTCATGACTTGGTTTACTGGACGACAATTTTCATCTTGATCACTTCCGAAAGCATTCCTTACCACACCTATTCTTAAGTTTTTTAGTGCATCTGGTATGAGTTGCTGTGAATAATTAGAAGTAGCTTTACCTATATTATAGGTCGCGGTGAGAGGATCGTTTTCATCGAACCCGCAGATTACTTGAAAGACTTTTACTGCGTCAGAGACACTGCGCGCCATTGGTCCAATGGTATCTTGCAAAGCTACGAGTGGATTACATCCTTGTCGACTCATCATCCCTGGTGTGGCTCGGACACCCACTAGATTGCAAAAAGAGGAAGGTAATCTTACCGAGCCGCCACAGTCAGTCCCAATGCCTACCGCAGCAAATCCTGCAGCTACGGCTGCTCCAGTTCCACTGCTAGAGCCACCAGGATCTCTATCTAAAGCGTACGGATTTTTTGTTTCTCCACTCCTTGAAGAGTATCCAAACCAGGAGGTAGCCCAGTCAGGTAGAGTCGTTTTCGCTAGGATTACTGCTCCGGCTTCGCGAAGCTTTGATATAACGGTTGCATCTTTTTTGGCCATATACTGTGAAAAGAGATTAGAACCGAAAGAGGTGGGCATATCCGTTGTTTCTAGGCAGTCTTTTACGACCATAGGAATACCATGCAGAGGTCCAATTAGCCGCTTCGAGGACAAAAGTTGCGCGTCAAGCTGGCGTGCCAAATCGACAGCTGAATTATTCATTGTGACAACGGCATTTAAGCGCGCACCTTTTTGGTTATTTCGTTCAATATTTTTCAAGTATGCGTCTACTATGCTTTCACAGGTAATGGAACCGGACAGCATCGCTGCGTGGATCTGGGAAATATTCACCTGTTCTAACGGTCGATCGTTTATCAGCAATTTGAGACTCCTGTGATTCACTTTAATATAGAGCCTACTAAGAGAATATTAGATTCACAACTAGAGAACGATCGTTTTTGCCACGGATACACCAAGTTTGATACTTTAGACCACTAATTTTGGTAGATTGAGCAGTTGATTTAGATTATTTTATCTGGGTTTAGGCTAATACTGAGCTGCCTGCGTAAGACTAAGGTATAGAAAATAAAGGATTTAGGGGAATGGAAAAATTAGCTGATAGCGCGACGGATTTGCGAGTTGTAATTATTGGGGCTGGAATGGCTGGAATTTTAGCGTCTATAAAAATGACTGATGCTGGCTATCATAATCACGTCATATACGAAAAATCGGACCAATTAGGTGGGACTTGGAGGGACAATACTTACCCTGGAATCACTTGTGACGTTCCCGCGCATGGATATACTTATTCTTTTGAGCCAAATCCAGATTGGAGTCAAACATTCGCCCCAGGTCCGGAGATAAAGCAATATTTCGAACGAGTGGCTGACAAATATGATGTCAGAAAAAAAATCTGTTTTAACGAGTCCGTAAACTATTGTGCATTTGAAAACGAAGGCTGGACCATTCGAACGACTAAAGGGCGAGAAGAGCGTGCAGATATTGTTATTGCGGCTACCGGAGTGCTACATATTCCATCTACACCAAAAATTGATGGCTTAGAGCGTTTCAAAGGTTCATCTTTTCACAGTGCTAGATGGGATCATTCGATCGACTTGGCTGGAAAAAAAGTAGGGGTCATAGGCACCGGTTCTACTGCCATACAAATAACCTCGGCGATTGTTGATAAAGTCGAAAAGTTTAGTTTGTTTCAGCGGACTGCTCAGTGGGTCATGCCTATCGAGAACCAAATTTATTCGGATAAAGATAAATCAGATTTTAAAGATTCTGAAAAACGTGGCGTGGTTGTTGATCAAATCCATGCAGATTTCGATAATTTTTCTAACGGGGTCATTGACGCGGAGTCAGCCAGTTTGGCCGCGCTTGCAGATGAGTGTCTGCGTAATTTGGAGGAGGGCGTGCTAGATAAAGAGCTGCGAGAAAAGCTTCGGCCTGATTATCGAGCGGGCTGTAAGCGTCTAATATTTTCCACTGATTTTTACGAATCTATTCAGCGGGACAACGCGAATTTAATCACGTCCGGAATTGCAACTGTTGAAGAGGGTGGGATTCGGACAGAAGATGGAGAATTTCACGAGCTTGATGTTTTGGTGGTAGCTACAGGGTTTAAGGCAGATGCGTTTATCAGGCCAGCGACTGTCTTAGGTAGAGATGGTATCGATTTAGATGACGCATGGTCCGATTACCCATCGGCATACATGTCTGTCTCGATTCCAAAATTTCCTAATTTTTTCATGCTGAATGGCCCCAACTCTCCTGTCGGAAATTTTTCTTTAATACAAATAGCGGAAAACCAATTAGATTATTTGCTTCAGTTAATGAACGAAATTAGACTGGGCAACTGCAGCCAAATCAGTGCCACTAGAAATGCTACTGAGGCATTCGAAGAGAGACGAATTGAAGCGACTAAGAAGACCGTTTGGAATACGGGGTGTAAGAGTTGGTACTTAGATAAAAATGGCATTCCTTCGAGCTGGCCATGGAGTAGACAGCAGTTTTTTGATGAGATGGAACGACCCGAATTAGAAGCTTTTGAAAGACTCTAGCTCTAAATGCAGCTGTCAAAAATAGTCTTAGGTTTGTACACTGCAAGACATGACATCTGAAATCATTAAATTTCTAGTTACCGGATCTGCGGCCAAGCCTTACGAAGTGGAATTTGTTAAGGATGGTGCGGAGCTTAAAGTCTATTGTAACTGTCTTGCCGGAAGTCATGGTTCTTATTGTAAACATAGAATAAATTTGCTGATTGGTGACTCAACTGGGCTTGCTGATGGGCAATCTGGAAACTTTGATTTAATAGCAACATGGTTAAAAGAGACAGAATTGGAAGTGGCGTTAAAGGAATTTTTGTCTGCGAAAAATGAGAAACCTACCGACAAGGCGCGAGTTACAAAGTCTAAAAAGACCATCTCAAAATATATGCGCTAAATTTTTTTCAAAGTGACATGGTGAGCAAGTTGACGGACAAAGATGACATGACACCGAGAAGAAGCTTTATTTTTGCGCCTGCGCTCAAACCTGATATGTTTTACAAGGCGCTTAAATGTGGAGCAGATATAGTCTGTGTTGAATTAGAAGATGGTGTCGCTCCAAAAGACAAAGATTTAGCTAGAGGTAACGCGATAGAGATGTTCTCTGGCTTGAACTCTAATGAATTTGTAGATGTTGAAAAAGTGCTCCGTATCAACACCATAAGAAGTCAAGTAGGACTAGATGACGTAAGAGCTATCCTAGAGGCAAAGATACCACCACCGGTAGTTATGTTGCCTAAAGTTATGACGCCTGATGAAGTGATTTGGTTAGATGAGCTATTCTCTGAACGAGGGCATGACACTCGGTTCCATATTATTATTGAGACGAATGAAGGGCTAGAAAACGCGTATGAAATTGCCAAAGCGAGCCCCAGGACTGAGGCGTTATTCTTTGGCGGCTTCGATATGGCAGCAGAATTACGTTGTGAAATGGCATGGGAGCCTTTGTTATATGCCCGCTCACGAGTAGTACATGCTGCAGCAGGAGCCGGTATTGATGCGATAGATGTTCCGTTTCTAGATCTTAAAGATTTGGAAGGGATGAGAAGAGAAGCCGAGTTGTCCCGTAACCTAGGATATTGTGGCAAAGGTGCGATTCACCCAAGCCAGATTGCCTCATTGAACGCAGTGTTTACGCCTTCCGCTGAAAAGATAAACCATGCGAGACAAATCGTAACAGCTTTTGAGGCCGCTGATACAGGACTGCTGGTCATTGAGGGGAAGTTGATAGAAAAGCCTGTCATAAGGGAAATGAAAAGACTTTTAGCTATAGCCGATAGAGTGACCAACAAAAAAAGTTAGGCTTCTCTACTCGGGGCAGTCCAGGCCTAAGGGTATTCGCGTAGCATTTTATGGTTGTTCTTTGCCATGGCGTGTTTTTACACGTGTTAGAACATTTTTAGGTAGGCTGGAAAGTATTAAGCTGAAACTGTCCGTGATCCGAAGAGCATGGTGCGTGTACCTGAAACTAGAAAGTTTAATCTTATTGAGTTGAACTCATTGTTCATAAAACTAAAGCTTCTTTAAGAGAATAGCGATTGCGAGTGTTATTTGACCTTGCCAGCCTTGTCGATAAAATCCGCTTGAAAAAATTTTTCTAAACCTGGTTAAGAAGTTGTTTGAACGTAACTCATAAAAAGTGCGAAGAGCATCGTTTGTCTTTCTACTTAAAGGAGTTGTCAGACAATCCAGGGCCCTCAAATGTCGATCATTCCATTCTTTGAAGGCACCCGATGTTAAGATTTTGAGACGCTGTATTTTTGCTCTAACACCTACATTCGCTCCGATAAGGTTCTGTGGGTGTTGTCGGTACAAAAGACAAGGCATGGGATCGTAATGAACATGTCCACCATATGCGGTAATGACTATGTACATCCACCAATCATGACTGGCCACATCCTTACTGTACGGTAGAGTTTGTTGCACGACGGCTTTTGCTGCTTTATTCATAGCCATGGTGTTTCCTCCCGCGATGCTTTGTACAAGAGCATTGCGAAAATCGGGTCGCTTTTTGAATAACCGTGATTTCCCTTTAAATTTGCCGTGCATGTCTATTAATTGAGTTCTTCCACAATAAAGTGCGGGATGTGTTAAATCTTGGCTTTTTAAATAGGTAAGTGAACGTGATAGTTTTTCAGAACACCAGACGTCATCTTGATCAGCTAGTACGAAGTAGTCTGCTTTAATGTCTTTTTCAATCAAAGAGAAAAAGTTGTTCACAAAGCCTAAGTTGTTTTCAGTCTTGTAGACGGTCACTTTATTACTAGTTCGGTTTTGGAATTCTTTAATAATATCCAACGTCTGATCAGTAGATCCATCGTCGGAGATATGTAGTTCCCAGTTAGTATGATTTTGATTCTCGATAGAAGTCAGTTGCAGGTCTAAGTATTTACCTCCATTAAATGTTGTCATGAGTATCGCAATAAGCTCTGATTGTGGCAGATTAATGGGTTTAGTTACTTTCTTCTGGGTCGCAGTCCGAAAAGCAGATTCTGTCCACCTCAATTCATTCTCGTACTCACGCGCTTGCCGTATTGTTAGGGGCAGCGCGATCCCTCCTTGGATTATTAATAGGCTTAGTATGAGTCCAGCTGCTCCAAAATATTGAGGCACCGTCAGCATACTTATTACCATTAAGACAGAAGCTAAAATTGCTATGCCGAACAATGGTTCGGACATGGAACACCTGATTTTCAAAGTGACTGCACTAATGTATTGTCCACATAATAGTGCAACGCATAGCATCAATATGACTTTATTTGGCAAAAGATTTTGATGCAAGAATGTAAAATAACTGGTGTTCGCCGCTATAAGGAAGCAGCTAGCTAACACGATAAAAAACGCTATCCCTTTTTTAACGGCGCGCGAGAACATTAGGTCTGTATCGGCCCAGTTGCTTTGTGCTGTAGCTGCTGACAAGCGCGGTAAGATACTGGTGATCGTTGAAAAAGAAAGTAATGCTATCGTGTTGACTATTGCCAAGCTGAATCCCATTCTTGCGGCAGACTCTGGACCTTCAACCTGGAAAAGTATTATTGTGATGGCCTGACCTAAAAGGTATGCCGATATAGTTGTCACACCCACTTTTTTCTCGACTTGACCTAAGGAATCGTCCCAATGAGTCAGAGGGTTGGGTTTCTGCACGAAAAATGGGAGTAAATGTATCCATTTCGTTGCTAGCCAGACGACTTGCGTGATTGTTGCAGCTAGAGCTATTGCTACGGCGGCCCAGAGTATGTGGCCTGTTAT
>Ga0075445_10002169_pt1 | contig 9802 bp, 5 predicted proteins | sample CoawatmetaG02DNA_FD_72350 | JGI IMG/M metagenome (GOLD analysis project Ga0075445, IMG submission 72350) | Marine microbial communities from the West Antarctic Peninsula - Coastal water metaG029-DNA | ecosystem: Environmental > Aquatic > Marine > Coastal | place: Atlantic Ocean: West Antarctic...
TCAAATAATGGATGAACAACAGAACTATGAAATAGTCTTACAGGAATATGGCGTTGCTAATAATCAAAATACTTATATTACTTCAGATGGTGTTGTTCGTGATGCGTTAGGCGGACCAGTAGAAGTTACTTCTGGACTAGACCGCCATGGCTCACTCGAAGGAGAACCATGGGATCCATTATCGGGTAGCACACACGATGCGATGTTACAGAAAATCGCAGATGAAAAAGCAGTCAAAGTCGCCTTTGACAGACACAAAAATATAGAACAATATAATGACCGCTTACAGGATACAACAGATGACGTTGTAATTTCTAATAATATTGCAACTCTTGGGCAACATGCGGCACCGTTATTGGACAATGTTGTAAGAAAAAATCTTGCAGATGATTTTCTTGATGATACTTACGAATTATCGGAAGCATGTAATAGTGGTGATGCACCGAGTTGCACGGGATTATCAGAGTCTAGAAATAAAATACTAGAAACGTTTGGGCATACTATAGAAGACGCTGGGAAACCAGCCACAATAACATCAATCAACACACAGTTAAATACTGCTATATCAACTGCTAATCCGGATTTTATAATTTCATCAAAAGAAATTGCAATGTATCAAATAGCCGCTGGTGGTGAACTAAACATTGACGGACATAACTCGGTTGAACAGAAACTAGATATAGCAAAAATAGTGGAAGATACGACTGGAATAAGAACGACAGAAGTTATTTTAGCCAACAGTGACAAACCACTAGGAGCGAACAAGGAGAATAAATTGTTGAATGGTGGTGATTTACTTGTTGATGTTGAAACTCCAACTACATTAATAAATGTTCCAGCATACACTTGGTCAAAAGAAAAATATAATAATCAAATTATGCATCCAAATTCTAATGGACCCATGGACTTTAACGATATGCCACAAACTTGGTTCAAACAAAAAGTTGATAGCACAGTTATAAAAACAAAACCAAGAGATGCCGCAATGTTAAAATTAAGAACTCTTGAGGTTGTGGGCATCGCAGACAACACTCTAACTAATAGCGAACTGGCTGATGTAACGATATTATCGGATGGTATCAATGATATTTTATTGAAAGACGACCATTACTCTGACCTACTTGCTAAAAAATCTCTATGGATAGATGATGCATTTGCCGTGCTTGACCAAGAGATAAGTGAAAAGGGGCTAATTGTTTCAGATGATGATAAAACTGCATTAAAAACTAGCATAGTAACGCAGGTCCATCAATCTACATCTCTAGATGCACTAGAAGAAAACGACTACCTCACAGTCAAAAAATATGAAAACGAAATTAATAAAATTAATGCTGCCGCGTATGGAGACGGACACCGTGGTGATGTGACAAGAGCAGTACAGATTGGCATGATACAAGGAGAAATATTGGCGTTGGGTGCGAAGCATGATGCAATAACAGCCACCCCATATTACTTTGACCCTAGTCGTAGACTTGATGACATAGTGACATTGACAGAACTAGAAAATGACCTTGCTATGAAAATTCTAGCACAACCACCCGAGACAATTACTCAAATAGCGACTATAGATGTTGCGGGTGACATAACTGAGGTGCCAGTGTTTACTCAAGTAGAAACATTTGATGAAACCAAAACACCACTCATATTGGGTAATACTTCGCTGACATCTGATACATATGATATTGCTTTTCCGGGCACCACTACCATTGAACTAAGTGACATTGACTTAGTGGTTACTGATAATAAGAGACACCAATATATAACTGCACATAAGATAAACAGTCAAATACTCAGTTATTCAATAGGGGGACCATGGACTACGGTAACAGATGCGGCTGGGGTTGAGATTAGTGTCAAAGATTTCTCTAATCTTGCTCCTATAGTTTACGTAGACGCTGATGGAATATCTCAGACTATCGTTAATCCTAGTTTTATTTTCGGATTAACCACTCCTACTCTTGCTGATATAGAAGCACACAGTAATGAATTTTCACAGGGACATTACATCAACGTCAACCAAGAGAACTTACTAAGACAGAAAATCGCCGCTTTATTTCCTGATATAGGGACAACAGATCCTAATAAAGATAGTAAAGGATTTATGGCACGATGGCTTGCTGGTGAGCCAATAGGTACAATAACGTTATCGAATGACTCGTTTTACATAAAAGAATAATAAGAGAATTTAATTATGAAAGATTCAAAATTACATAGAGCCCTCAAAAGAGAATCGGAGAATACTTCATCTCCTATTCTAGAAGAATTAGGAAAGGGCATATACAAAGCGGTTACTGTTCTTATAAATCCAACAACTAAAGAAGTCTATATTGACCCGACTGGTCGTGGTAGACTGGCTGCATATATTCCAGCATTAGGAGGTAATCCTTCTAGTCCTATGTTCTTTCAGTATGCTAGTCCATATGGTGGAATAGTAAAAGAGGGTAATTACGGATTCTTTGGTGTACCAGTCGGAGAAGCAGTAACTATTCTTGTTTTCTTTGCTGATGGAGGAAAAGTAACCGAGGGATACTGGTTCGCAGTCGCCCAAGAAATCACAGACATCGTAAGTGGCGGTACTGCTGGAAAACCAAAAGTAGATGGCTCAGGTCAAGGTGAAGGCGCTTTCACAAATAGTCGGGCACCCAAAACACCACCTCGAACACTTGGTGAGGCAGCGGCTACAAGAGAAAAAGAAAAAGAAAATAATCCAAGAAGTAAAGTTTTAGCAGACCAAGGAACTTACACTGACTCGTTAAGAGGAACATCTACCTCTTCTCCAAACAGAGACGCGGGATATAAGATACCCCAAGAAAATAAAGTTACGGGATTTAAAACACCCGGTGGCTCTTCGATAGTTATCGATGATGGTAGTATTAATGATGATGGCGAAATTCACCCCGAACAAATAAGAATAACAACTACGTCAGGCGCAACTGTTATATTAGATGGCGGAAACGATTTTATTTACGCAGTAAACAGCAGTGGGTCTGGGTGGGTAGAAATAGGAGCAAGTGGCGAAGTCATGGTCTACGCAGAGGGTTCACTGAGTATGAGAACAGAAAAAGATTTTAATCTTCGTGCTGATAAAAATATCAACATGGAAGCAGGTGAGAACATTAATATTCGTAGTGTTAAGAACACTAAGATTAATGCTACCGAAGAATTACATCTACGAAGCAAAGGAGCACAGTTCTTGCAAAGTGAAGCAGGAATGAATGTTGATGTCGGAGTTAATTGCTTAGTAACAACTGGTGGGGTATTACATTTGAATGGACCAATTGCACAAAAATCAGAACTCATTCTAGTTGGTGAAATGGATGATATGAATGATTCTCAATGTACTAAACTTAAAGAGACCATTGTATCTGTTCTGCCAACACATGAACCATATCTTAGACCACAAGCAAAAGAATTAAAAGACACAGCAAGTGCATATTCGATTTTGGCAGCAAGTGACGAAGGTAAAGAGAATGCAAAGGGGTAGATTATGATTTTTGACAAACGAAAAGGTTCATTATTAAATTACATACAGTTACCGTTACACGTAATAACACCTACTGGTACGTACTTAGGAACGGGATATAGCATAAAGGGCAAACCAACATATATACTATCTCATGAGAAAGTGAACTTAGAGAGTGTAAACACCTTGACGTTTTCACCAATGAGCAAAGATGCAATAATACTTGACAACAAACCAACACTTGAAGTTACTGACAACGTAGTTGGTTACAATTATAAGATTTCAGATACTGAATTGAATTATGGGTATATTACTGTTGCGTCTACTCGCATAGATATCGAATCTAAAAAGATAACAAAAGGAATGGCTGAATTTATTTTAGAAAAACAATTACGAAATATCGGTAACATACTTGAAAAGTTTATCAAAGTAAAAATAGCACAACCACAATATGATGCACTGTTATATCACTTTTATAATGAAGGCACGAGTACTATAGAAAATAGTCCAGTGATTGCTCTTATAAATGCAAAAGATTGGTATGCGATAACTGACGAAATTCAAACAGGTTTAATGAAAAATGACAGAGTAGATGAACGATTGGCTATACAGAAAATGAAAACTGCAAAGATGTTCAGTTACGTGCCAAGTTTTTCTTAACGAGTTACTAAGACTTTATCTGCTAATCCATAAGCAACAGTTTCTTCCGCTGACAAAAACTTGTCACGTTCCATCGCTTCAGTTAACTCATCAAATGTCTTACCAGCAGAATTGTGATTCACATAGATTTGAGTCAATCTTTCTTTCATTTTCATCATCTCATCGACTTGAATCTTCATATCAGTTGCTTGTCCGCCTGCACCACCACTAGGTTGATGAATCATTGTGCGACTGTTTGGCAACACATGTCGTTTATCTTTAGCACCTGCTTGAGCAAGTAACGAACCCATCGAACATGCTTGGCCCATCACAGTTGTAGCAACATCAGAACTAATAAATTGCATAGTATCATATATCGCCATGCCAGATGTGACAGCACCACCAGGTGAGTTGATATAAAAATGAATATCTTTGTCTGGATTCTCTGCTTCTAAGAATAATAACTGGGCACAAATCAAATCTGCCTGATAGTCATTAACTTCACTAGTCAAGAATATTACTCTTTCTTTTAATAAACGAGAGAAAATATCGTAACTACGCTCTCCATTTGCTGATTGGTCAACGACCATTGGTACTAAAGTTGGCATAATTTGTTATCCTTATTGTGATTTCTAGTATTATTTATATACTATGATAACATTATTGGACCCATTTGTCAATCAAAAACTGCGAAGTTTATACCATGATAAATACATTTAGTAATTAACTACAGAGAAAAAAACAAAATGGCATTATTCACTGGTTTCAGTACAAAAAATAAAAAAGCAATCAATCACGAGTTGACTGATAAAGATTTAGTGGTAGAAGACCTTATGAATCACATCATGACTCGCAAGGGCGAACGTATAATGCTACCTACTTATGGCTCTATTATTCATGATATGATATTTGAACCATTAACCTCTGAAACAACTGAGTTAATTGAAGAAGATTTAACAGAAATTATAAAAGATGATCCACGATGCAACTTTCTTAGTATCGAGGTTACAGATTCTGATCACACTGTTAACGCAATCGTGCGCCTTGAAATTCTGCCGTCGAAAGAGCCAGTAGAACTAAGTATAGATTTAGATAGAGAATAATAGAGAGAATAATATGAGCCAAGAACGAACCGATAATTTATTTGCAAGTGAGAGTTGGACAGCAGTATATACCGCATTTACCAATGTCAGTCTTAAAGCATACGACTTCGATACTATTAGAGAAGCACTATTAGCCTACACTGTTCAAACTTATCCTGAAAAATTTAATGATTTCATTGCAAGTTCAGAATTTATCGCAATTTTAGATTTAGTCGCATATATGGGACACAGTTTAGCATTCAGATTAGACATGAATACTAGAGAGAACTTTATGGACACTGCTGAACGTAGAGCAAGTATTCTACAAATGGCAAAGACGTTGGGTTACAATAAAACTAGACCAATCAACGCAAAAGGCTTCATGAAGATTACTAGTATAACGACTGATGAAGATGTATTTGATAATGAAGGTGTTTCTTTGGCTGGTAAGAATGTCGTTTGGAATGACAGTAACGATATAGATTGGTATGAGAACTATATCAGTATTCTAAATTCTTCTTTCTCTGGTACAACTAAAATTCAGAATCCAACATCTACATTAACTATTTCAGATGTCGAGCATTCTGTATATAATATAAACGAAGATGCAACATCAAAAAGTGTAAATTACTCATTCTCTTCTAATATTAATGGAAAGAGTAGAAGATTTGAAGCAGTATCAGTAGAATTAGATACTGAGAACACTAAGATTGGCGAAGCAGAACCAAACGTAACAAACAAATTTACAATCATTAATAGAAATGACAATTTGGGATCAGCAAGTGATAGAACTGGATTCTTTGTTTACGCAGTTGGTGGCTCACTTGAATACCAAGATTTCATATACAATACTAAAATATCAAATAGAATAGAAACAATAAATGAGATTAATATATCTAATTCTGATGTATGGGTCCAGAAGATAGACTCGGCAAGAACATATGTATCGAGCGTAACATCAATCGACAACGACACAAGAGAAACAGCAATCTACAATAGTTTGCGTACTGGTTCTGGAGATATCGTAAGTATAAATTCCATAGACAATAATGGAATTGCACTACATTATCCAGATGGGGTTTTTGGTAACGCGGCGTCTGGCAACTACAGAGCATGGTATAGAAAAGTTGACAATGATAATTTCTCTGTAAACTCTAATGATATCGTTAACAAAATTATAACAATTCCGTATATTGGAACTGACAGTAGAACATATAGACTAACATTAACAATGTCAAGTACACTTGACTTTGGCGAAAACTTCGCTGGCGAAACATACACTAGTGTACGAAGAATTGCTCCAAGAAGTTATTATTCACAAGATAGAATGGTCAACGCACAGGATTATAATGTGTATCCTCTGTCGTTGGGAAACAATGTAATTACGAAGTTGAAGTCAGTAAATACATCATTTGCTGGTAACTCACGTTTTTATGAAATGGATGACGTTCTAGGTCATCACTCTAACTTGAGTGTAACGGGTTCAGACGGAAGTCTATTCGTTGAAGACGAAGCAGTATCAATTCCACTGAGTTACAACAAACTACAAGGAAAGAGTGACAACTTTATAAGAAATGAGTTAACTAAAGCATTGAAACATCCTAGTCTATTGAATAGTTATTTTCATAAGAATAAAAGCAACAACGCTGTAATTATTGCACAGACAACAACTTATGTCCCACTCTCAGCAGATGGAATGAAAATTACAACAGCAGCCGCACCAACTAGTGGCGTTTTTGTAGGAGACTACGTTGAGTTATTAATGACTGCATCGGGAAAAACTATTTGGGCAGATGTTAAGAAAGTAGAAACAACGACTAACGCAGATGATACACTTACATTGAATAAGTTCATTCCAGAAATTGGAACACTTATAAACGTGGTAAGAGGATTTAGAACTAAATTTACGGATACTGAAATAACGGCAATTAAGGCTGAGGTTGATAGTAGTACTGAGCAAACTTTTACATTAAAATATGCAGTAGTATCAACTGTATGGGAATGGAAAGTACACCCAGTAACGTCCCCGCCAACAATCCCATCAGAAGCACATATCGTATTTAATTACAATTCTGGTATCAGAGACAACGAATCACAGTATACTGCCAAATTTACAGGTAAAAAAATTGCATTCGAAAGTAGAGATCAAGTTAAGTTTTTCTATGGCAACACAACTGATATAATCGATAATGAAACAAATTTATCCAAACGAGATAAAATATTTCTCAATTACTTAAAAGAAGATCCAGTAACAGCGGGAGCGTCTACTCAAGCATCTGGCAAGGAAGTTACAGTAGGACAAGTTTCACTATCCAACGTAGTAACCGATGGTAGTACTGGCGCAACATTTGATGCTGAATTCAGGCATAGTGGCGCACCAACAACTTACGATTTTGTAGAAGGTAACGACTATCTTGATAATGCAACATATACTCATAGTCTAGTATCTCCCGCTGGAGTAAAATATTCAATCGATAGAACTACTGAGATTACACATCCCAGCAACAATACATGGAAGATTATTGGATATACAGACCAATATAATACTGTGCCAGCAGATACGAATGAATACAAACTTTCACTGGCCGTTAGTGATTTGACAAACTATTCAACAGCACAAACTCCTATAGCAGGCGGAACAGATGTTCCCGTTACTGCAACACCTGTTTCAGATGTTTTCACATCACTTGACGCAGTTGGATTCCTAGAGGGATATACTGGTAATGTTGGCACCGCTAATAATTCACATTCAACTCAATCATCTAATGAACTAGATACTTTAGGATTTAAGGGAAAGAAATCACTGTCTTATTTTCAATCAGCCGCCACAACTAATAACTTCAGATGGGCTGATGTATCTGATGCCGCGGAAACAACTGATTTTACCACTGGATACGATTCTGTCCAAGACGAGTATACTTTTACTATGTCTACTGCCGCATCGGCTCTTTATAATAATCTTGATGCTGATATCTATTTCAAGCAATATGCTTATGGAGAATTTACAGTAACGAGTGCAACTCCACTTACTACTAGTAATATTTTACTCAGAAATACTACAGGCACAATACTTAGTAATGATGACATAACAGTTACTAATACAAGTGGCACAAACTATAAGATTGTTTTTTGGACATATGCAATAACAGTCGGAGATCTCATTGATGTAATCATTGGAGTGAATGCCGATATAACCAGTATTGCAGATTTCTCAGTGAGAGTCAGTGCATCATTTGGACTTGAACTAGGTACAACTTCAACTACTACCACATACACTGGCACATCATCATATGTTTATGATGACTACTTGACACCAGCGGGATATATAGATAATACAAAAGTTAAATTGTTCGCATCAAATACTAACGATAATCCTTTTGCTATGCTAGATATTACAACTAACGAAACTGTTGTAATGGAGCAATACACTGTAAATAACATAAAATATGAAAGAGCATCTAAGACTGTAGTTGCTGCCGCATTACTAAGTGAAGTTCCAGAAGCCGCGACAATATACTATAATACGTTTAGTAGTGTTTGGTACATTCGCGAAGCGGGCGGTTGGAGTGTCTTAACTGGACACGTAGATCAAACTACTACTACTCCGCCATTGATTCAAATCAACTACAATAGTATACAATATAGAGTAATAGAGGGTATCACGTTCGTTAAAGATGAACATACAAGTTTTAGATGGGACCATTACGCTGATATAAACAAGAGAATAGATCCTAGTACTAGTAATATTGTCGATATGTATGTATTGAGTACTGATTATGTTAGAAAAGTAAATGAATGGATAGCAAATGATTTCTCAACTACTACTCCAGTTGCCCCAAATAATTTTGAATTAGCAAAGATAATGAATAGTATTGAACCGAAGGGAGCGATAGCAGACCATATTGCTTATATTCCTGTAGAGTTTAAATATCTATTTGGGTCATATGCTAAGGTAGAGAACCAAGCAATATTCAAAGTCATTAAGAAACTGGGAGTTGGATACACTGACAGTGAAATTAAAACCGCAGTATCTACTAAAGTAAATGAATACTTTGCAATTAACAACTGGGACTTCGGTGCAACATTCTACTTCTCAGAACTGGCAGCATTCTTACACAAAGAATTAGGAGATTACATTTCGAGTGTAATAATTACACCAAAATATTCAGGTAACAAATTTACGGATTTGTTAAGTATATCGTGTGCATTAAATGAAATATTCATGGCAGTAACAACATCTAGTGACGTAAAAATAATTACACAATTAGCATCATCTGAATTGGTAGGCAAATAATATGGCAAAGAAGATTTATGACTTTTTACCAAGTCATTTAAAGAACGATGAGTTAGAAACAATATTCGAAACTACATTAGACCGCGTATTCTCTGTTGGTGAAATGGAGAAGACAAAAGCATTTGTTGGTAGAAGAGAAAAAGGAATATACAATAATAAAGATTCTTATCTTTCATTTCCAGCACAATCGTATGCGAGAGATAATTACGGACTAGAACCAACTTTCTCAAATGCAAATGCAACTGATAATATATTTTATGATGACTTGTTTAATGCGTTATACAACAAAGGCGCACTGACAAACGACCACAGACGATTATTTAA
>Ga0075445_10002183_pt1 | contig 9775 bp, 7 predicted proteins | sample CoawatmetaG02DNA_FD_72350 | JGI IMG/M metagenome (GOLD analysis project Ga0075445, IMG submission 72350) | Marine microbial communities from the West Antarctic Peninsula - Coastal water metaG029-DNA | ecosystem: Environmental > Aquatic > Marine > Coastal | place: Atlantic Ocean: West Antarctic...
TCCAAATCTTCAAAACATCCCTATTCGAACTGAAAACGGACGTAAAGTGCGTGCCATGTTTATTCCAGACAATGACAATCATACCCTACTCGCAGCAGATTATAGTCAGATTGAATTGCGCATTATAGCAGCTTTAGCGAAGGACGAATCTATGATTGAAGCCTTCCGAAACGGAGAAGATATCCACAAAGCGACTGCAGCTAAAGTTTTCGAAGTGCCTTTAGAAGAGGTTACAAGAGCGCAGCGTTCTAATGCGAAAACGGTCAACTTTGGAATAGTCTATGGCGTGAGTGCTTTTGGCTTGAGTCAACAAACGGACATGAGCAGGAAAGAAGCTAAGGAAGCCATAGACGGATACTTCAGGACCTATCCAGGTATTAAACAATATATGGATGATCAAGTGGTATTTGCACGCGAATATGGATATGTGGAGACCATAACCGGCCGTCGCCGTTATCTTAAAGACATAGAGAGTCGCAATGGAGTGGTAAGGGGCCACAGCGAACGTAATGCGGTAAATGCACCTATTCAGGGGTCCGCAGCGGATGTGATTAAGCTGGCCATGATTGAAGTTGACCGCGCGATGCGATCATCAGGGATGAAGTCAAGAATGCTTCTGCAGGTTCATGATGAATTGGTTTTTGACGCGGTTAAGGATGAGCTTGATGATTTAAAAGCACTGGTAGTGGAAAAAATGGAGGCTGCCGTAAGTCTTGAGATCCCCATGATTGCTGAGGTTGGCACAGGAGCCAGCTGGTTGGAAGCACATTAGACCCAGGACATCTCGTAATTGAAAAAATTCATGTAACTTAGTGAGTGAGTACTTACTATGACACAGAAACAAACAGATATTATAAAATCAGCCATAACGCTCTTTGGTAGCCAAGGGTATGCAGCGATCTCTACCGCGAAAATCGCACGTGAAGCAGGCGTTAGCGAGGGGTTGATATTTCGCCATTTCACGAGTAAGACGGGGCTATTGAACGTTCTTGTTTCTCACGGAGATCAACAGTATCAAAACTACCTGGATACGGTGGCGGATCATCGTGATCCCATAGCCCTGTTAAGAAACTTTATTAAACTCCCTGTTTCAATGATGGAAACACGTGAGGACTGTGAATACTATCTTACGGTTTCAAAAATTCAGTTGGAATTAGGCATCAATCGGGAAGAAATGTATGATGAAGTTTGCGATCGATTTTCATGGGCCGTCGCAGAAGTCGGCCATGGCAAGCCCAAATCTGTGATTCGTGCTATTCTCTCTGCTCATGAAGGAGCGATCAGCGCTATACATCTAGGAGATCTCCACAAGACACACGCGGTGATCGCTGGCTTGTTGGAGCTTGTTATAAATGAGTAAGTACTTACTTTTAAATTACACTTCTTAAAGGAGATAACTCGTTCTCTCGTTTACGGTCACTTTGTTTTTTTATAAACGGAGACTGATTGAACCACTAATTGTTGTACCTATGCAACAAAATTAATAAGCGATTTTGTCTAAACACACTGAAATCCTAACAGACAGCATAGGTTATCTCACTGGGAGAGCACACCGCGGTATTCGGGAGGCTATGTCTGTGGCGCTTAACAATGCAGGTTTGGACATTTCCCCAGCTCAGCTACCTGCGATAGGTTGTCTGATTTTACGTGATGGCGCTCCAGTAAATCAATGCAAGATGTCTGAGCACATGAACATAGATCGACATAGAGTATCGCGCATTGTTAAGGACTTAGAAGGCAAGGGATGGATCAACAGCATAGCTAACCCCCACAATAAACGGGAAAATTTGATTGAGTTGAGTCAGCATGGGGTTAAGCTCCTACCGATCATACGAAATTGCGCGAAGGAAATAACGAAGCGTGCCTTTAACGGATGTACCGCAGAAGAAAGATCAATAACACTAGACACATTAAAGAAAATTAATAACAACCTGAACAACGACGAATGATGAAATGGGTTAAAAAGGTAATCATAGCGATTGCAATTCTTGGAATAGGAATTATGATATCTGGTCGCCTGAAGGCAATGGCAACAAAGGAAGAGATCAAAGTCGACAGGCGTAAACTAGAGGTTAAGGTGATGACGGCTCATCTCGAGAGCATTGAATTGCCCATAACAGTCTATGGAAAATTGAACGCTGCACAGAGAACAGATCTACTTGCTGAGGTAAACGGCATGTTTAACGGTGGTGATCATCCTTTTTTGGAGGGTCGTGCTTTTAAAGCAGGGGAAGTATTGATCCAAATTGACAACGCTGAAGCTAAAGCGAATGCAATGAGTGTTAAAGGGAATTTTATTAATGCCTTGTTGGGCGTGCTACCCGACATCAGCCAGGATTATAGTGGCCAGTATAGAGCATTTGAACTATACTATGATGAACTGAGTTTAAATACGGCTTTAACTCAAATGCCAAAAGCGGAGGGTAAACTGGAAAAGTTCTTGATTGCTCGCGGAATACAGACGGCTTACTATCAGGCAAAAAGTTCAGAAGTACGTTTAGACAAATTTAGTATTCGTGCACCTTTTGACGGCGTCGTTGCCATGGCAGGTGTAAAGCGGGGCAACCTAGTTAGCCCAGGTAGAGCGCTAGGGACTTTTGTGAGCACTCGCTCTTATGAACTTAAAACAGCGGTGACAATGGCGTACGCGGACCAGCTTTCTGTTGGTCAAACAGTACATTTCACTTCTCCTGATGTTGCGATGACCTGGGAGGGTAGCATCGCGAGAATAGCTCCAATAGTGGATGCGGCTACCCAGAGCATTAACATCATCGTTAATGTGTCCGGTTCCACGCTTCGAGAAGGAATGTATTTAACGGGTAAGATTGATGGATTACAGGTTGATAATGCCTTGAAGATCCCCGCATCAATGGTGGTAGATAATGAATATATCTATATGATTGAGCAAGACAGTATATTAGTCAAAAACCCAGTAACTGTGGTGGAATGGCTCGACAAAGAAATCATTGTAAAAGGCATAGAACAAGGTGCGCTTCTAGTCAACGAACCAACTCTTAAGGCTGCTGCAGGATTAGTTGTGGTCCCAGTGAAATAACGAGACACACCGCATGAAGAAACTCATAGAATTTTTCATTAAGTACCCAGTAGGGGTAGATGCATTACTGATTGGATTTTTCCTTTTTGGATACATTAGCTACAACAATCTTAACACGACCTTTTTTCCGCTGGTAGAGTCACGCAATGTGACCATTACTATGATATACCCTGGGGCTTCACCCCAAGAAATAGAGGAAGGCGTTGTAAATAAAATTGAGCAAAACCTTAAAGGTTTAACAGGGGTCGAACAATACACATCAACTTCGAATGAAAACCGTGCTTCTATTGACATCCAAGTACTAAAAGGATATGATACAGACTTAGTCCTAGAAGATGTAAAGAATGCAGTGGAAAATGTAGCGTCTTTTCCCACAGGTCTTGAGCCTGTTCGAGTGTCAAAGCGCGAGAACTTAACCTTAGCCATGAGTATGGCATTGACAGGTGAAGGGGTAGACTTGATTAGTTTAAAACAAGAGGCGCGTAAAATAGAACGAGATCTACGTCTTAAAGACGGTATTTCAAAAGTGTCTCTGTCTGGTTTTCCTAATGAGGAAATAGAAATAGCATTAGACAAAAGCACACTTCGTAAATATGATATTTCATTAAATCAGATCGCCACAGCTCTGAGATCAACGAATATAGACATCACTGGCGGTACTATTAAAGGGAGTCAGGAAGAGATGTTGATCAGGTCACGTAACAAGAAGTACGACGCGCAAGATCTACAAAATGTAATTGTCTTGACCCGACCAAACGGACAAACAATTCGACTTAAAGACGTTGGAACAGTACGAAACAGGTGGGAAGATACGCCCACACGAGCTTCCTATAATGGGATTTCTTCTATCGAGATAACGGTGAACAATACAGATCAAGAGGACCTCTTACAGACCTGTGAGTATCTCAAAGAATACATTGCTGAATACACCGCCAATACGGATCATATGCAGTTGGAAGTCATTACTGATTTTTCGGTTACTCTTCAACAGCGCAAAGATTTACTGTTTGAAAACGGATTATTAGGCTTTTTCTTAGTGCTAATATTATTAGCGTTATTTCTGAATTTGCGCCTCGCATTCTGGGTAGCCATAGGTATTCCTGTATCGTTTGCAGGGATGTTTGTACTAGCCAGCTACTTTGGAATCACGATTAACGTTATCTCGTTATTTGGAATGATCGTTGTTGTGGGTATTTTGGTAGACGACGGTATTGTCATTGCTGAAAACATATACGCTCATTTTGAGGGAGGAAAACCATTAATGAAAGCAGCATTAGAGGGAACCATTGAAGTCCTTCCGTCAGTGGTTTCTGCAGTTCTGACAACTATCATAGCCTTTTCGAGCTTCTTTTTCTTGGACGGTAGAGCTGGAGATTTTTTCTCTGAAATGGCCTTTATTGTGATTGCTACCTTGGCGGTCTCCTTGATAGAAGGATTGATCTTTTTACCTGCCCACTTGAGTCATTCGAAGTTAGAGCGCAATGCTAAGATGAATCCTGTACAGAACGCGGCTACCACGGCGTTGTTCCGTTTTCGTGATAAGGTATACGCACCCTTTTTGAGATGGTCTTTAGAGAATAAAATCATTACGATCAGCTTTTTTGTAGCTATTATGATTGTCACCTTTGGAGCTATGGGTGGCGGCATTATAAGAACTCAATTTTTCCCGTTTATTGAACGCGACAACTTGAACATTAGTCTAGATATGCCGTCGGGAACGAACGAAGCGGTGACCCAGAAGTGGATTGATCACATTGAATCTAAGGTTTGGAAGGTCAACGAGCAGTATAAAGCTGAGCGTGGAGATGGCTTGGATGTGGTGACCGCTATTCAGAAAAACATTGGACCGAGCTCTTCAAAGGCACGTTTGAATGTAATTCTCTTAGACTCAGAAACGCGCTTAACGCCATCCTACTTGATTCAGAATGATATTCGTGAAGCATCTGGGAAAATTCCTGGTGCAGATAATGTGAGCTTTGGTGGTGTTCAGGCTTTTGGTAAACCGGTTTCTATCAGTTTAGTGTCGTATGATTTAAAGGAGCTAAAAGGAGCTAAAGACGCCCTGAAGTTAAAATTAAAAGGCATGGAGTCGCTAGCAGATGTGATTGATAACGACCAAAAAGGTATTCGTGAGGTTACGTTACAGCTTACGGATAAGGCTCGTTATTTAGGAATGACGCCAGGTGGTGTCATGGGTCAAGTGCGTGAAACTTTTTTTGGTGCCCAGGTCCAGAGGCTTCAGCGTGGTGAAGACGAGGTCAAAGTATGGGTCCGATTGGATGAAAAAGACCGCAAGCAATTGTGGGATTTAGAGGAGTTGGAAATCGCTACGCCTCAAGGCAATGTGCCTTTACGAGAATTAGCTTCCTATACGATCGAGCGTGGAACAGTGAACATCAACCACTTGGATGGCCAGCGGGAGTTCCGCGTGGAAAGTGATTTGTCTAGTCCAAACGGATCGGCACCGGCTATTTTAACGCAAATTCAGCAAGATATTTTGCCCGATATCTTGGCGAAGTATCCTTCTGTAAACGCCCGCTATGAAGGCCAGCAAAAGGAAAGTCAGAAGACCCAGAAGAGCTCACAAACGGTGATGCCGTTGATTCTGTTTTTGATTATACTGACCATTACATTCACCTTTCGCTCCTTAGTGCAAACCATTCTGATCATGTTACTCATACCATTGAGCTTAACAGGTGTTGCTTGGGGACACTATATCCATGGCATGCCCATGTCGATCTTAAGTTTCTTGGGTATTGTAGCGTTGATCGGTATCATTGTAAATGATTCCTTAGTTCTGGTAAGTAAGTACAACATCAATGTGAAATCTGGCCAAGGCGTATACGATGCTATTTATAACGCAGGTATGAGTAGATTCCGTGCCATCTTTCTTACGACCATTACAACGATAGCAGGACTTGCTCCGTTAATAATGGAAACGTCTTTTCAGGCACAGTTTCTCATACCTATGGCAGTAGCAATTGCCTACGGAATTGGTTTTGCTACGATGCTAACACTTCTTGTTCTCCCCTCTATGATGGCTCTGGTAAATGATGGTAGGGTTTTAGTCAAACACATCTGGACTAATGAAAGGCCCACTAGAGAAGAAGTTGAGCCAGCGATCATCGAGATGAAAAGTGAACAATACTTTAATGAAATCAATAAAGCCCAGGAAAATGAATAGACTACTCACAATCCTATTCGCAATCGCTAGTATTAGTGCATCTGCACAGATGGTACTTACTTTAGACCAAGCGATAAGTGCGGCATTAGAGCATAATCATGATCTCTTCATTGCGGGTTTAGATGCTGAAAAAGCCTCAAATTCAGCGACCTATGGAAATGCAGGGATGCTTCCAAGCGTCACGGCAACTGCGGGAACGAATTACAGCAACCAAAATTCTAATCTTGAGTTTGCAACCGGACAGACTCAAGACGTGAAGGGAGCCCAATCACTCTCTCAGAATGCTTCAGTCGGACTTAGTCAGGTATTATTTGCAGGTGGACGCATTCAGCGTAGTTACACCCTGTTGAAAAGTGCAGAGCGTGCGGCGAATGTCCTACAGCGCCAGGCGATGGAGAACACTATAGCCCAAGTATGGTCTCAATACATGGCCTTGTCACTACTTCAGCGCAGCGTTTCAACAGCTTCTGAAAGTATGATGATCTCTAACGGGCGTTTTACAAAGGCCCAGCTCACTAACGAATTAGGTGGTTCAAATACCACCGATTTGCTGTCTGCACGAGTAGATTTAAACCGTGATAAGGTGAGTTTGATGAATGTCGAGACACAATTAGAATCTGCCCGCAACACTTTCTCTACATTCATTGGGTGGGACAACAGTAATTTTGCCGTAGGAGACGGCGCGAACCTAGCGGTGTTGCCTGGGTTTGAAGTAAAACAGGTACTCACACAGATGTTGGAGAACAACGCACTGCTGGAGCTCGCTATAATTACTGCAGAGACGGCTAAGTTGCAAGAGAAAATGCAACAAGCCACACTGTTTCCAACCATCAATGCGCAGGCATCTTATGGTGTAAACCAAAGCCAGGCTGAGGCTGGCTTCCTCAGTGCTTCTCAGCAAACAGGGTTAAATGCAGGTGTGAACTTCAACTACAATTTGTTTTCAGGGTTTCAGAGTCAAACGCAGCGTCAGAACATGCAAATCGAAACACTTAAGGCGAAAAGAAGATTAGAACAGGTACGTGAATCCACGGAAAATGCAGTTAAAAACGCGATACGCATGTTTGAAAACGCTACAGCTGTAGCAATAGTAGAGTCTGACAATGCGGAGGTCTCCAAGCAGCGATTTCAGAAGATGGATGAACTCTTCGAGTTAGGTAAAGTGAGTAGCTTAGAGTTGCGCGAAGCCCAACTGGCTTGGTTGGCAGCAGAGAACGGAAAGTCCAGTGCACAGTTCCAAGCCATGAATGCACAAATAGCATTATTACAACTCATGGGTTCACTCACGAGTGATGGAGCAGCATCTGTTAGGACAAACGACTAATTTAAAATGTCATTTCAGGCACATCGCCTTCGACGATTAAGCGACCGGCCGTCTTTGATCTAATTTCTTCTACACTTACGCCTGGCGCACGTTCGAGAAGCACGAAGCCGTGCTCAGGATCTATTTTTAGGACAGCAAGATCGGTGACAATTTTCTTTACACATCCAACACCTGTTAGTGGTAATGAACAGGCGGGCAAGAGTTTGCTTTCCCCTTTTCTATTGGTGTGTTGCATAGCCACTATAATGTTATCCGCAGAGGCAACCAGATCCATTGCTCCACCCATTCCTTTGACCATTTTACCTGGTATTTTCCAGTTGGCGATGTCTCCGCTGTCACTCACTTCCATGGCACCAAGCACGGTTAATTGTACGTGCTGACCACGGATCATTGCAAAGCTTGTGGCGCTTGAGAAAAAGCTCGCACCGGGCAAGGCCGTAATGGTTTGCTTTCCGGCATTAATCAGGTCAGCATCTTCCTCACCTTCCACAGGGAAAGGACCCATACCTAAAATACCGTTTTCACTTTGGAACTCTACATTTATGCCATCAGGAATGTGGTTTGCAACTAGCGTTGGAATGCCAATACCTAAGTTCACATACCACCTATCCTGTAACTCCTGTGCAATGCGCTGTGCGATTTGATCTTTACTCAATCCCATAATTATTCGGCTTTTGCACGCACGGTGCGTTGTTCAATACGTTTTTCATAATGGGCACCTTGGAAGATGCGTTGCACGAAAATTCCAGGCAAATGAATGCTGTTTGGATCCAGTTCACCAACCTCGACCAATTCCTCTACTTCGACTACCGTTATTTTTCCGGCCATAGCCATCATGGGGTTAAAGTTCCTGGCGGTACCCTTGAAGATGAGGTTACCAGCTTTGTCACCTTTCCAAGCTTTTACAAAAGCAAAGGGTGCGTCAAAGGCATGCTCCAAAATGTGAGGCTTACCGTTAAACACGCGTACTTCTTTGCCTTCAGCGACCTCTGTTCCATATCCTGCCGGTGTGTAAAAAGCAGGTATACCAGCTCCGGCAGCTCTGCATCGTTCTGCTAAAGTTCCCTGAGGTACAAGATCTACTTCTAGTTCTCCCGAAAGCATTTGACGCTCAAACTCATCATTCTCACCTACGTAAGAAGCAATCATTTTTTTGATTTGTCGTGTATTCAATAGAGTGCCTAAGCCAAACCCATCTACTCCAGCATTATTGGATATACAGGTTATGCCTGTGGTGCCTTTGTCTCGAATGGCGAGGATGGTGTTCTCAGGGATTCCACACAGTCCAAACCCGCCAAACATCACGGTCATATCATTCTCTAAACCTTCAACTGCAGCGTGGGCATCCGCGACAACTTTAGAGATGTAGTTGTGTTTCTGTGACATAAAAAGATGGTCTAATTAGGTTGCTTATCAAGGTATAAAAAACCCACGGGTCTCCTTAACGAGTCGTGTCAATTATTTCTAATTATTAATCCTGTATTGCAGGAAGAACAGTTGTGCTTACTTCACCAAAACCGATTCGTATCGATCCGTTGTCACACCAACCGCGCATCGTTACCCTATCATTATCCTCGATAAAAGTGCGTGTATCACCGGTATCAAGTGTGATGGGCTCTTTTCCAGACCAGCTCAACTCTAGCATAGAACCATAACTGTCTTTAGTAGGACCTGATATAGTACCTGAAGCCATCATGTCGCCAGCATTGATGTTACATCCATTAACCGTATGGTGCGCCAATTGCTGTCTCTGGTTCCAATACATATATTTATAGTTGGATCGAGAAATGACCGTACCGGATTTACCCTCTGGAGTCAATTCCACTTCCAATTTAATGTCATAGTTATTTTCCCCAGTAGTTTCCAAGTACGGTAGAACTTTCACATCTTGAAGAGGCCCAGCGACCTTATAGGGCTCTAATGCATCCATCGTAACGATCCAAGGACTCATGCTTGAGCCAAAGCTTTTACCCAAGAAAGGCCCAAGTGGTACATATTCCCACTTTTGAATATCTCTGGCACTCCAGTCATTAAAGACTACCATTCCAAAGATGTACTCGTCCGCTTCCTCCGCTTTAATGCGATGTCCAAGTGCTTTTCCTTCCCCTGTGATGAAGGCCATCTCTAGTTCAAAGTCCATTCTAACGGAGGGTCCAAAGGTTGGCGCATCAGCTCCTGGTGCCATTCGCTGTCCTTTTGGACGGTGTAGATC
>Ga0075445_10002210_pt1 | contig 9703 bp, 7 predicted proteins | sample CoawatmetaG02DNA_FD_72350 | JGI IMG/M metagenome (GOLD analysis project Ga0075445, IMG submission 72350) | Marine microbial communities from the West Antarctic Peninsula - Coastal water metaG029-DNA | ecosystem: Environmental > Aquatic > Marine > Coastal | place: Atlantic Ocean: West Antarctic...
GCTTTTGAAGAGGAATTTGGTTCAGAAATTTCAGATAGTGAAGCTGAAAAAATTCTTACTGTAGGTGATGCTGTTAACTTTATAGCAGGCAAAGCAAATTAGAAATTAAATGTCCATAAAGAAAGATGGGATAATGATAATTTTATCATCCCCATCAGGGGCAGGTAAAACAACCTTAGTAAAACTTCTCTCTAAAAATAAAAATTATCATATTTCAGTTTCTCACACCACAAGAAGACCTAGGCTTAACGAAATTGCAGACAAAGATTACTACTTTGTTGATCATGATAAATTTGAAAATTTAATAAAAAATGAGGAGTTTTTAGAGTATGCAAAAGTATTTAAACATCTTTATGGAACAACTAGAACACCGGTCATTGAAAAATTAGAAAAAAGTGAAAATGTAATATTTGATATTGATTGGCAGGGTGCTGACCAAATTAAGAATAAAAAATTAAACTATAAATTAATTACTTTCTTTATTCTACCTCCTAGTAAAGAAATATTATTTGAAAGATTATCAAATAGAGACATGAAAGATAAATTAATAGTAGAAGAGCGCATGAAAGAATTTAGCAGAGATGTTTTGCATTGGATTAATTATGACTATGTAATAATTAATGACAACTTAGAAGAGTGTTACTCTAAAATTAGTAGTTTAATTGATGCTGAAATTAACAGTGGCTCAAAAGACTACGATAAAGATTTCATTAGAAAGCATGTTGAAAAGTTAACCTCTTAAGTCTTCAAATTCCTTTACAAGTTTGAAATATGTTTCAGGTTCAAGGTTTTGAGGTCTAAGATTAAGATCAATGTCAAATTTTTCTGCAACCTGTTTTCCATTAGCAAAAACTTGATTGAAAGGTTTTTTTAACATCTTCCTTCTTTGACTAAAAAATATTCTAGTAATTTTTTCAAGGTTTTTAGGGTCCTTTAATTTAAAAAAATTTTTTTTTGGAGTAAATAAAAGTAAAGAACTATCTATTTTAGGTCTTGGTGAAAAGCTTTGAGGTTTAATATCTATTATTTTTTTTATATTAAGTTTCCAACTAGATAAAATTGATAATCTGCCATACTTAGAGTTATTAAATTCAGATATAATTCTATCAGCAACTTCTTTTTGAAACATTAAAACCAGACTTTCAAACCAAAAATATGAACCGATATTAAGAATCCATTTAGATAGAATTTCTGTCGATATATTATATGGTAAATTACCAAAGACAGATAGTTTTTGGTTGGAGATCTTATCTTCAGATACTTTTAAAATATCATCATTGATAATTTCTATTTTGGTATCAAACTTTTCTTTTAGTAATATGGCTAAATCATCATCTTTTTCTACAACATAGAGTTTTTTTGGTTTTTGTTTTAAAATATAAGTGGTTAGGTTCCCACTTCCTGGTCCAATTTCTAAAACATCCTTGTTAGTAATATCAGTTATGGATACAATTTTTTCAAGTACCTCTCTATCTATCAAGAAGTTTTGTCCTAGACTTTTTTTTGCTTTTATATGCACTTATTTATCCAAAAACTTTAAGGCTTGAATCAAGCTTTTTGGATCAGATAAATTTTTACCCAACATAGAATAATTTGGACCATGATCGGGGGAAATACGAGTAAACGGTAAACCTAAAGTAATATTGATAGCATCAAAATTAAATAAAGCTTTCATGGGAGAGAGTACCTGGTCATGATACATACCAATAATTACATCATATTTTTTCAATAATGATTTTGTAAAAATAGTGTCAGCAGGGAATGGACCATTTATTTTTTTATGATTTTCTCTTAATTTTTTAATAGCTGGAATTATTATTTTATCTTCTTCAGAATTTTGAAAATTACTTTCACAATGAGGATTTAAACCAGTTATTCCTATTCTTGGAAGTTTATTAAATTTTCTTTTATAAAAATTATTAATAAGGTTGACTTGATTATATATTTTTTGTTTTGTTATTTTCTTAGGAACATTTTTCAAAGCAAGATGTGTTGTTAGTGGACTAACTGATAAACTTTTATTAAATATTAACATGGCTACTTTTTTTCGCTTTGTTTTTTTCGCTAGATATTCCGTAATACCTAAAGTTTTTCCCTTTAGAAAAGATTTTTTTGAAACAGGGCCATTAATAAATTTAGACAAATTATTTTGCTTTATAAAATTTAAAGCAATTTCAAAGGTTTCATTTATGTATTTATTTGATTTACTTGTAATCTTTTCAAAACATTTGTTAAATTTATAATCAACATTGATTAAATTAATCTTTTTATTATTTAATTTTGAAAAACTTTTAAGTTCTTTATCAATTTCATTTATTTTAAAAGAAAAATTTAATTTTTTCATTTGATCCTGAAGTAGTCTTTTAGAGACAATAATTATTAACGGAGATTTATAGTTATTAGCTTTTATACTTTTAAAGAAAATTTCTAAAAATATACTATTAGGTTCACCACCAACAATAATTATAGGTTCTTTACTCATCAAAACCGAGATTCTTTTTAACTCTATTGAAATAAATTTTAGAATATTGATTTAATTGTCTATTACGCTCATAATTTATCGCCTGTTTAAATTTTTTTTCAACGTCAATAGTAGTCTCTGAGTTTTGTATATTTATCAATTTTAGTATCAATATACCGTTGGATAAAATTATAGGTTTTGTAATTTCACCAACTTTTAGGTTCTTTATTTTTTTTTTTATTTTAATGTTAAGTGAAACTTCACTAACCCATCCTATGTCACCACCAATTTTAGCTGATTCAGAAAAACTAAATATAGCAGCGCTATTTTCAAAGCCAATCTCATCTATACTTTTGATGACTTCATCATATTTTTTTATAATTTCTTCTTTGCTGTTTACGTCAAAAATAATTTCAGATAATTTATATTCTTTTGATTTAGTTCTACTATCTTTTAAAATTTTTTCTCTTATTTTACTTTCATCAATAGTTATTTTAGAGTTATATTTTTGAATAATTAATTCGTTCCACAGTGCGTCAATAGTTATTTTTTTTTTAATTTTTTTTAAAGTTAAATCAAAATCTTTTAAGTATAACTCAAATTCATTTATTGAATTTAGATTTAGCCTTGTATAAATATTTTTTAGTAAAATATTTATGTAATTTTCGTTTAATTCAATTTTCTTAAAATTTTTAGATATTTCAATTTTTTTAATTGTTTCTCTAATTATTGATTCGTTAGAAATGTTTAATATTTTTTCTTTATCTAATTGTTTTAAAGAATTATTAAGAGCCATTAAATATTTAAACTCATTTTTGATATCAATATTGGTAATAACTTCATTTTCTATATTGTGTATTATCTTTGATTCTATTGATTTCGCATTGTTTAAAGTAAAACATAAAAAAAATATCAGTAAATAATTTTTCATTAATCTATTCTATCTTTATTTAAAATCATTTTGTCTGGAGAATATGTATAGAATGGTATTATAGTTATAGAGAAGAATAATTCTTCTTTAGGTATTATATCTGAATCTCGGTAATAGTCTTTTCTGTACTTAATATCTGCTACTAAACAGTCATTTTTATATTCATATATCAAATCGTAGTATTCTGTTAAATTAAGCTCCCGATTTCTCCTTGTACGAAACGACAGGGAGTTATTTTCATCAAAATTATATTCTGTAGTATTTTCAATCACATTGGTATTTCCAATAATTCCTCTTTCTTCCAGAAAGCTAAATTCGGTAGAAAAATTATTAAAATTAAATTTAGAACTAATTGAGTTGTATTCAAAAGTGTTTAAATTATTATTTAATGAAAAATTATAATTTAGTGAAACAACTTTGTTTGGTTTAAAATTTAGCTGCCCAAACATATTGGAAGTTTTTTTATTTAAAGTACTGTTTTTAGGAATATCCCTCTCTTCTTTAAGTCTAAAAACTGTAGCAAGTTTAAAATCAAAATAATCTTCTATTTCAGTAATTCCATCTATTGTATTTGTTTTTTCTTTAACAAAATCAATACCTAAAGTTAATGACTCACCAGTTTCAAATGAATCTCCTAGTCCCAATCTGTTTGATGAAAAAACATTATCATTATTAATTCTTCTACCTGTATTGGTGTGATTTTTCATGTCATGAGGACTTAAACTAAAAGAAGCTTTTGGTATTAATATATTGCGGTTGTTTTTATATTTTTTTTCTAATGGCATAGATAAATTATAATGATATGCACTTATTAATTCAGATTGAGGACTATTTTTATATTTAATACTATTTTTCCCTATTGAATTTATATTTTTTACAAGAATTTTAAAATTTTTTATTATCCCGTTATTCGAAAAATTATTGATTGATGAAAAATTTAAGTTATTGATAACTGTTGAGGTTGTAACATTTGTATTTTTTAAAGTGTTATTCCCATTAGAACTAAAAAGAAAACTTCCATTTTCTTGATTTAAATCAAAATTTTTGGAAAAATTATATGTAGGCAAAACATATTGATACCTATCCGCGTTGGAACCACTTAAAGTTTCATATGCCTCAAATGATGCTGTTAGGTCATAATCTTGATGTTCTAAATCTAATTTAATTAATGACTCAAGAACATCATTATTTTCAAGTAAAAGTGGAGATTTGATAAAATCAAACAATTTTAAATAATTATCATTAGAAACTTTTTCAAAATTGATTTCTAGATTGCTATTTATAAATTTTTGTACATTTAGATCAATTTTAGTATTAGTAAAAAAATGTGATCTTGAATCATTTTTATCAGTATAGCTGGAGTCATGACCTGTTGTAATACTAGAGTCTATTAATGTTAAAGAGTTTTTGGTCTCTTGCCTGTATTCACTTTGTAAGATGAGTGTGTTATCATTAAATAATCTTGGTTTTATTGTAATATCTTTTTGATCTGAGATCACAAAAAAATAAGGTAAATAAATTGAGTCACCTAATGAGCTGTGATCTCCTATTTCTGGCCTCAAGAGTCCTGACTGTCTTTTAACACTTGGGTCGGGATGAAAGAATTTAGGAAAGTATGCAACAGGAAAATCATATAACTCTAACCAAGCATTTTTATAGGTTATTTGCTTTTTATCCTTATCATGTTCTATTTTACTAGCACTCATTTTCCAGGGAGGACATTTATCTGTTTTTTTGCAAGATGTAAAAACTCCTTTCTCTAGATAGGTTTTAAATTGATTGCCATACCCTATTGCACCATTTAATCTAGGGTCATTCTTTTTATCATCAAATAACGTCTTATGAAACTTAACACTAACATCTTTACCTAAGAATTTATTTTCTTTTAGATTAAAAAAACCAGTTTCAAAATAATATTGGTCTTCTTTGTTTATTTTTTCTTTCCTTGTATAATTTACTTTTTCTCCTTTAAGAATCTCTTCATTGATAGAATATTTAAATTGATCAAGTTTATAAAGATTTGAATCATTGTCAGTAATAGTAGCCCTTTTTTTAGAAGATAAAATCATTTTATTTCTAAGTAGAGTTAAATCACGGCCTTTAATTTTATATTTATTTTCAACATCTATGTTTGTTTCACCTAGTGTGAAAATTTTTTCTTCATTTTGTAAATAGAATATTTCATTAGTATAGATGGTGATATTTTTAATTCTATCATCCAGTACAACATCTCCTTTAGCTTCCAGAAGTGAGGTTAGTTTATTGTATTTAAAATATTCATTGGCATCTATTTGAATGTCAACTCCATTGGTAGCTTTACTTTTCCCAATTGTGTAAATTTCTTCTTTATTTTTTAAATAAAAAATTTTATTTGATTCAATTATGACATCTTTAATTTTATCAACTAGTTTCACATTTCCTTCGGCCTCCAGGAGTGTAGAAAGTTTATTATATATAAAAGTATCTGCAGTAATTACTATTTCATTATTCCTAGTAGTAATTACACCTCTATTATTACCTTTATAAATAGTATTTTTTTCTAAAATTTCTAAATCAGTAACTTTAAAAATAAACTCTTCAGCTAAAATATAATTTAGATAACTAAAGTTAAATATTAATGTTAAGAATATTATTATTGTTTTATTTTTCATTAATTTTTATTATAGAGGTGAAATTAATTATTGTTAATATAATCAAGGGCAGAAAAATTGAAAGAAATAATGGAATTTTCTCATTTGTTCCTAAAATATTTAAAAAATAATTCACGTAATAAATTACCACAGATAAAAATATACCTAGTGTTATTTTAAAAAAAGAATTTTTTTGATAACCAATATTAAACATAATTATGCAAGAAAAAATAGTTATTAAAGTCAAATAAATTGGATAGGAAATAATCTTGTATATATGAGAGTGAATATCAATAAGAGAGTAATTTAGAATTTTATAATTTTTTTTCAATTCAAGTAATTCAAACATCGTAAGTGAGGAAAGGTTTGAGAACAAACTATTTATCTTTTGAAGATCAAAATTTGATTTGAACTCCATCTTATTTAAATATCTTTTTTGATTATCTTTTAAAATTAAAGGTTTAGAAATTTTCCATTTAAAAGAAGATATATCAATTTTTTTACTCTTTATGATATTTATAACTTCAAAATTTTTATTAAGTTGTGTTATAGAAACATCTAATAAAAACTCACTATCCACTTTATTGGCATTAATTATATTAATTTTGTTTTCAATTTCATCTTTAATCCACAGTCCATTATCTGTAATCACTGCTAAATATTTATTATTTTCTGAATATTTATTTTTAATTAATAAATATGAGTTTTTCATAATAGCAGAAACATTATAGAAAATAATAATGAAAATTAGACTAATAATAAAGGCGTAAAAACTAATAACCTTAATTATTGAGAAGTTATTTAGACCAGTATATTTAAAAATTTCTAACTCCTTTTTGTCTATGAGGTAAATAAAAAAAACTTGTGTTGATAATAAAAAAATAAATGGGAGTATTTCAAACAAAATTGAAGGTGTATTTAAAAAAGATAAAAAAATAAGATAATAAAAACTGATATTAGTATTCTCAAAAAAATCTATTTGTTCTAAGATACTAGTTATTAAAATTATAACAAAAAAAGTAAAAAAAACTTTTAAAAAAGAAGTATTAAAAAGATTGACTAAAAACTTAATATAAACTTTCATATTTTATTAACCTTAAGTGTTATTAAAAAATAAAAGTATATTATGAATATTAAAAAAAATGGTAGCATTGATATGAATATATTTTGCAACATGTTAATAGAAATAAATTTTGAAGATGATTCTAAAAAAATTATAAATAAAAAGCCTAAAGAATAAACTTTAAATTTGTAAACTTTAAAAGCATGATCAGTTTTTGATTTTAATATAAATAAAAGAGAGATAGTTACGAGAAAAACAATGTATAATGGTTTTACTAGCCTAGAATATATCTCTTTATAAACATTTTCTAGATTATTTTTTGAACAGTTATTAATTTTATTTTTGATTTTATTGCCTCCATCTTTTTTCAAATTATTAAAAATCAATGAACAGTTAATTAGTTCTGTGGTAGTGTTTTCTTGCGTCTTTTGATGGGTAACTGTTTGTGTGGTAAAATTTGAAATATTGAAATCTGTTTTAGAAAAATCAAATTGGGAAATTTTACCATTAATATTATTAACTGTTTTTCCATTATACAAGATAAGTATTTTTTTATTTCCTCGCATTTGAAACTTACCACTTTTTGCAATAATTGATTGCGAATTATTGGAACTTAATTTATCATTTAAAAATATATTTTTTAATTCACCATTTTCATTTCTTTCTTCAAAATAAATTGTTAAATTCTTAACAACATCTACAAATTTTTTTGGTTTTAATATACTTTCAAAAAAATCTAGATCTGATGAACGTATAAATGATCTTGCCTTATCTTGTGCCATAGGTGTAATTACAGCATTTAATAGTAGACTTAAAAGTACAAAGAAAAATGAAATTTTTGTAAAAAATTTAATAAAATCAATTTTTTTAATTCCAAAATTCCAGAATATAATTAGTTCATTTTTATCCTCATACTTCAATAATATGTAAGAAAAAGCTAAAAAAATTGCAAAGGGGTAAATTCTGCTGATTATTTTTGGAAAACTAAGTAGTGTGTAATTAAAATAAACAAAAAAACCATGACCATCTTCAATTACAAAATCTAAATAATTGACTGCCTGCAAAACCCAAATAATTGCACTAATAGTAAATAAAATTAATAAAAAAAACTTTAAGAAATCTGTAGTTAGTTTTCTATATATAATTTTTTTCATTGAAATATGATAATTTAACCCATATATAGCACTCAACCCGTATAGAGTGTATTAAAATTTATGTCTATTAAGATTAGTTATAAAAATAAAGTTTTGAATAAATCTTCAAATAATCTTGTCTTATTTGTTGAGGAAAATTTCAATATTAATAGTTTAAAAAAATATATTTCCAATTCTGAATTTTCTTACATAGCCGACTTACTAAAAAATAGTGATTTAAAAAAAGATCTTCTTTTTTTTGAAGTTAATTCAAAAAAAACAGTATTTTTAGTGTCTATTAAGAAAGATTTAAAAATATCAGATATAGAAAATTTGGGAGCTAAATTTCATAGTTATATTGATTATGATAAGAAGAATGAATACTTTGTAAATTCAGATACAATTAATAATAAAATAAAAAATTTTGTAGGTTATTTTCTACATGGACTTAAATTAAAATCATATGAATTTAATATTTACAAATCAAAAAAGAATAAAAAAATTGTTTCTATAAATGTTATAGGAAATAAGAATAAAATATCCACTCAAGATCATTTAAGATTTAAAGCACTAGAGGAAGGAAGTTTTTTTGCAAGAGACCTGGTGTCGGAACCAGGAAATATCTTACACCCTGATGAATATGCAAAAAGAATAAATACACTTAAAAAATTTGGATTAAAAATAAATATATATGATGAAAAAAAATTAAAAAAACTTGGAATGAACGCTTTACTTGGTGTAGGACAAGGAAGTATCCGAGGATCATACCTTGTAACAATGGAATGGAATGGGACAAAAAATAAGACTAATCCTTTAGCTTTTGTTGGAAAGGGAGTTTGTTTTGACACTGGTGGTTACTCTTTAAAACCAGCAAAGTTTATGGAAGACATGACTTATGATATGGCTGGTTCTGCTACAGTTGTAGGATTAATGAAAAATTTAGCATTAAGAAAAGCGAAAATTAATGCAGTGGGTGTTGTGGGGCTTGTTGAGAATATGGTGAGTGGAAATGCTCAAAGACCTGGTGACATTGTTAAATCTTACAGTGGTAAAACAATAGAAATATTAAATACTGATGCTGAAGGCAGACTGGTTTTGGCTGACGCTTTAACCTTTACTGAAAAAAAATTTAAACCTAAGTTTATAGTTGATTTAGCAACATTAACTGGGGCTATAATAGTTTCATTAGGCTCTGAATATGCTGGCCTATTTTCAAATGATGATAAATTGTCAAAACAATTATTAGAAGCAGGTGATAAAGTAGAAGAAAAATTATGGAGAATGCCTTTGCATAAAAACTTTGACAAACTTATAGACTCAAAAAATGCAGATATGCAAAATATCAATTATGTGGGTGGTGCAGGATCCACAACTGCAGCACAGTTTTTACAAAGATTTATTTTAAATAAAACACCTTGGGCCCATTTAGATATAGCTGGTATGGCATTTTCAAAATATGGTGGTGCTTTAAACTCAGGTGGAGCA
>Ga0075445_10002221_pt1 | contig 9678 bp, 5 predicted proteins | sample CoawatmetaG02DNA_FD_72350 | JGI IMG/M metagenome (GOLD analysis project Ga0075445, IMG submission 72350) | Marine microbial communities from the West Antarctic Peninsula - Coastal water metaG029-DNA | ecosystem: Environmental > Aquatic > Marine > Coastal | place: Atlantic Ocean: West Antarctic...
AGTTTAGAAGGAGCTATTGCTGGAGGTGAAGACGTTAGAACTTTACAAAAGTTAGCGTATGGCAAGATGAACTTGCAGGACAAGGAAGCTTTAATAAATAAATACAGAATACCTAAAATATTAGAAGTACGTAAGGAATTAGTTAAAGAATACGATGCTTTAAAACTAGAAACTGAAGATGTTTTTGGTGATTTAAAAAGACAAGAATCATCCTTAGTTAGAAGTATGAATCTTATAAAAAACAATAAACCTGCAACTGGCTACACTCAAGAGACTGTAGATAAATATAATGGTTTATTCGAACAATACAACTCTCTAAAAGACACGTTTAAGCAAACTTCTGATAGATATAAGGGTAAACAAGAGTCTTTAGATAAGAGTCAAGAAGTTATAAACGCTCAATGGGGTGTAGATATAGCTAGAATGGCTTTGAAAAGTAATTTTAAATTAACTGATGATGTAAAAAAATACACAGAAGCTTTTTCCGGTGATGGAGTTTTTAACTGGGCTGTTGATCAAGTAGGAGGCGCTGCTCAAGAAATGGTGAAACTAGCTGGCCAAACAGTTGTTGGATTCCCTGTTTTTGTAACAACTGCATTTGGAGACTTGTTTACGGATGATGACACTTATAGTAGCTTTGACTCTATGAGGGATACTTGGGGTGATTTATTAAACTTTAACGTGGTTCCAGACTCTAAGGATGAAAAATTTAACATCACAGATGGTGAAGGTAACCTTAAGGAGTTTAGTGCTAGAGCATGGAGTAAAACAGCTTTTAATATGATTCCTTTTACAGCTGAGATAATCAGAAATGTAAAACAAGGTAAATTTACAGGGTATAGAGAGGGTTTAGGTAAAATGCTTTCAAATTATACCAAAGCAGGAGCTGTAACAAAGTCTGCTCAAAACATGAAGAACCTTATTATATCTAGTGATGCGGCTTTTAGGATGACTATTTTGAATAATTCTATAGAAGCAAACAAAAAAGGTTTAAGTGGTCCTGCTGGGGATTTATATGCTACAACTGTTTCTTTTACAGAAGGCTTGGTTCAAGCTATAATGCCTGATTATAAGTTTATAAAAGGTGGTGCTGGTAAAGAAATAAAAAACGCATTATTTAATTCTTTAAAAGGATTGACTACTAAAGAAAGTACTAAAGCAGCAGTAAAAACATATACAGGAAATATGTTTAAAGAATTTTTTGAAGAAGAGGTTACTTTTGGAATGAACATTATTACAGACATGGCTTTTGGCTTAGGTGCATTAAAGCAAAATGAATTCGTTGATGAGCAAATAAACTTAATAGCTGGAACCTTTATGCTTAGTGGTGGTATTGGTCTTACTGGTGCTAAAAATACTTATAACGCTCAGAAATCTCAAATATATAAAGGTATATTTAACAATTTAAAATCTACAGATTTATACTTTAAAACCATGCTAGAGACAGCTACAGATCCTAGCCTTATAGAAGATATAAATAAAGCCAGAGTGTTCGTTAGAGATGTTGCTAGCGTCATGAATACAGCTCCAGAAAATGTTTCATCCGATCAGATAGAATTATTAATTCAGAAAAAGAAATTAATAGAGAAAAAGAAAAACACAGACTCTTCTTTTCATGGTCCTATAAACGATAGAATTAAAGAAATTGATAGTGAAATAGAAAATAGCAGTATAAAAAGAAGTATAACTGAAAGATTTGACAAAGATGTAAGTAATTTTGCAAAGTCTCTAAATTCTATTGGTCAAAAAGTAGATGAAACCAAAATATTTGAGGACGATCAAGATGGGTCTGCCGATGATAAGCTGGAAAAATTTTTAATAAGCGTTGGTGAATCTAAGGAATATGCTAAAGAATCAAAAGACTCTTATGGAACATTTGTAGTCACTGTAGATGGTAAAGAAATTTTAGTTGTAAACAAAGCTTCTGCGCTTAGTGATAGAGTTGTTACAACTGGTCAACATGAGTTTTTACATAAATTCCTAAAAGCTTCCCTGTCATCAAAACCAGAGCTAGTTCAACAGGCTGGTGAATTGCTTTTAAAAGAAATACTAGCATCCTCTTCATCTTCTTCAAGAATAGTAGCACGTATAGAAAGCTATGCTACTGATGATAAAATTACTATTGACAAGTTCTTTGAAGAAATTCTTCCTTTATTTTCAGAGGCTGTAACTAACAAAGAGGTAAAACTAAATGAGTCTAGTATAACAAAAATACAGGATTTCTTTAGACGAATTTTTCAAGACTTAGGCCTGAAAAACATAAGATTTGATAAAGCTGAAGGAGTTATAAACTTTATAAAAGATTATAACAAAGCTTACAGTAAGGGTAGTTTTAAAGGATCTTTAAAAGCACTTGCCGGTAAAGATGGAGATAGTAATGTTAGCGGTGTTAGCTTATCTAAATCAGTTTCAGAACTTAATACTGAACTAGAAGATTTAATAGACAGAGAATTTGAGATGGACGAAGGAGACTTTGATGCTCAAAAATCTAACTTAGAATTAAAAATAAGACAAGCTAAAAAACCTAGTGTTAAAAAAGAATCTTCAACTAAAGAAAAATCAGCTCCTAAAAAAGTATACGATAACGAAGGTTTAATAGAAACTATAAAATCAAAAGATCCTAAAATAACTGGAAAAGAAAAAGCTTTAGCCAAAGCTGATTTAGTAGACTCATTCGACGCTTTAGCTTTAAAAGCTATAAAATACGACACAAGAAAAGGAGATTATGATAGAAACGAAATTAAAGATTATTTAAGAGAGTTTTTCCCTCGTGTAGTTGAATCGTTTGATCCAAGTAAATCTAAGTTTTCTACTTGGGTTACAAATAACATGGCACCTAAAGCTCAGCAGACTTACGAGAAGTTTAAAAAGATAGCTGATAAAAGTCTTGATGTAGAAGCTGGTGGTGTTGGATCTGTTAAAGAAATGTCAGGTGATGTTAACACGTTATATGGAAGCGATAGCAAACCTAGTGATTTAAAAGATTCTACTCAGAAGATGATAAAAGCTACAAGCTTTGGTCCTATAAGTGACCCTTCAATACTAGAAGCTGTAGAAAGCGTAATAGATATAAAAGAAGGTGAAAGACCTAACTTCAAAAGTTTAAACAACAAATTCTTTGACAAAGTGTCTGAGGCTATATTTAGTATAAGTGGCAAGAAAGCTAGAGGTAACGCTACATTAAAATACGATAAAAGCGGTGGGTCTTCAGAGGCTAATTCTCTGCAGAACGTATTCAAGAATGATAGTGATGTTAGAAAGTTTATAAAAACAATGCCAGATTACAATATAGCTACTAAAGAGACAGTTATAAATGAGCAGGGTGAAACTATAGATGTATCTAGAGATACTTACGGAAGATCAATAGGTATTAATCCTAAGGTTTTAGCAATATTTTACGATAAAGTAGATGGTGCAATTCCTGGTGTATCTAGTCCAAACGGAAGAAGTCTTGGTAAAACTACTCAGACAGATGTTTATAAATTAAAACCTGAATTTACAGGTAATATATCACCTAGTTCTGTAGCTAAAATACAAAGCTTAATTGGAATAAACAAAGGTACTTTAAGTATACCTATTAAAGGTGAAGCTAGAACTGAGTTTGGAAGTGTACTGACTGGATTGACTAAGATATACATCGACAATGTAATCAATACTGTTGGTAGATCTAAGTTAGATAGTAATCAGGCTAAAGCCGATTTAGGTGCTGGTAAATCTAGTTTAATGTTTAGTAAAAATATTGAAGGAGTAGTAAGAGAGCAAGAAATAATAAACAATCTTGGCTTACAACCTGGTAGCAATCATAATTCTTTGTTAGAAATACAGTTCTCTAAGAAAAAAAGAGCTGAGTACGAGAGTATTTTAAGGAAAAAAAGACCAGATCTAAAAGACATACCTAAACAAGTTGAAAACTTATTTGAATGGGCTAATGAATTAAATGTTCAAGAAAACAAAAAACCTAAGTACAAAAAATTAGCATTATATTATACGGTTAATGGTTATACTATATTTCCTGAAGATGGTTATAAAATAGAAGAGGTTATTAGATTGTCTGATAAAAATAAAATAGATCCGTATGCTTATCCAAACCCAGATGAGTTAATAAACAAGTTCACTAAAGAAGTTAGAACGGAAAAAATAAATCCAGATAACGTACCGCAGCTTAGCAATAAGCAGGAAATGGGTGACGGTGTAGTTATTTATAACGTTGTAGACTCCAGAAAAGGCCAAGAAGCTGTTAGAAGCATAGTTGATAGTTTTTGGGGTGAAAACGCTAATCCTTGGTGTTTAATAGCAAGGACTAAAGAAAAGGCAGTTGATAGCTTTCCAACTAAATTAGAAGCTAAGAAGTTGGCTGAGCAACAAACGAGCTGGTTTATTGTCTACAAGCCAAACATGAAAAGGTGGTTTGTTATGGAACCTGTTGATCCTAAAGATGAAATGTTCAATGCATGGACACATTGGAAACAGTACAACGTAGATGGTCTAGGTGAAGGTTATAAAATAGCTTTTCAAAACGGTAAATTATTATCTCTTAGAGACGGAGGTGAAGGAGACCCAGAAATGACAGATCTTGGTGTTTATGACTATGAAGTAGATCCTCAATGGTGGGATAGATTTGATAGCCCTACTACTGACTTAAAAATTAGCCTAGGTAATGATAAAGCTACAGGGTATAAGATTATTGGTTCAATGGATTCTGTGGGTAGGATAGATATTACTGGATACGGTGAAGGTGACTTTATGAGCAGGAAATCAAATTTCTCACTTTATGATGCAGATAAAAATATTATTTATAAAAAAGTTTTTAATAAAGATGGTCAATTATTAAGATCAACAGTAGTTGAAAACACCAAAATGAACGATGGTGGGCGAGCTGTAGTAGAATTGAAAAGTATATATAATAATGGAGAGTTTATTTCATCAGTATCTAACGTTAAAGATTTAAAAACAGGTGATATTGTTACAAAACGCACTGTTTCACATGAAAGGTTAAGCGAAAATAGATATATAAAGGAGGAAATATTAGTTGGTAAATATGGTAAATCACCTAAAAAACCAAAAGTAACTGAAAAAAATATATTTCTAATAAAAGAAAGATCACAAATTGTTTCCGCTTTAAATAAATCAACTGAGTATTACGCGGAAAGAATTACAGATGGAGTTAGTGATGTTATTATTGACAGGATGGCTGAATTAGAGGACATTAAAAAGTCTTATATTCAGCTTAGCAAATCTGTAGATAAAGCTGCGAAATCTAATAATGACATGTTACCTGAATCACAAAGGCTAACAGGTGATTTTACAAATCAAGATGTTTTAGATAGAATGGGTGAGCTAGATGACGAGATTAATCAAGCTGAACTTCAATTCTCTAAAGCAGCAGATTCTAAACTCGATAAAGAGTTTAATGATATAATAGAAAATAAAACCGGTATTGCTTCTAATAAAACATTTGCATCTGTAAAAGCTGCTTTAAGAGGCAAGAAAAAAGGTAGATTTAATTTCTTTATACCACCGGCAGCTGAAGATTTCGTAGGTTTATTATACGCTACTTTAGGTAAAGGTACTCTTGGAGACTCTCAAATGAAATGGTATAAAGATAATTTATTAAATCCTTTCGCTAAAGGGGTTGCAAATATAACTAGAGATAGAAACAATCTAGGTAGAGACTTTAAAGCCTTGAAAAAAGATTTAAAAATAGTACCTAGAAATCTTAAAAAAACAGCAAAAGGTAGTGATTTCACAAGAGAGCAAGCTGTACGCGTGTATATATGGCATCAAATAGGTAAAGACGTGCCAGGGTTATCTGAGGCAGACGCACTTGAGTTAGTTTCTTTAGTAGACTCTGATCCTAAGCTGCAGTTATTTGCTCAAGAAATAATGAAACTTAATAAAGGTAGAGCGTATGTATCACCTTCGGAAACATGGGTCACTGGTACTATTACCACTGACTTGTTAGAGGCTTTAAACACCACTGGTAGAGCAGACTATCTAGGGGTATGGAAACAAAATGTTGACAGTATATTTTCTGTTGAAAATCTAAACAAGCTAGAAGCTGCTTATGGTAAATCTTATAGAGTAGCTATAGAGAATGTATTACATAGGATGGAGACTGGTAGAAACAGAACCTATGGCGGTGATACTACAACTGGACGTTTTACTGACTGGATTAATGGATCTACTGCTGCTATTATGTTTTTCAACACTAGGTCTGCTGCTTTACAGCTTATATCTGCAGTGAACTTTATAGATTTTGGTGACAATAATGTTATAGCCGCTGGTAAAGCATTTGCTAATCAACCTCAATACTGGAGTGACTTTAAAACATTGTGGAATTCTGAGTTTTTACTTGAAAGACGTGACGGTTTAAAGATAAATATAAATGAAGAAGACATTGCTAATGTAGCTAAAGAGAGTGGAGTAAGAGGTGTTATAAATAAACTACTTAAACTAGGTTTTACACCAACTCAACTAGCAGATAGTTTTGCTATTGCATCTGGTGGATCTACTTTCTATAGAAATAGAATTAAATCTCTAGTAAAAGGAGGTATGAATCCTATAGCTGCAAACAAACAAGCAATGCAGGACTTTAGAGAAGTAGCAGAAGAGTCTCAGCAATCAAGTAGGCCTGATAAAATTAGTCAACAGCAAGCTGGTCCATTAGGGCGTATTATACTAGCTTTCGCTAACACACCTGCTCAATATGCACGTATAATAAAAAAAGCCGCTAGTGACATTAAGAATGGTCGAGGCGACAATAAAACTAATTTGTCTAAGATATTATATTATGGTGTTGCACAAAATCTAGTTTTTAGTACTATGCAACAAGCTTTGTTTGCTTTAATGTTTGAAGATGAAGAAGAAGACGAAAGCATTTTAGAAGAAAAAGTACCAAAAGTGATAAATGGGATGGTTGATTCTATAGCTAGAGGTACTGGTTTATTGGGAGCTGTATTTACCGTTGTAAAAAATACGAGTATAAAGCTTTATGAGGCTTCAAAGACGAAAAATCCTAAATACCAAGATAAAATTTTAGACGTATTAAGGATATCACCACCTATTGCATCTAAAATACAAAAACTACAATCAGCAGGTAGAACTGCTTCTTGGAACATGGATGAAATTAAAACTAAAGGTTTTAGTTTAGATAATCCAGGGTTTTTAGCAGGTGGTAATGCTGTTTCCGCCTTTACAAACGTACCGCTTGATAGAGCTGTAAAGAAGTTAAATAACCTAAAAGCTGCTTCAGATTCAGAGGTTGCAACTTATGAAAGAATCGCTTTGCTAATGGGTTGGAATGAATGGGAATTAGGATTGACTGAGAAAAAATCAAAAACTAAATCTAAATCTAAGGCGAAAAAAACGGGTATTAAAAGATCAACAGTTAATTCCCAAGGAAAAATATCTGGATATTAATGAAGTTAACAAATAATTTTAATTTAGAAGAGTTTGAATGCAAATGTGGGTGTAAAATGCCTGAGTTTGTAAAGAAAAACATAATTGAATTAGCAGACAACTTGCAGGTTCTAAGAGACTTTGTAGGTAGATTAGATCTAACTAATGCTTATCGCTGTAAAGAGCATAACTCAGATGTTGGAGGATCTACAAACTCACAGCATTTAGTAGGTAAAGCTGCTGATATAAAGTCTGAGTCAATTAAGCCTAAAGAAATGGCTCAAATAGTAGACGATTTAATGAAAAGTGAAACCTTTGAACTAGGTGGTATTGGAATTTACAATACATTTACACATGTAGATATCAGAGACTACAGAGCAAGATGGAGTAAAACAACTAAATAAATAAAAATGAGCACTAAAAAAATTAAAAAAGGTCCTTGTGGGGGAAAAGGCCAGCCGAAATGTGCTGACGAATGGAACAAAATGGTAGGTTTGAACAAAAACTTAACAAATTCCTACAGAAACGAACTAACAAACAATTCAAAAGCTTATATAAACACTAGCTTAGCTATAGACAGTAAAACTCAAAAAAAAGTTAACCCTAGTAATATCTCAAAAGGAGTAGGATCTATAACTACGAAAAGAATAAAGGAGTACAAAGACCACCCAGTATACAAGAAGTTAACTGAAAATAAGTTAGCCAAAAGAGGTGGTATAATTAGAACCATCGATAAAATAGTAAGAAAAACTGAACGTGGATATGACAGTCAAGGGAGATATCAAATACCTTCTATAGAAAGTAAAAATGTTAAAAATATTATCAAAAAAGTTTCACCTCACATGGATTCTGAAAACCCGGTATCTGAAATAGGCTTACTAGGTAAAGGCTCTATAGCTCTTAGTGGAGCACGTGTTTTGAAAAATTTCCCAAACCTGCTTGGTATGAAAGAAGTAGATAAAGCTTTAAGCCAAAGCGTTTTAACTAGTGGCTTTAGATTAAAAAAAGGAGAGAAATGGTCTAATAGAATTAAAAATAAGTAAACATGATAAAAAAAGTAACCTCGTCCCCATTCATGCTAAAAGATGCATGTTATTACAAAGCTAAGGCAGCTCACAAAGTATTTCCATCAGCTTACGCTAGTGGAATGATAGCTAAATGTAGAAAAAATAAAAAATAATGTATCAATCACCATTAAGAAAAGTTAAAAAAACAGAGAAGGGAGCATCGCTTAGACGTTGGTTTAAAGAAGAATGGGAAACACCTAAAGGCAATAAAGATTATAGCAAAGGTGAAAACTTATTCAGACCTACAAAAAGAATAAATAAGAAAACAGCTACTACATATAGTGAGTTGTCAGAGAGCGAAATAAAAGCTGCTCAAAGAGAAAAAAATACTAAAGGTAGAGTAAGTAGATTTAAAAAAAAATAATATGGAAAAAAAATTTAAACCTCACAAGATGTTTGGTAGTGGTGGTACGGTTAAGTTTGTTAAAACAATGAAAGAGCATTTAGAATTAAAGAAAAAAGGCTTCGATCATACTAAAAAAAAATAAACCTATGAAAAAATTTATTGATAAATTGCAGCATGCATGGAACAAGTTAATGTATAAATTAACGTTTCACAAATACAAGGAATAACACACTGGGCGTACCATACCCAAAATTCCTGTAACCAAGAAAGGGGATCTCGTTTGAGGTCCCCTTTTTTAATTACATACACTTCATGTGTATAGCATACTTGATTATTCATACACATTAGTTTTTATATGTATACAAAAGTCATAACTATTAGCCTTTAGCCATCACACGCTAAGCAATCATCATTCATAGCTGCAGCAGCAATATCCCCACGTAAAACACTTTCAGTTCTAGTGTAGTATAAAGTTTTAATACCGTTTTTCCAAGCTTGAAAATGAACTTTGTTCAACCACTTAGGTGTAGCTGTAGAAGGGAAAGCTAAGTTTAAACTAACTGACTGATCTATATACTGTTGCCTAAGCCCCGCTTGATTAACTAACTCTAGTTGATTAATTTCTTTAAACGTTTTAAACACTTCCTTAGCAGGTATGTCGTGGCCCATAGTAATATTATCAAGCTCCAAAATATCTTGGACCGAACCTCCGTCAGCCAGTATTTTACTCCATATTTTTTCATTATTTAATTTGTGTTTTCTTAATAGTTTAACTAACGTAGGATTCTTTCTAATGAAAGTTCCATTTGCTCCTTGCTCTGTAAATACATTAGCAGCCCAAGGTTCTATTCCTGGCGAAACATTCCC